>JABLTL010125316.1_pt1 | contig 11889 bp, 8 predicted proteins | sample 7160151 | NCBI WGS metagenome assembly JABLTL01 (sample SAMN14651223, study PRJNA627086) | human gut metagenome | isolation source: feces | host: Homo sapiens
AGACTATACCAGATGGTGGAAGCAGAATTGAACCTGCCCAAAGGATGGGACACCACCAAGAATTTCATCGAGCTGGGCGGCCAGTCCATCCAGATGATGAAGCTGCAAATGAACATTTTGAAGACCTTCGGCATCACCCTGACCTTCCAGGAGCTGTTTGAGAACAACACCATCGACCGCCTGCTCCACTGCCTGGAACAGAAGCAGGCGTAAGGGGGCGCCCATGAAGGAACGGATCGCCCTCAACCCCATGCAGCAATCCTACCTGCGGGGGCGAGAGGCCAAGTATGGCCGGTTCAGCAAGGCTTGTTTTGTCTACGAATATGACCCGACCAAGGTAGAGCACGCCCGCCTGGTGGAAGCCCTCCAACGCCTGCCCCAGCTGCACCCGCTGTTGGGCGCAGGGCTGGACGGGGAGACCTTGGTGCTGGGCGCTGGCCGGTTGGAGCTTCAGGAAGCCCCCCTGTGGGAGGATGGCATCGAAGCCCAGGCGGAGGCACTGTTCCAGCAGTTCACTTGGAGCGAGCAGTGCCTGACCCAAGTGACCCTGGTCAACGGCTCCCACGCTTACGTGGTCCTCTGCATCAATGGCATCCTGGCCGACGGCCTGAGCCACGACCGCATCCTGGAGACCTTGGAGCGGTGCTGCGAAGGGGAACCCTTGGAACCGGTGGAGTGTTCCCAGGCGTTTCTGGATTACATGGAGACCCTGCGCGATGAACAGCACACGCCGGAGCAGGAGCAGGCGCTGGAAGAGACCATGGGCCAGTTCCCACCGGCGGCAGAGCTGGCCATCGCGGAAGAATTTTGCACGCCGGAACCCCAGGAAACTGGCGTCCGCCGCCAGCCCATCCAGGCATCCCTGTGGCAGGCGTTCCAGCAGAAGGCAGCCGGGCAGGGGGTCACCGCCTTTCCCGTCCTGCTGACCCTGGTGGGCAAGGCCATCGGACAGTACACCGACCAGTCAAAAGTGGTCTTAAATGTGCCGAGAACTGCCAGGATGGTGCCGATAGACGGCATTTTTCAGGCGGTCGGGATGTACTCCGACTTCTCCCTAGTGCCAGTGGACGCAGCCGGAAGCGACGTGTTTGCCCAGGCGAAAACCTTGAGTATTTCCCTCATGGAACAGCAGTTCCAAGGCCAGATCTCCGGCCTGGATCGACTGAAAGCCTGGAAAAAGAGCGACCCCCAAGCGGCCGCTCCCTTCGTCTGCACCTCCCTGGTGGACGGCGCCTATGACAGCCGCCTGTTCACCCGCCGGTTCGTGCGCACCCAGACGGCGCAGGTGTGGCTGGAGCTGCTCCTGCTCCGCTGCGGCGAGACGGTGACTTTGGAGGCCGCCTACCAGCCGGACGTCTTCCCGGCGGCGGTGGTGGAGCAGATTTTGTGCGCCGTGGTGGCGGACATGGAACAGCTGGTGTACCCGGTAACGGAAACACCGGAACCAGTCGCCCAGCCCCACCTGCCCAGCCTGACCGACCTGCTGACCGAACGATTTTCCACCTACCGCGTCCACCCCTTCCTCCTGTGGAGCAGGGGACAGCTGACCTACGGCGAAACGGACGCCCTGGCGACCCAGCTCTGCCAGCGGCTGCGGGAGGCTGGCCTGACGCCGGTTGACCGGGTGGGTATCCTGTTACCTAAAAGCCCCCTGCAAGCCATCGCCAGCCTGGCGGCCACCAAAGCGGGCGCGGCATTTTTGCCCCTGGATTTGGAGTACCCGCCCGAAATGCTCTCCGCCATCGCCCGCCGGGCGGAGCTGTCACTGATCGTGACCGAACCGGCCTTGACGGAGCAGGTGACGTCCTGCGGCGTACCTTGTTTGACGGTGGAGGAAGGTTGGTTGGAAGCGGTACCACCGCAGGCGGCGGTGTTCCAGGGATACCAGTGGCAGCCGGAAGATGTGCTGGTCATCATCAACACCTCCGGCACCACCGGCGAACCGAAATCCGCCGCCATCCCCTCTGTGGGGGTGGTCAACTGCCTGTTGGAGTCCCAGCAGCGTTTTTCTCTGACGGACAGCGACCGGTGCATTGCCATCACCAATTACTGCCACGACATGGCCCTCTTCGACCTCTACGGCATGATCGCCTGCGGCGGTTCGGTGGTGTATCCGGACGGCGATAAGGGGAAGGAGCCTGCCCATTGGGCGGCGCTGATGGAGCGTTATCAGGTCACCTTCTGGAACTCCGTCCCGGCCTTTATGGAGATGCTGGCGGCAGAGGAGACCACCCTGACCCAGGCCCTGACCAGTCTGCGCACCGTGGTCATGGGCGGGGACTTTTTGCCGGTCAGCCTGGTGAAACAGCTGAAAGGGGAGAAACCCACCCTCCGCATCCACAGCGTCGGCGGCCCCACCGAGACTACCATTTGGAACATCTCCCACGAGATCACAGCAGACGATCTAGAACTAGACGTGATACCATACGGAAAACCCTTCCCCAACACCACCTATTTCATCCGCAATGCCGCCGGACAGCCCGCTCCCATGGGCGTCATCGGCGAGATGTGCGTGGCTGGCGTGGGGGTCAGCGCAGGCTATCTGGGGATGCCGGAGAAGACCGAACAGGCGTTTCCTCAGTGGAACCACCGGCGGGTCTACCGCACCGGCGACTTTGGCTACTTCCGTGCTGACAGCAACCTGATGATCTTGGGACGTCGGGACGGTCAGGTGAAGATCAACGGCAAACGCATCGAGCTGCCCGGCATTGAAGCAGTGCTGCGGGCGCAGCCGGAGACCAACCAGGTGGTGGTGGTGAAGTCGGCGCAGAGCAAGAAGCTCACCGCCTTCTACACCGGCACTGCCCTAGAGGAGGACGCCTGGCGCACCTTCGCTCAGGAACGGCTGCCTGCCTACATGGTGCCCAGCCGCTTTATCTGGTTGGAGCAGCTCCCCCTGACCCGCAACGGCAAGGTGGACCGAAAGGGACTGACCCAGTACCAACTGACGCCTGCGGGACAGCCTGCCCAGGCCACCGAGCCGACCGGCCACCAGACGGTGACGGCACAGCTCATCGACCTGTGCCGCCAGCTGTTTCCGGACGAGGAGATCGACGAGAACCTCAACTATTACGTCATCGGCGGCGACTCCATCCAGGCCATCAAGCTGCTCTCCCTCATCAAACGCACCCTTGATGTGACCCTCAGCGCCTACGATATCCTGGAAGCTCCCTTCCTACAGGAGTGGGCGGCGCTCATCCAGCAGAAACAGGCGGAACGGAACCAGCTGCTCCAACAGCTCACCGGCTTGGCAGAGACTGTGGTGGGCGTGGACGGCGACGCCCTGCGCTTGACCGAGGGCGTGGAGGCACGCCTGAACATCCTCTCCCATCGGTTGGCGGAGCAGAGGATCGAGAAAAATGTATATGAATTGCTGGCTATGCCCTATCTGACCGAGATGGGACGGTGAGCTGGTGAAGCAGAGAACCTCCTGGCGTTGCGCTGGGAGGTTTTTTGTACGGGACGGGAAAAATCGGGTTTGTACTGCAACTGTGGGATGTTTTTGGGACAGTCACTTTGTTATAATTAGAAAAAACAAGGGAAAATGCCCCAAAATTACAAGCGAATCAACAGGAGATGATGCAATGGATGAAAAATATTATGCCCATTGGTCAGAGGATGGGCGGAAGCAGACCGTGCTGGCACACCTGCTCTGTACCGCGCTGCTCTGTGCCCAATTTGCGGCAAAGTTCGGCGAGAAAGCGCTGGGCTATTGGGCGGGCCTGCTCCACGACATCGGGAAGTTCACCCAGGCGTTCCAGAAGCGGCTTTTCTATGGTGGGAAAAAGGTAGACCACGCTACGGCAGGCGCCTGGGAGAGCAAAGCCTATCTGCCCATATCCCTCTGCATCATGGGACACCACAGCGGCCTGCCGGACTTGGGAGGTCGGACGGACAAGGGGAAGCCGACCTACTTTGGCCGGATGAATAAGGCTAAGAGCGGCCAGCTGGAACCCTATGATGCCTGGAAAGAGGAGGTGGAGCTGCCCCAAGCCCCTAAGATGGAACCGAAAACCGAGTTGGAGCTGGATTTCCTCATCCGGATGCTCTACTCCTGCCTTACTGACGCCGACTTCCTGGACACGGAGGCGTTCATGTCCAACGGCCAGGTAGAGCGGGGCGGTGGGGAAGCCATCTCTGTGCTGGCGGACAAGCTGGATCGCTATACGGAAGGCTGGTTCCCGCCCAGCAACGAGCTGAACACCCAGCGCTGTGCCATCCTGCGCCGCTGTATGGAGCAGGGGGAGGACACCCGGCAGATGCCGGGGCTATACACCCTCACCGTCCCCACCGGCGGCGGAAAGACGGTGGCCTCGTTGGCCTTCGCCCTCCACCATGCCAAGACCCACGGCTTGGAACGGGTCATCTACGTCATCCCGTACACCTCCATCATTGAGCAGACGGCGGATCAGTTCCGCAAAATTTTAGGGGCGGAGAACGTGCTGGAACACCACTCCGGCGTCACCTACGACACCCAGGACGAGGCCACTCCGGAGACCCAGCGGATGGCCAGGGCTACGGAGAATTGGGATATGCCGGTGGTGGTGACCACAGCGGTGCAGTTCTTCGAGTCCATCTACAGCAACCGTTCCTCCAAATGCCGGAAGCTCCACAACCTGGCCAAGAGCGTCATCATCTTCGATGAAGCGCAGATGCTGCCCATCCCGTACCTGCGCCCCTGCGTCTCCGCCATCGCCCAGCTCATCGGCCACTTCCACGCCACCGCAGTCCTCTGCACTGCCACCCAGCCGGCGCTGAACCCGCTGTTTGCAGAGTTTTTGCCCAGCCACACCGCCACCGAGCTGTGCCCCGAGGGTACCTGCGATGAAACAATCTTCCGCCGTGTCACCTTCCAAACGGAGATAGAGAAGGAGATGAGTTGGGAAGCGGTGGCGAAAGTGCTGACCCAGCTGCCCCAGGTGCTCTGCATCGTCAACACCCGCAAGAGCGCCAAACGGCTGTACGACCTGCTGGGCGACCAGGAGGACACCTTCCACCTGTCCACCCTCATGACACCCACCCACCGGCGTGCCGTGTTGGAAGTGGTGCGAGGTCGGCTGAAAGGGGGGCTGCCCTGTCGGGTGGTCTCCACCTCCCTCATCGAAGCGGGGGTGGACGTGGACTTCCCAGCGGTGTTTCGGGAGGTGGCCGGATTGGATTCCATCTTGCAGGCCGCCGGACGGTGCAACCGAGAGCGGAAACGGGCGGCGCAGGATAGTGTGGTCACCGTGTTCCGGTCGGAAACGGAGGTCAACACACCGTTTCGGATGAACATTGACGTTGGACGAGAGGTCATGGGGCGTCAGAAGGATATTGCGTCCCAGGCTGCCATCACCGATTATTTTACCAAGCTGTTGGAGCTGAAAGGCACCGATATCCAGGATTCTAAGAGTATTTTGAAGATGATGAAAGAACGTTTGCCTTTCCAGACCATCGCAGAGCAGTTCAAATTGATCGACAACGACAGCAAGACCATCTACATCCCCCTGGGAGAAGGGGAAGCGCTGGTGGAGCGGCTCCAAGCCGGAGAGCGTTCCCGGACGCTGTTCCGGAAGCTGGGACAGTACGGTGTCTCCATTTACGAGACGGAATTCAAGGCACTGGCTGACGCCGGAGACATCCTTCCGGTGGACAGCGGAAAGGGAGAGGATCTGTGGGTGCTGGCCAATGCCAGCCTGTACGATGAGCGGACAGGGCTTTCTCTGAATCCGGAATATGGGAAGGGGGATTTCGTGTAACGGAAAACCGGGATGTCCTTTAGGACATCCCGGTTTCGGAATACATACATATTCATATCCCTTTTTCAACCCACCTAGATTATCTGAATCTAGGACAGAAAAAGTATAGCATTGTGTCTTAGTCGGAATCAATCAAAAGTAATTACATTTTCTTTTCCCTGAAAAATGTGTTGACATCGTTGGAAATAGGTGCTATTGTATAAAAAGAGGAACAAATCTGGTGTCCAGCCCCATACATGGACAAGTCTGGAACCTAGACACACAATAGAAGAAAGGATGTGAAAACCATGCCCACTCGATTTCGAGTTTGGGGGCAGTATGGACTGTTCACAAGGCCGGAGATGAAGGTAGAAAAAGTTTCCTATGACATCATCACCCCCTCCGCCGCCCGCGGCATCTGTGACGCCATCTTCTGGCATCCCGGCCTGCGTTGGGTCATCGACCGCATCATCGTCTGCAACCCCATCCGCTTCACCAGCGTTCGGCGCAACGAGGTGAAGGCGGTGGTCAACAGCCGGGCGGCACGGACGGTGATGGAGGGGCGGGGGAATGGCTCCCTGTACATCGCCACCCCCAACGAGATCCAGCAGCGGGCGTCTCTGCTGCTGCGGGACGTGTCCTATGTGATCGAAGCCCACTTTGAGATGACGGACAAAGCGGCGCCTTCGGACAACCCTGGCAAATTCCAGGACATCATGACCCGCCGCATCCGCAAGGGGCAAGCCTATCACCAGCCCTGTATGGGCTGTCGAGAGTTTCCCGCTCATTTCGCCCCCTGCGAGACTCTGCCGCCCTGTCCGGAGGAGTTGAGAGGACGGCGGGATCTGGGTTATATGCTCTACGACATGGACTATTCCGACCCACAGGACATCCGCCCCCTGTTCTTCCGAGCGGTGCTGGAGGATGGCGTCCTGACCGTACCGCCTAGAGACAGCAAGGAGGTGATCGGATGATCCTCCAAGCTCTCGTCTCCTACTACGAGACCCTGGCCGCCCGGGGGGAACTGCCCCAGCCTGGCTGGGCGCCGGTGAAGGTGTCCTATGTGCTCAATCTGGATGACCAAGGGGACATCACCACCGTAGTCTGCATCAAGGAAGAAGTGACACGGGGGAAGAAGAAGGCGTTGGTACCCCAGATCATTCAGCTGCCTGCCCCGGTCAAGCGCACCGTAGGCGTGACCGCCAACTTCCTCTGCGACAACTCCAGCTACATCCTGGGCGCAGACAAAAAGGGCAAACCCAAACGCTCCTTGGAGTGCTTCCAAGCCTGCAAGGCCCTCCACGAGACTTTGTTGGTCTCGGTGGAGGAGCCGGCTGCCCGGGCGCTGTTGTCCTTTTTCGACCATTGGCAGCCGGAGAAATTGACGGAACACCCGGCCTTTGCCCACCAGGATATGGAGGATCTTTTGGCTAGTGCCAACCTGATCTTCCGTTATCGGGGACGCTACCTCCACGAGATTCCCGCCATCCGGCAGGCGTGGCAGGACTATTACAACAACAGCCAGGACAGCCAGCAGTTTCCCTGCCTGGTCACCGGCAAACTGGCGCCTGTGGCGCAGCTCCACCCCAGCATCAAAGGCATCTATGGCGCCCAGTCCAGCGGTGCCTCCCTGGTCTCCTTCAACGCCCCGGCCTTCTGTTCCTACGACCGAGAACAGGGACTCAACGCCCCCACCAGCCAGTACGCCGCCTTCGCCTACGGCGCCGCCCTGAACTACCTCATCGCCACCCAGAACACCCGAGTCGGTGACGTCACCCTGCTGTTCTGGGCAGAGAGCGGCGAGGAAGCATATGCAGATGCGCTGAAACGATTTGGTTTTGGGGGCGGGGATGAGGATGACCAATACAAGGAAGAAGATTTGAAGGGGCTGATGGAGTCCTTAGCGGAAGGGGCTGATGTGGAATGGGACGGAACCCGCATCGACCCCAATATGACCTTCTACATCCTGGGCATCTCCCCCAATGCGGCACGGCTGTCCGTGCGCTTCTTCCTGCGCAACAGCTTTGGCCAGTTCATCCGCAGCGTGAAAGCCCACTATGACCGGCTGGAGATCGTCCGACCGTCCTTTGATCCCTTTGACAATATCCCCGTGTGGCGGATGCTGAAAGAGACGGTGAACCTCAATTCCAGGGAGAAAAAGCCTGCCGCCGACATGGCCGGCGACACCCTGCGCGCCATCTTGACTAACACCCCTTATCCTGCCACTCTGCTCAACGGCGTGACCCTGCGCATCCGAGCAGATCGGGAGATGAACCGCACCAGAGCGGCCATTTTGAAGGCGTATTATCTGAAAAATAGAAACCCATTTGTACCAGAGGAGGTTTTAACTGTGTCCTTGAACCAAGATTCCAATCACGAAGCCTATGTCCTGGGGCGGCTGTTCTCTGTGCTGGAAGCCATCCAGTCGGATGCCAACCCTGGCATCAACGCCACCATCCGTGACAAATACTTCAGTTCCGCCTCCGCCACCCCCGGTGTGGTCTTTCCTACACTTGTAAATTTGGCGCAGAAACACCTGAGAAAACTGGACGAGGGGAAAAAGATCTTCTACGATAAGCAGCTGACGGAGCTGATGTCCAAGCTGGGCGAGACCTACCCCAACCGGATGAATCTGCCCCAGCAGGGGGCGTTCCAGCTGGGCTACTATCACCAGACCCAGTACCGCTTTACCAAGAAGGAGGACAAATAAGATGAGCGAAGCAATCAAGAACCGATATGAATTTGTGATTCTCTTTGACGTAGAAAACGGCAACCCCAACGGCGACCCGGACGCCGGCAATATGCCCCGTGTAGACCCGGAAACGGGTCTGGGGCTGGTCACTGACGTGTGCCTGAAGCGGAAGATTCGGAACTATGTGGAGACGGTGAAGGAGGACGCCACCGGCTATCGCATCTACATTAAGGACGGCGTGCCCCTGAACCGCAGTGACGCAGAAGCCTATGCGGCGCTGGACGTGACGGAGAAGACGGTGAAGGCCAAGAAGAAGGAAAATCCAGACCTGGATCGGAACATTCGGGACTGGATGTGCGCCAATTTCTATGACATCCGCACCTTTGGTGCTGTCATGACCACCTTCGTCAAGGCGGCACTGAACTGCGGCCAAGTTCGTGGCCCCGTCCAGATGGGCTTTGCCCGCAGCGTGGAACCGGTGGTGCCCCAGGAAGTGACCATCACCCGTGTGGCCATCACCACCGAAGCGGACGCAGAGAACAAGGGCACCGAAATGGGCCGCAAGTACATTGTCCCCTACGGCCTCTACCGCTGCGAAGGCTATATCTCCGCCAACCTGGCACGGAAGACCACCGGCTTCTCCGAAAAAGACCTGGAACTGCTGTGGGAAGCCATCCTGAACCTGTTCGAGCACGACCACTCCGCCGCCCGGGGCAAAATGGCAGTGCGGGAGCTGATCATCTTCAAGCATGACAGCGAGCTGGGCTGTGTGCCTGCCCATAAGCTCTTTGATACGGTGAAGGTAACGCGCACCCATCCGGAGGACATCACTCCCGCCCGGAGCTACCAGGACTATGTGGTCACTGTGGATGAAGCGGCACTGCCGGAGGGCGTCACCTGCGAAATTCGCCAGTGATGACCTATCCGGAGGAATCCTTCTTACAGCTGTCTGGCTTGCAGCACTTTGCCTTCTGTCGGCGACAGTGGGCGCTCATCCATGTGGAAGACCAGTGGGCGGAGAACTATCGCACCATGGACGGCCAGCTCTTCCACCAAAAAGCCCACGACACCCGCTTCGCCGAAACACGGGGCGATCGTGTGGTGAAACGAGGCGTCCGAGTGTACTCCGCCACCTTGGGGGTGTCCGGTGCCTGTGACGTGGTGGAGTTCACCCGCCAGGAGGATGGCATCACGCTGACCGGTCACCCAGGACTGTGGCAGCCCTATCCAGTGGAGTACAAACGGGGCAAGCCAGGGGTGACCCACGGAGATGCACTGCAGCTGTGCGGTCAGGCCATGTGTCTGGAGGAGATGCTCTGCTGTACCATCCCGGCCGGAGCGGTCTACTATGGGGAGCCTCGCCGCCGGGAGTCGGTGGTGTTTACGGAAGAATTGCGGGCAGAGGTGCGGTCAGCGCTGGCGGAGATGCACCAGTATGCCCAGCGGGGATATACGCCCAAGGTCAAGCCGCGGAAGGGGTGTGGCGCGTGTTCGTTGAAGGACGTGTGCCTGCCCAAGCTGATGGGGAAGCCCTCTGTGGAGCACTATGTGAAGGAGGCGGTGGAAGGGTGAAAAAGCTGCGGAACACCTTGTTCGTCCTGTCAGAGGACGCCTATCTGACCTTGGACGGGGAAAACGTGGTAGTCAATCGAGAAAAGCAGGTGGTGGCACGATATCCCCTCCATACCCTCACCACCATCCTGTCCTTCTCCTACGCCGGTGCGTCCCCGGCCCTCATGGGCGCTTGTGCCGAGCGGGAGATTGGGCTGAGTTTCTGTTCGCCGCGAGGAAAATTCTTGGCCAGAGTGGCCAACCAGAGCAACGGAAATGTCTTCCTCCGCCGCACCCAATACCGGGTGGCGGACGACCCCTTCCAGAGCTGTCAGATTGCCCGCGCCATGGTACTGGGGAAGCTGTATAACGCCCGTTGGAGCATCGAACGCACCTGCCGAGACCATGCCATGCGGGTGGATGTGGAGAAGTTGAAAAAAGCATCCCAGCAGCTGAAGGAGTTGTTGCCCACCGTCCAGCAGGAGACGGACCTGGACGCCCTGCGAGGCTGGGAAGGGGTGGGGGCGAACGCCTATTTCCGGGTGCTGGACGACATGATTTTAAACCGAAAAGAAATCTTCTCTTTTCAGACCAGAAACCGCCGTCCGCCTTTGGACTCAGTGAACGCGCTGCTCTCTTTTGCCTATAGCCTCTTGGCCAATGATTGCGCCTCTGCGCTGGAGGCGGTGGGATTGGATGCCTACGTGGGTTTCCTCCACCGTGACCGCCCAGGAAGAACATCCTTGGCGCTGGACCTGATGGAAGAACTGCGTCCTTGCTTGGCAGATCGGTTCGTGCTCAGCTGTATCAATAATCGAAAGTTCAGCGAAAAGGACTTCGAGCGCATGGACAGCGGAGCGGTGCTGTTGACCGACCAGGCCAGAAGAACCTTCCTGAAAAGTTGGCAGGAAAAGAAGCGAGATGTCATTACCCACCCTTACTTAGGCGAAAAAGTGCATTGGGGCCTGGTCCCCTACGTCCAGTCCCTCCTGTTGGCACGCTGCCTGCGGGGCGACTTGGACGGATACCCACCCTTCTTCTGGAAATGAGAAAGGAGGCACGATCATGCTGGTGGTCATCACCTACGACGTCAATACCGAAACCGCCGCCGGACGCAAACGCCTGCGGCAGATCGCAAAGCAGTGCGTGAATTACGGACAGCGCGTCCAAAATTCCGTCTTCGAATGCCTCCTGGACCCCGCCCAGTGCCGAATGCTGCAAGCGAAGTTGCTGTCCATCATGGACGAAGAGTTGGATAGCCTGCGGTTTTATTACTTGGGAAACCGGTATGAACAAAAAATACAGCATTTCGGACGAAACACCGGCTACCAGCCGGAAGGTGTCCTGATGGTGTAGCACAGCGGACAGCAATGCCCGCTGTGCCGGTGCGAACCATAAGTGCCCAGCATTCCCAGGGCACCTTCGCACCATAAAAATGCAGGATTACCCTGCAAAAAACAGCCTGCAATAGAGGAACTGCTGCGCGTTCATGTACGACTGCCAGGCAGTTCCTCCGCAGGGCTGTTCCTTTTGAACAAAAGCGCGCTGCTTTTTTGTGCGCTTTTGCTGTCACCCTCCGTGCGAGGGTGTGGGTTGAAATTCGTTGGCAGCGGTCAGCTCGCTCCGGGCCGTGGGTCACCCTCCGTGCGAGGGTGTGGGTTGAAATCATTCCAATGTGCTGACTCTATCGGTGTTGTGGAAGTCACCCTCCGTGCGAGGGTGTGGGTTGAAATATCAGCAGGATTTTGGCGCAGGTCAAGTCGGTGGGTCACCCTCCGTGCGAGGGTGTGGGTTGAAATCACGGCGAATTTATCAGGCTGGCAGCTCATCATGTCACCCTCCGTGCGAGGGTGTGGGTTGAAATCGCACGCTGCTCTGGGCGGGCAAGACCATCCTGGTGTCACCCTCCGTGCGAGGGTGTGGGTTGAA
>JABLTL010066390.1_pt1 | contig 11882 bp, 14 predicted proteins | sample 7160151 | NCBI WGS metagenome assembly JABLTL01 (sample SAMN14651223, study PRJNA627086) | human gut metagenome | isolation source: feces | host: Homo sapiens
CCGTAGATATTGGTGACGTAAGCCTCGACAACGCCCTGGGCATCTTCATATTCGCCCTCGGCCTCTTCGTAGGCAGCCTGGCCGGTATAGAGATAGCCATCGCCGGAGATGCCGTCGTTAGCCCAGTCGGTCACAGGGCCCGTGCCCACCGTGACCGCAAGCCAGTACACGAAGAACATGATGGCGATGAAGATGGGCAGGCCCAGCCAACGGTTGGTAACCACGCGGTCGATCTTCTGAGAAGTAGTCAGGCCCGTGCGGGAGCGTTTCACCGTCTTGTCGATAACGTGCGAAATGGCGTTATAGCGCTCGCTCGTTACAATCGATTCGGCGTCGTCATCGAGCTTGTTCTCGATTGCGTCACGAACCTCGTCGATAGCCTTAAGCTCGCTCGCCGAAAGCTTCAGGTCGTCGATGGTTTTCTGCTCGCCCTCGAAAAGCTTGATGGCGTACCAGCGCGAGGTGGAAGGAGAAACCTTCGAGCCCAAAATACCCTCGATTTTGGCGATAGCCTCCTCAACGACGGCATCGAACTTCATCTGAGATTCGGGCGCCTTTTTTGCCTTCGCAGCCTCGATGGCGGCATTCACCACGTCTTCCATACCGCGACCACGAAGCGCCGAAGTAGGAACGACCGGGCAGCCGAGCTGCTTGGACAGACCGTCGACATCGATCTTGTCCCCGTTTTTCTCGACCAAGTCCATCATGTTCAGAGCCAAAACCACAGGCACGCCCAGGTTCAAAATCTGACTCGTGAGGTACAGGTTGCGCTCAAGGTTGGTCGCGTCAACCAGATTGATAACAGCGTCGGGGCCGCCATCAAGCAGGTAATCGCGCGCAACGATTTCTTCGGGCGAATAAGGCGAGAGCGAATAGATGCCCGGAAGGTCGGTGATGATGACCTCTTTGTCCTTGGTGTACTTACCCTCTTTTTTCTCGACGGTAACGCCCGGCCAGTTACCAACATATTGGTTGGCGCCTGTCAGGTCGTTGAACATCGTCGTCTTGCCGCAGTTCGGGTTGCCGGCAAGCGCAATGCGAATTCCCATTGTCTGCCTTTCAGTCGTTTGCGAATCTGTCAGCCTGGGATTTCACTCTATAAGAATCCCCAGGTGACGAGCGATTTGTTAGCTATCGCAAACTCGCGTTCCTAAAAAATGGCGCCTTTGCGCCTAATCCTCGCCAACTGACGCGTGGGCCTATGGCCCCGTCAGCGTTAGTTGACGAGAATGCTCTCAGCCTCACTCTTGCGCAGCGACAGCTCGTAGCCACGAACGGTCACCTCAATCGGGTCGCCGAGCGGTGCCACTTTACGCACATACACTTCCACGCCCTTGGTGATGCCCATGTCCATAATGTGACGCTTCAACGCGCCCTCGCCCGTAAGGCGTCGTACGGTCGCAGTGTCGCCAATCTTGACGTCGCGAAGCGTTTTCGCCTGATCCTCAGCCATACCTGCTCCTTCCTTCTTGGTCGTATAGCTTTTGCCTTATATGTATCTGCACAGGCGACAACTCGCCTAAGGCCAGATCCGGCGCGAAAATCGCGCCGGACGATACCAAAAAATAATTAGCGCGCGGCTGTTGTGACGATATGGTTTGCAGCCTGGCGGCTAATCGCCACCTGAGCGCCCTTTACCTGCACAACCAAATCGCCCTGCACGCCCGCGATTACCTTGACCTCTGCCCCTTCAACGAAACCGAGGTTTTCCAAATGATGGGTGAGGTCGTTTTTGCCACGAACCTTGATGACTTTGACCGTTTCACCAGCCGACACAAACGTAAGGGGCAATTGCTGCGCCGATACTCCGCGCGAAGTTTCAGCACCCTCAACGCTCAAGTCCATAACTGCTCCGTCCATGGTAAGCCTCCAGAAAGTAAGCCTTAGGTAATCACGACGACTAACCATATCACGAAAGTTTCCCATAGGAAATAAAAATGAAAGCTTTGGCTACCTTTTTCATAAAAGTTTCTAATGGCTATCAAAAACATGGGCGCGATTGCATCGATCGGAGGAACGCGCGGTCCGATCGGAACAGGGCGAGAGGGGCGAACGGAGCCAGACGGCGGCTTTCATGTCTGAGGCATCGCCTCCAAACTTATAACCAATCGAAACCCTTGAGAGATTACAGGCGGCTCGCCGCTTCCCTCCAATGGCACGACGATATGCGTCTGCCTTTGCGACGAGCGCGTCTGCTCGACCCGAGCAACGCTTCCGCTTGATTGCCGCGCGCGCCCCGAGGCCTGCGTAGGCAATTCCGCAAAACGAGGAACCACGCTTCGTCGATCGCCCGAGGGCATTACCGCTTCCTCTATCTCCTGGTCGCACGAGGAAGAAACCACCTGCCCAACTGGAGAGGCATCTTCGCGCGAAAAATCATGCAGGCAGCCATAGCACACCTCCATGTCGTCAAAGCAGCGCGCTCCGCACACGGGACATTCCTTCATGCTAAACCTTCCTTTCTATATCGGCGAACACGTTATCGCCCACCTCGAACCACGGCTCTGCCGAAGCGAGCCGTTCAATTGCCACCTTCGCCGAAACGCAACGCACGCGTTCGCGCGGACCCACCGCGCGCCGCGATACAAGCACTCTGCCCATATGGTCGGCAAACGCTACGTCTATGGGAGCGTCCATGCCAAAAGTGTGAATGTCGCGGCATGGCACGAATACCGCAAACGACGAGTCGCGAGCGGACGACCCGGGTAAAAGCCCACGCAGGCGATTGGAAAATGAGGACAGGATCGCCGCTTTCATGCGACCACCCCCGCTCGGTAGGGGCTCACCACAAACGCCACTTCGTGCTCAAGCGGCGGAACCGCGATGCCAAACACCCGCACGCCTTTGAGGAAAGGCGGGGAGAACGCCGTTCTTGCAACATAGCGAATATGACCCGCGGCCGTTCTTTCGCTGGTCACGCTTACGGTTTCATGTTCCATGGAAAGCCCCTTCTCTATTCGCGCGCATGCCTCCGCGCAGCCCTGCGCTTCATGCGGGCCATCGTCGGCTTGAAGTCGAATGGCATCCCTCGCCACAATGTCGAATGCGGCGCAATCGCCAAGGAAAATGAACGCGTTCACCGAGATAAACCCCACCATGAGCAAAACCGGGAGTGCAATCGCGAGCTCGACCGTCATTTGCCCGCTCGAACCATGCCCGCGCATACACATCGCCCGCAAGCACGAGCCCGATATTCCCCGCCAAGAATTCAAGCGTCTACGCCAACCACGTTCGCCACAGAAACAAGAAGCGCCGCTTGCAACCGACCGTCTCATGAGCCGTCCCCTTTCAGCGCGCGTATCGCCTCGGCAACGGGCCCCGTCCCTCGCTCGGCGACGGGCAACGTATTCGACGTCACGCTTTTTGCGGCAGCCGTATTCGCAGGCTCAAGGCCCGCCGCATTAAGAAGTTCCATCAGCTGGCCTGACGCCCAGTCGCCCAAACCGGCAGCACTTACCAAAGGAAGCGAATCAAGCACATCAGATACGCAGTCGCACATGCCTTCGGCACCCTTGCCATATGCCGAAAGCAAACCAGACCACAGTGCAAGCACGACTTCACCTCCGTCGGAAAGCGGTGGACCGATACCCTCCGACACATCATCAAGGAGATGGGCGAGCACATCTTCGTTTTCGTCTTCAACAAGAATGGAGGCGGATATCGCCGCGAACTGTCCCAGATCGGGCCCCGTAAAAAACGCGCCGCCCCGCTCGCTTTCCAGGCCGCCCGCCAACGCCGCAAGCGCACCATATCTTCCTGGCGGATAGGCCTCCACCCTGTTGCCCGCGGCTTCCCTTATGGCCTCGTCGATGGCATCGAGCACTTCACCCACCGAATCGCGAACCTCACCCGACGCCCGCACGGCTTCGTTTTTCGCACGCTCGTAATCGCGCGCCGATTCAGCGACTTTTCTGAAATGATGCTCAAAGCCGTTTTCGACAGAAGTCGACGCTGCAGCAACCGAACCCATAGATGCCGCATCGAAGCCGCACGTCTCGCATACGGAATATGCCCCTGCATCGAGCGCGGAAATCGAGCCGAGCCCCTCGATTCCCGCTACCGCCGGGCACCCCTCCCAAGCATGCAGCGCACCGCCTGAAACGGGATAAACCGAATCGGTGTATAAATCGGTCTCTTTAATCTCGTTGGTATTGCGCGGCAGAATCGGGATGCTTACTTTGATCGTGCCATCGGGCATTTCGACCTCATAAGCCGCGTCTACCTCTTTTTGGGCGTATTCGTAAAAACGAGCGCGCAAAGCGCTTCGTGCGCGTTCCTCTACGCTGGAACCCCCAGGCGCTTCGAATTCCGCACGCAAGCGGTAATACGTTTGCGCCCTTTTGATCGCCATGGAATACGACCAGGTATTCACGCTGCTCGCCATGGGGTTTTCAGCAAGGCCCATACCCGCAAGCGACTCGGCGCGCTCGCGCATGCACGGCTCGGGGTATGCCCCACAATCGGCGAGCCAGCCTTCGCGCAAGGCGTCATTTGCCTGCACGGCTGCCTCTTCGGCCGCCTGTGCGCCTTCGGAAATAGAGGCGCTTTCGTCAAGCGCGACCTGGACGGCACGCGCCGCAGAACGCCCTGCGCCGCACGATATATCGGGCGCATCGAACGGCACGAGCTCCACGTAGGCAATTACATCAAGCCCGATGGCCTCGGCATTTTCAGAAGCGATTACCTGGGCCTGTGCCTGTGCCGCAACCACCAAGCCCTTCTGAGCCGCGTTAAGCGCGGCTTCTTCTGCGCGAGCCACATCTTCGCGCTTATTCAGAACCGCCCGCCCCGCATCGAGGAACTTCAACCCTGCCGCCTGCGCACCAGGAACGCAACAGCACACCGTGCCAACCCCTAGAAGCGAAATTCCCGTAAGCGATAGCGTGAGCAACGTGGCGTCGGCCGCACGTACCGCCAGCACAAATTCAGACACTTCGTTTTCCGCGGCGAGCGCGCACGAATCGGCCACGGCCTGCACGCCCGCCGCGCGTGAAAGCGACCGCGACGTCCAGAGCCCGAAAAAGAGCAGCGAGCACGAAAGGAGAATGGCAAGGGCGGCGCCAAGGGTGGTAAAGCCGCTCTCGCCGCGAAACAAGTCGGCCACGACGCGCGGCGAGTTGCAGCAAGAATCTAACTTGGACTTTCCAGCACGCCTCATGCCTTTTCCTCCCATCGGTCAATCCACGATTCATACGAAAGGCCGAATTCCGATTCCAACGCCCAATCGTCATGGACGTCCATCTCGCGAAAAACCTCTTGGCGAACGAGACCGTTGCCGCCCACGAGACCCAAAAAGCCCAACCCTTGCCCCACGAGCGGCAAAGGTTTGTATTCATGGGAAATGCGCACCGAAACGCATTCGCCGTCCTGCCCCGCGCCCTGTACCTCGACGTCCCATGGGCCCTCATGGAAGGCGGAAACAGCAGGCACCGCGCCCAGTCGACGCTGCACGTATTCAACAACCTCGTCTTCATCCGCAGCGGAAGCCGTCTCGAGCACTCGGCAGCCCTCGCTCGCAGCCGCCTCCATTACCATGCGATCGAACAGCACGATGCCGGGCTGCACCGCAATAACTAGGCCGAAAAGCAACACGGGAATAAGCAACGCCGCCTCAACCGTCGCCTGCCCGCACGCGCCACGAAGACGCATAGGGACCTCAAAACGCCAGCACATCAAGGACCCCCTTCGCAAGACGATGGGTCATAGGCTGCAGAACAACGTCGGCAAAAGCCCCGGAATCTATCGCATGGATAAAAGCGGACAATCCGATTGCAACCGCGATAAAAGCCGTAACTAACAGGGCATATTCAACCGTCGACTGGCCGTTTTCCGCGTTGGGCAACGCATTTCGCCCACTTACTAAAGCCCGTTTATGCCGTTGGCGATCGCATTCCACAGCTCCTCGATTTTTGGGCGAAACATCGTGATTGCCACAATCGCTATTACAACAAGCACCCCGACCAAGATTGCATATTCCGTGGTTCCTTGCCCTTTTTCGTTCATGAGACGCATATGCGCTTGCGCCATACGACGACGCGCGCAACTGCCCAAACGCTCCCGCATCTCCCCCATACGCCGCACCGCGGCACCGCAACGCACGTTTGCATTCTTCGCAATCTTCGATTCCATAACTCCCCCTTTTCATTGCACGAACCCCAAAAACACTGGGGCCATTACGACAATCAACATGGCTGGCAATATGAGCACTGCGGTGGGCACAAGCATCTTCACGGGGGCCTTGGCCACTTTCTCTTCCATCTTCGCCCTGTAACACCCACGCGCTTCACTCGCCAGCACCTCAAGCATGCGATTCATCGGGCTGCCAAAGCGCAGGCAACGAACCGCATTACTCGCAAATCGCTCGAGCGATGTCACGCCGCTAGCCACTCCGAGCTCGAGCAGCGCATCGTCACGGGAAACCAAACCGCTTTCCCACTTCAAGCACGCTTGCCGGCACAAAAGAGCCAGCTCATCATCGAATCGAAAGCAATACGATCGAAAAGCCCGCTCGAACGACATTCCAGCGCGCATGCCAAGCGCAAGCGCATCAATCATCTCTGGAACGTGTCGCTCAAGCGCCAGTTCGTATGCCTCCTTTTGGCGACGCGACAACGCCCGTCGCCTTTCACCGCCGTTCCAAGACAAAACGTCAGAAGCGCTTCTTGCGCGCTTTCTGCGACGGCGCTCAAGGCGACAATCGACTCCCCAGGAAAACATATTCGCGAATGCGATCACGGCGAGCAGCCCAACCGCAACGACCATAATCGTTTCCATGGCACACCCCCAACCGTTTCACCGAAACACAGCCAAACTCGCTCTAGATTTCAACCGCGAGCATTCGCCGGACCAAAAGCACGCCGCCCCCAAGCATCGCAATCGCCATCAAAAGCAGAACAACCCCCTGTGCGCTCGAGAAAAACGGATGCAAAAACGCCGGATCAACTGCGGAAATTACAAATACGAGCGCGAATGGCATAACGCTTACGATTTGGGCCGAAAGCTTCGCTTGCGCCGTTTGCACCCGCAAAGAACGACGCAAATCCAAATCTCGAGAGATCGACTCTTCCGCCGAACGCAAAACTGGGGTGGCGCTGCCGCCGCACGCATACTGGACGTTAAGCGCCTTGTCGACGAAATAAATCTCAGGCAACTCGGCAACTTGTTTAAAATGCTCGATCGCCTCGTTCATCGAATAGCCCAGATCCAAATCGCGCGACACGCGGGCAAAAAGGCTGCGCGCTGGCTGATCGATTTGCTGAGCTACCTCGGAAAACGTTTGCGGAAGAGACAGGCCCGCATGCATGCACGCCTCCATGCATCGCAATGCATCAGGAACCTGTTCGCGCAATTGGGCGCGTTCCTTTTCGATAGCGCGAGTCAGCAAAACTCGCAAGACGACGGCACAAAGGACCAGCGCACAGAGCACCACCACAAACGACCGGAACACCACAAGCAGCAAAATTGCGAGAGCGAGCACTGAAGCGGCAAAGAGAGAAGCAAACCCTTCAGGCGTCGTGTCAACCCCTTTTCGCGTCGCCAACCTCGCGGCATCGCGAAACGATTGTCCAGCGGACGTCGAAACGATTCTCTTGCAAAGGGGAAGAAACGACGTGACACCATTTCTCACGTAATACAGCGACACCCGGCAAACCGCATCGCGAGCGCGAGCGCGCAAAATCGCGAAACGCCCAGCTCCTCGCCCATTCGCCGCGCCCTGCACGCGAGCCCTCTGCGACGCGTAAGCGACCCCACGAGTCGCAGCCATAGCGCGCTCAAAGCCAAGAAATGCCGACCTGCCCACGACAAACGCGCATCCAAACGCCGCAACAAACGCTACGAAAGCGAACACGCCCGCTTCCACGACGCCACCTCCTCGCCCTCAATAAGCCCCATATTTACCGCATCATCGAGCCACGAAGGCGCCCGTGCCCACACTCCCTCACTTTCGAGGGATCGCCGAGTAAACAAGGGATCAGCCACGCATGCCGAATTTTCACCACGACGCATCTCGGCAATCGCGCTTACGAAACGCCTGCCATCGCGCGAGCGCGATGTTTGCACCGCGACATCGATTGCCGATGCGATGTTTTCTTCAATCACCTCAACGGGCAGATCGAACCCATAGCGCACCATGGTGACCAAGCGAATAATCATGTCCTCGGGCGAATTGGCATGCAGCGTGGTGAGCGACCCATCGTGACCGGTATTCATGGCCTGAAGCATTTCCAACGTTTCAGCACCACGACACTCACCAACAATTATTCGGTCGGGACGCATGCGCAATACGTTACGCACCAAATCGCGAATCGTGACCTCGCCTACACCTTCGGCGTTAGTTTTTCGCGCCTCCATGCGCACCACATGAGGATGCTCCGTAAAACGCAACTCCGCCGAATCTTCGATGGTCACAATGCGTTCGGTTGCCGGAATCTCACATGAAAGAGCGTTAAGCAGCGTGGTTTTACCCGACCCTGTGCCGCCGAGAACCGCGATGTTTTTACGCGTTCGAACAGCCCAAACAAGAAGTCGCGAAACCCGGCTGTCGAGCGATCCCGCATGCCGCATATCCCCAAGCGTCATCGTTGTATTGGCGAACTTGCGAATGGTGATGGTCGGCCCATCGAGAGCTATGGGCGGAATCACGACGTTCACGCGATGGCCGCCAGGCAAGCGCGCGTCGACCATAGGGGAACTCTCATCAACACGACGGCCAAGCGGAGCCAAAATGCGATCGATAAGCGCACGAACCTGCGCTTCATCAGAAAACACCGCCGCCTCGCGCACCAACAGGCCCGACCGCTCGATAAACAATGACGACGTTCCGTTCACCATGACCTCGGTGATAGTCGGATCCTCAACGAGCGCCTGCAAAGGGCCCATGCCGAATACGATATCTTCCAAATCATGCGAAAGCCGCGTCTTCAGTTCGTTCGATCTGCCCGCCCATCGCGGCGAAGCAAACGCCTGCTTGCACGCGCTTTGCAATTCGCTGCGCGCACGGCGAGGGTTCTCATCCGCGAGCCGCGCGAGCACATCCCCCGGAATTATGCGACCGACATCTTCCTTCAACTCGTCAAGCATCCACCCGTCATCGCGCGCCCGAATCGCGGTGCCTTCCGCTTCAGCAAGACGAACGCGCGAGGAGAGCGTCATCGCCTCGCCTTTCTACCGAAAAGACGTCCACGCCTACTTCTTGACGAAAGGGATTGAGATACGCGTTTTACCTGCTCATCTGAAAGGATTTTCTCAAGAAGCACTACGGTCTCGTCTGTAAGCGGGTTTCTTGATTCAATGAATTCCTGCACGAAGCCCGCGCCTAGAAGCTCTTCCACATCGCGGCGGCCATTTGAAAGCTCAATCGCCGTTGAACCCTTTAAAGCGCACGATGCGTCGACGGCAGAAAGCAGGCTCTCGCGCTCGTGCTTGTTAATCGCATAAACAAAACCGCTCGTCGCAAGCCCCATACGCGCGCACAGCTCGACAGCATGCACCGTGGCCTCAAGCGATGCGGGACGAGCGTCCATAAGGAAGACGACCGAATCGGCCGATTCGATAAGGCGCGCATGGATTTCGCTCCAAAATGCGCCGGCGCACGCCACGACAACATCATAATCGCCCCGTGCGGCATCGATGATATCAGGCAGCTCGCCAGCAATTTCTTCGGAAGATTCCAAACGCGAGGGCGCCGCGACAAGGGATGGCTTCCCCGTTGATTTGGCGTCTTCGTTCAAACGCGCCATGAGCGACGGGTTCGCAACGACCTCGTCCATTCGAACGGGCTCGCGCACGCCCAGCATGCGATGCATATCGCCAAACTGCAAATCGGCATCAATCGCAAGCGTTACGAGCCCTGCCTTTGCGCACAGCGAAGCCAGCAACGTGGCGATGGTGCTCTTTCCGCATCCTCCGCTCGCTCCGACAACCGCCACAACCGTCCCGGCCCCCTCTTTGGAAACGCAGCGCCTTTCTTTACACGATTGCGTCGGATCATCCAAAACCAAGGATGCCTGTGATTCGCATTCGCCCTCCTCGGCGCAAGCTTCTGCGCCGCTGGCGGCTTTCTCATCTGGCTCTTTTCCGCAGCCGTCGCTGCAATCGAACGACGGGCCTTCTTCCCCACGGCTGATCTTCTTGCCTTGGTCGCCCCAAAGGCCTTTTGCAAACGCAAAACGATCTACGAAACACGCTTGGGAAAGCACACCATCGACCTTCGCAACAGATGCCCTGCTCGCAAGCGATCCGTTGTTCACCGCACACGCCAAATACACCTTTTTGAATGGATCGTCGTATTTCAGCGCCGCCGCAACATTAAGCGGCTCCATGTCGTCGCAGGAAACGACCCATGCTTCTTCGATACCGTCTCGTCGCGCTGCACGACGGCATTCTTCCGCAGTCGCGCAGCATTCAATCCAAGAAACCGCTTGCAGGCTTGATTCCTCCAAACCAAGCAGTTGAGGGTTTCGCAGCGATTCTTCATCGGCGCACAACACCACGCGTTTTGTCACGGAAATCACGCTTCTTTCTTTCCATTGAACTGGGTTTTCGATGACCCCTCAACACCCGATGCTTCTTCGCTGTTCGCTTCCCCCGTCGAGCTTTCCGCCGAAAGGGAGGACTCGCTCAAAGCACCTGCCGTTTTCGAGGCACTCGTTTCGTTTTTTCCTTCGTCGCCCTCAACCGCATTTTCTGAATCGACCGCCATATCGCCGCCCTGGGCCTTCGCGCCCGAACGCATATCGCTTGCCACGAATTTCTCTGAAGGCAGCGTGAAATACAGGTCGCTCACACCCGCCGCCGCGATAAGCTCGTTCACTTCAGACGGCTTTGCCGCAAGCGTTATCCACGAAACGTCGTTTGCTTCGTCTTTTTTCGAACCTGCTGATGCGCTTGTTGCGAGCACTTCGACATTGGCCACAAGCAGATCGGTCGACTTCGCCGAAGTGGAATACACGTTCACCTTGTCGCCCACTCGCACCGATCCACCGACCGCAGAAACCGCCTTCGCGGGCACGCTCACCGCACAGAGGCCATCGGGCACTTGCAACACCGAGCCATCAACTTGCTCGAATCGCTGCGTGAGCAAAACCTCGCCTGAATAGATTCGCACCTGAGCCGGCTGGGCCTTAATTTGGGCCAAATCGGTAACGGCTCCTTCAGGCAATAATTCGCCCGGCATGAGCCTCCGCTCCACATTGGCCGAATCGACCTTCGATCCTTCAGCGATATCGCACGTGGCAACATAGGCCTCCACCTGCGTAGAGCCGTAACGCGCAAGCACCTCGGCGCGTTCTTGCTCGACATTCAGTTCGATTTCATGCGCATAGAGCATCATGCCCGCCACGCAAACAACCCCACACACCACACCAACAATAAGGCTTCGCCCTTTTCTCATTGGCTCCCCCATTTGATTCGTCTTCCGCTTATGCGGCTCTTGCGACATCATGGCAGCGAAACCTTGCCCAAACCTTGCCCGTGCGCATGCACTTTACATGCGATTTCCCCTTTGTTTTCGTTGCGTTTTGCCGTGCGAATCCCTCACTTTCCCTGTATTTCGCACGCGATTTCGGCATGAACAGGCGTCAAATTCCATCGGCTTCACGTATGCTCGGCTCCGCGAAACCGACGCAAAACCGCCCTCGCTCCAATAGCGCGAATACTCCACGCAAGGCGGCGCAGATTCGGGCGCCCGAGCGACCTTTTTATCTTTTTCTTAAGTCGTGTGCATTCCTGCACAATTTGACGCATTTCATTTTTTCCAATGACAAAAAACGCTCGTTATGGCAGAATTATTCCTCGCGGGCGGTTGGCGCAGCGGGAGCGCAGGTGCCTTACAAGCATCGGGTCGGGGGTTCAAATCCCTCACCGCCCACCATTTGAACGCA
>JABLTL010047768.1_pt1 | contig 11870 bp, 10 predicted proteins | sample 7160151 | NCBI WGS metagenome assembly JABLTL01 (sample SAMN14651223, study PRJNA627086) | human gut metagenome | isolation source: feces | host: Homo sapiens
GAATATATGGAAAAAATTACTAAGTTAAATACTGATGCTAACTTTTGGGAAGTATTTACACCTGAAGAAGATGAAAGATACATTAGAAATACCATCAAAAGAGAGAGTGAGAAAAAAGGCGAACAAAGAAAATCATGTGAAATAGCCAAAAATATGCTTGCCAAAAACTTGGATTTAAATCTAATCATGGACGTGACCAATTTATCTAAGAATGAAATAATGAAGATAAAAGAAAGCTAATTGTGAATATTTAATTTAGCTTTTTTTGATACAATATTTGGGTGATGAATATGTATGCAGAAATATTAATTGAAATAAAAAATAAACATGTAGATAAAACTTTTACTTATCACATTCCTGATGATTTAGTGGATAAAATAAAAGTAGGTATGCGGGTAACTGTTCCGTTTGGCAAGATAACTTTAGAGGGCTATGTTTTAAATTTATTAAATAGTTCTTCTATTGAAACAAAAGATATTTATAATGTTTTAGATACTTATCCGGTTTTAAATGAGGAAATGCTTTTATTAGGTAAGTTTTTAGCTTTAAAAACTCTTAGTAGTTTAAGTTCTTCATATGCGGCTATGTTACCGAAGGCTCTAAAAGCTAAAAAAGGAGTCGATATTAAAGCTAAACAAGAAACATATTTAAAAATTACTGAAGAAATAGATGCTTCTTTAGAAAATGCTTCTAGTGCTAGTCAAAAAGAAGTTTTAATGCTTTTTAAAGATAATTTGCCAGTAAAAAAAACAATGGCTAATAAGATTAGTGCATCTGCTGTTAAAACTCTTTTAAAAAAAGGAGTATTAATTGAATATATAAGTGAGGTATATCGCTATAACTTAAAAAATGAAAGCGAATATACTGAAAAAGTTTTAAATGAAGAACAAACTAATGCAGTAAACACTATATGTGATAATCTTGGTAATAGCAAAACAATTCTTTTACATGGCGTTACTGGATCTGGTAAAACGGAGGTTTATATAAAAACGATTGAAAGAGTATTAAATGAAGATAAAACAGCTTTAGTATTAGTACCAGAAATTAGTTTGACCCCTCAGTTTGTTGATAGATTTAATAAAGCTTTTCCATCTAAGATTGCTGTTTTGCATAGTGGATTATCGGATGCTGAAAAATATGATGAATGGCGAAAAATTACAAGAGGAGAGGTTTCTATAGTAATAGGGGCTAGGAGTGCTATATTTGCTCCTTTAAAAAATATTGGTATTATCATTATGGATGAAGAACAATCTCTTTCTTACAAACAAGAAAATAACCCTAAATATCATGCCTTATGGATAGCTAAAGAAAGAAGTAAGTATCATAATGCTCCTTTAGTTTTAGGTAGCGCGACACCTAGTTTATCATCGATGGCAAGAGCCCTAAAGGGTGTATACATATATATAAAAATAAATGCTCGTTTTAATAAACAAGCTTTACCAAATATAACACTTGTTGATATGGTAGAAGAACAAAAAAATAAACATCCTATAATAAGTAGGGAATTAGAGTGTGCTATTATTGAAAGGCTAAATAAAAAAGAACAAATAATGCTTCTTCTTAATAGAAGAGGACATTCAACAACTATTACCTGTTCTAATTGTGGTTTTACTTATCGTTGTCCTCATTGTGATATTACACTTACTTATCATAAGTCTAGTAATAATATGCGTTGTCATTATTGTGGGTATACAAAATATTTAGATAACACTTGTCCAAAATGCCATGAGACTAGTCTGAATTACTATGGACTTGGAACAGAAAAATTAGAAGAGTATATTAAAGATGTTTTTCCAACAGCTAGGGTTATTCGAATGGATGCTGATAGTGTCTCTAATAAAGGAAGTCATGCCAAGGTTACGGAGGCTTTTGCTAGTGGTAAGTATGATATTTTACTTGGAACCCAAATGATTAGTAAAGGTCTTGATTTTCCAAATGTAACTTTAGTAGGTATAATAAATGCTGATGCTTCTTTAAACATACCAGATTATCAAAGTAATGAAAGAACTTTTGAGCTTCTTTGTCAAGCAAGTGGCCGAAGCGGAAGAGGTGAAAAAAATGGCGAAGTTTTCATTCAAACATATAATCCAGAAACACCAATATTTACTTTTGTAAAAAATCATGATTATAAAAAGTTTTTCCGATATGAAATGAATATTCGTAAAACACTTAAATATCCACCTTACTATTATTTATGCTTTTTAAAAGTTAAAAGTAAAGATTATAAACAAGCTATAGATGAAGCAAGGAAAATTAAAGCTTTTTTAGATAAAAACTTAACACAAGATTATATTGTTCTTGGACCTGCAACGGCTAATATGTTTTTGGTTAATGGTGTTTATAATTTTGAAATTTATATAAAATATAAAAAAGAAGAAAAATTATATCAAGTGTTAAATGAATTAGATAAGTTAATGCTTGTAAACTCTAAAGCACAATTAGATATTGATTTTTTAGAGTAAGTGAAAGTTGGGTTGTAGTTGAAAAAAAGAATTAATTTTTCTATAATAAATAAATGAAAAGAGGTAATTTATGAAAAAATATAAATTAATTAAAAAGGCTGGAGTAGTTGTTTTAGCAAGTGCTCTTGTAGTAACACCTGTTAATGCTAGTAGTCTTGATAGTGATAAAACAAATGAAGAAACACTGGAAAATAAACTATTTACATGGGGTAAAAAATTAGCCTATTGGTCAAGTAAAGTTGATCAAAAAATAAATGATAAAATAGTAGAGCCTGCTAGTGAGAAACTAAGTGAACAAGAAGTAATTAAACACGACTCTCTTTGGCTTATTACGGATATGCCAGGGGTAGATCCTAATATAGAAAGACATTACTATTTTGTTAATAAAAATACACCATCTATTAAATGGACTTTCTATTATGATAAAAATGGTAATAAAGTAAGTCGTAAGTCTTCTAATAAAGCTATGATGGAAGTAAGAGAAATGTATGTTTCTTTAACTGATTTAGATACTGTTTATAAAATGGAAAGTTATTCATCATATGTTGGTAATACATTTACTGTTAATTATGAATATTTAAATGATACTTTTGTATATGATAGTGATTTTGGTGATAACTATACTTATGGTGTATTTGAAGATTTTGATTTTTTATTAGATCAAAAGGAAATAAAAGAAAAATATAGTTTAGATGATTTAGTTAAGTTAGAAGAAAAACTTAATGATTTAGATTTGGAAATAAAGTCAAGTGATACGCTTAAATTAGAAAGGAAATAGCATGAAAGATTTAAAAGTAATATTTATGGGGACACCAAATTTTGCTGTACCAATATTAGATATGTTAATTAAAGAAACTAATGTTGTATTAGTAGTTACTCAACCTGATAAAGAGGTTGGAAGAAAGAAAAATGTTTTAATGCCACCTGTTAAGGAAGAAGCAAGAAAATATGGTATAGAGGTTTTCCAACCAAAGAAAATAAAAGAAGAGATGAATAAAATATTAAGTACAGAGTGTGATATAATTATTACTTGTGCTTATGGACAAATATTACCTAAAGAGATACTTAATTATCCAAGACTTAAATGTGTTAATGTTCATGCTTCTCTTTTACCAAAGTATCGGGGAGGGGCACCAATTCATTGGTGTTTAATTAATGGGGAAGAAAAGTCTGGTGTTACTATTATGTATATGGATGAACATATGGATACTGGTAATATGATAAGTAAAGAAGAATGCGTTATAAATGATACTGATAATGTGGGTACTTTACATGAAAAACTATCTTTAATAGGGCGTGATTTATTATATAAGACTTTACCAAGTATAATAGATGGGACTAATGAAAGTATTAAACAAGATAATGATGAAGCTGGTGTTGCACCTAATATTACTAGAGAAATGGAACACTTAGATTTTTCTTTAAGTGGTAAAGAAATAGTTAATAAAGTAAGAGGATTAAATCCGAGACCGATGGCTAATATGCTTGTAAATGGTGAAGAGTATAAAGTGTTAGAAGCGAGATTCATTAAAAGTGATAATACTACTACTTGGAAGGTTATGAATGTGACTAAAGAAAGTTTTGCTATAGGTTGTCTTGATGGTTATGTTGAAATACTTAAGTTAAAACCATTTGGTAAGAAGGTAATGGATACAAAGAGTTTTTTAAATGGGGTTAATAAAGAGAGTGTTAAAAACTTTATAATAAGTTAATGGGGGAATTATGAATTTATATGGTTTAACAAGAAAAGAGTTAGAAGATTATTTTCTAAGTATTGGTGAGAAAAAATTTAAATCTACACAAGTATATGAATGGTTATATGATAAAAGAGTAACTTCTATTAGTGAATTTTCTAATATAAAAAAAGAGATTAGAGATAAGTTAAATGAAGACTTTACAATAAAATTGCCTACTATTATACAGCATCAAAGTGATAGAGATGCTGAGAAATTTCTATTTAATTTAGAAGATAATGAAAAGATAGAAGCCGTTGTTATGTATCATAATTATGGGATAAGTGTATGTGTTTCAAGTGAAGTTGGTTGTAACATGGGTTGTAAGTTTTGTGAATCTGGGCGTCTTAAAAAAGTTAGGAATTTATGGGCTTACGAAATGGTGGGACAAATACTTGCTATTGAAAGTGTCTTACAAAAGAAAATTTCTAGTGTTGTAATAATGGGGATAGGTGAACCATTAGATAATTATTTAGAAGTAATTAAATTTATTAAGATTATAAATGATGCCAAAGGCCTTATGATTGGGGCTAGACATATAACTTTATCAACGTGTGGTTTGATTCCTAAGATTAAAGAATTGTCTAATTTAGATTTACAAATAAATTTAGCAATATCATTGCATGCTAGTAACGATACATTAAGGAGTCAAATTATGCCAATTAATAAAGTTTATCCTTTACCAGATTTAATCCTTTGTATAAAAGAATATATTAATAAAACTAATAGAAGAGTTACAATTGAATATATAATGCTAAAAGGTATTAATGATGAAAAAAGTAATGCTTTAGAACTTGCCTCTCTTTTGCGAGGACTTAATGTTTATGTTAATTTAATTCCTTACAATGAAACTAATAATTTAGGTTTTAAGAAAAGTGATAAAACAAAATTAGATGCTTTTTATGATACTTTAAAAAAAGAACATATAAATGTTACTGTAAGAAGAGAATTTGGTTCTAATATTGATGCTGCTTGTGGACAACTTAGAAGTAAGAATATTTGAATAGTGTAAACTATTCTTTTTTTGCGTTTTGTTGTTTAAAATAATTCGTCATTCTACGCCAAAAATTTGTTGACAAACACTACGTGGGGGGGGGTATAATGTACTTATGATAGAAGTGAGGTAAAAAGATGAAAGAAAAAAAATCAATAATAATAGCTTTAGTAATTTTATTACTAGTATTAGTAGGTGCTGTAGGAGCCTCTTATGCATATTTTGCAACAGCAAATAAAACAACAGGTAATGATAAAAACTTAAATATTGTAACGGAAAACTTAGGTAACATTAAGTGGGAAGGAACAAAAGTCTACACAAGCGGTGATTTATTACCAGGTGAATGTGGTATCCAAACATTTACAATTGAAAAGAATAGCACTTCAGGAAAAGGAATATATGAAATAGATTTAAAAGGAATACTTGATGAGTCTTTTGGAAGTGATGTTGAAATAACTCTTTATAAATCAACTAATCCAACTACTAATAATGTTACTATTAAAGAGGGTAGTAGTACTATAAGTGGTGACACAACAAAACAATATTACAAAGAAGATAGTGTTGTTTTAAATGGTACACCAGAGAAAGTATATGGAACAAAGGCCTTACAAAATAAAGATAAAATAATATTAGAACAAAAAGACTTTGATAATAGTACATTATCTAAAACTACATATTACTTAGTATATTGTTATAAAAATGCTGACACATCTCAAGATGCCCAACAAGGTAAAAGTTTTAGTGGCGAAATAAGTGTAAGACTTATTTTAGAAAAAGGCAGTCAAGAAGAAGATGGACCGCAAGGACTTGCTAAAGACATTATTACTTTAGCCCAAACAGATACAACAAACTTAGCTACAGATGATTATGGTAACACAAGATATATTGGAAAAGACCCTAATAACTATGTAAGTTTTGATGGTGATATATGGCGTATTATTGGCGTCATGAAAGACGTTGATGATGGTACAGGAAACAAAGAAGATCGCGTAAAAATAATAAGAAACGATGCAATAGGTGATTATTCATGGGATACAAGTGATAGCTCAGTGAATGGTGGTTTGGGCGTTAACGAATGGAGCCAGGCAGACTTAATGAAACTATTAAATCCAGGCTATGAAAGTGAAACAATAGGTGGCTCATTATACTGGAATAACCAATCAGGAAAATGTTATGACCTTAACGATAATGGAACAACAAGTTGTGATTTTACAAATACAGGCATAAAGGATAAATTAAAAACATTAATAGGTAATGCTGTATGGAATACAGGAAGTCAAGGAACTGCATCATGGACTAGCAGTAGTGGAGGATTAACAAAACATTTTTATACATATGAAAGAAGTGAAAATACAGGAAAAATCTGTACAAGCGGTGACATTTGTAACGATACGGTAGAAAGAACAACGACATGGACAGGAAAGATAGGCTTAATGTATTCAAGTGATTATGGATATGCAACAAGTGGCGGAAGTGGGGCAGACCGAGCAACGTGTTTAAATACTGTTTTATTAGTTTGGAATTCTAACAGTGATTGTATAGATAACAACTGGCTATTTAATAGTAATTGGCAATGGACATTATCGCCGGGTGCTCAATCTTCCGTGGCTGACGGTGTGGTCTATGTGAAATACTCTGGCTACGTCTCTGGCAGAGATGCGTACTACAACATCAGTGTCCGTCCCGTCGGTTATCTGTTACCATCTGTTAAAATATCTTCTGGTACAGGCTCTGAAAGTGACCCTTATGTATTATCATTTTAACCTAGTTATTAGGGTATATTAATTACTCTAATTTTTTTGGCTATCATAAAATATACTAGGTGAATGATATGCAATTTTTTATTTTAGGAATTATAAGTGCTTTAATGAATTTAAGCATGTATTTGTTTGGTAATGTTGATTACTTATTAAAAGCATTCTTTTCAGTTATTGTAATAGATTTTCTAACAGGTATTTTAAGAGCCATTAAAAGGCATGAATTTAGTTTTTCAGTTGTTGCTTTAGGATTTATCAAAAAACTTGGGTATATGGCTGTTGTTATTACTTCAGTTATTATGGGTAGTATTCTTAATATGGGTAATACTATTAGAGATATGGTTATTTATACGTTTGTGTTTAATGAAATTATCTCTATACTAGGAAACTGCAAGGAGTTAGGCATAATTATGCCTAGTATATTACAAAAATCACTGGATGCTATAAAAGAAAAACTAAATAAATAGACATGTAAAGTTATTGTATATATCTTAGTTATCTGTGGTAAAATTTGACACAAAAAATAGTTATGAATGGACTAATCCATTCTTTTTTGATATGCTTATAATGAAATATACAAGAGGTGACTTATGAAATCATATTATTTAACAGATACAGGAAGAGTACGTAGTCATAATGAAGACTCCGTAACAATTGTTAGAAATGGCAGTGGTGAATATTTACTAGTTGTAGCTGATGGTATGGGAGGACACAGGGCTGGTGAAGTAGCGTCAAGTCTTGCTGTTACCCATTTAGGCAAAAGATTTTCCAGTATAAGTAGTATTGGTAGTAAATTAGATGCAGTAAATTGGCTTAATGATAATGTTAATGAAATAAATGAATCTATTTTAGAATATGCTAAAAATCATTTTGATTCTAAAGGTCTTGGGACAACACTTGTTTTAGCCTTGTTAACTAATGATTACTTAATATTTGGGAATATTGGAGATTCTTCTGGTTATGTTTTAAAAAATAATAAACTTCATAAAGTTACGCATGATCATACTTTAGTAAATCTTTTAGTTGAAGCAGGGGACTTAACAGAGGAAGAAGCCAAGGTGCATCCTAAAAGAAATGTTTTAATGAAAGCTTTAGGAGCTGGAGAAAAAATAGACATTGATATTTTTGATGTTGAAAAAGATGTTGATGGAGTCTTATTATGTAGTGATGGGCTTACAACAATGCTACAAAAAGAACAGGTAGAAAAAATATTAGAAGAAGATTTAACTATTGAACAAAAAGTGGCTAAAATGATTAAAAAATGTAATTCAAGAGGGGGACAAGACAATATATCAGTTGCGTATTTAGATATGAAAAGTGGGTGTGAACAATGATAATGAAGGGTCAGAAAATAAGTGATCGTTATCAAATTATTAAAGCAATAGGGGAAGGTGGCATGGCAAATGTTTATCTTGCCTATGATACAATATTAGATCGTGATGTAGCAGTTAAAGTATTAAGAGGGGATCTTGCTAACGATGAAAAATTTGTTAGACGGTTTCAAAGAGAAGCGTTATCAGCAAGTAGTCTTACACACCCTAATATCGTAGAGGTGTATGACGTTGGTGAAGATCATGGTATGTACTATATTGTAATGGAATACGTTGAAGGTAGACACTTAAAAGACTTAATTAAAAAACGGGGAAAACTTACAACTAGTGAGGTTATTGATATAATGCTTCAGATTACCGATGGCATGAGTGTGGCCCATGACTCTTATATTATTCATAGAGATATAAAACCCCAAAATATTATGATTTTAGAAAATGGGTTAGTTAAAATAATGGATTTTGGTATTGCTATGGCTTTAAATAGCACCCAGCTTACGCAGACAAACTCTGTAATGGGAAGTGTTCATTATTTGCCACCAGAACAAGCAAGTGGTAAAGGAGCTACACTACAAAGTGATATTTATTCGATGGGTATTGTAATGTATGAACTGTTGACAGGTAAATTACCATATAAAGGCGATAATGCAGTTGAAATTGCTTTAAAACAGTTAAAAGAACCTTTACCAGATATTAGAGAAGAATTGCCTAATATTCCTCAGAGTATTGAAAATATTATTATTAAAGCTACGGCTAAAAATCCTAAAAATAGATATGCTGATGCAAGAGAAATGCATGAAGACTTATTAACTTGTATGGATGAATCAAGAGTAAATGAACCACCTATTAAACTTCCTTATAGAGAGTTTGCGGAAAGTGATACAAAAAAAGTACCTAAAAAAGAAGTAGTTAGTGATAATAAATTATCTTATGATACTTTAGAAAAGGATGATGATGAAGTAATGGCTAAACAAATTACAAAGAATGATTTAAAAAAACAAAATAAACTTTTAATAGTTTTAGGTTCTATATTTACTATCTTGATTGTTACTATTACAACTGTTGTTCTTTTAATACCGGCTTTAACTACTAATAAGGAAATATATGTTCCAGATGTTACTGGGTATTCTGTGGAAGACGCTATTAAAGCTTTACAAGATGCTGGTTTTGTAGTGGCAAGTGAACAACAAAAAACAGCTAGTGAGAGTGTAGAACTAGGTAAAGTTGTTAAAACCTCACCACTTGCTAATACAAAAAGAACTAAAAATACAGAAGTTACTTTATGGGTAAGTGAAGGTGATACTAAGATTACTTTAGAAAATTATGTTGGTAAAAATTATTTAGAGGTAAAAGGCAAATTAGAAGCCTTGAAAGTAAATGTAATAGTAGAGAAGAAATCATCTAGTGATGAAAATGCCAAAGAAGGGGTTATTATTGAACAAAGTCCAAAAGAGGGAGAAAAAGTAAGCGTTGGTGATTATGTTACCCTTTATATTCCTAATTTAGATAAATATCCAGATTTTACAACTGGAACTTATACAGCTAGTGATGTTAAAGATTATTTAAAAAAATATGAAGTTACTGTAAATGTAGTAGAAAGAGAAGATAATACACATGCTGAAGGGATCGTCATTGGTCAAAGTAGGGAGAAAGGTTCTATTATTGGTAAAGGTACAAGTATTACAATTACAGTTGCTAAGAAACCTACTACAACGCCTAGTACAGAGGGTGATAACGATGGTAATACAGAAAGTGGAAGTTTAGATTAATGGAAGGTAAAATAATTAAAAACATATCTAACGCTTATACTGTTTTATGTGATAATAAAGAATATGTTTGTACACCAAGAGGGGTATTTAGAAATAAAAATATTACCCCTTTAGTTGGTGATATATGTAAGATTGATGAAAAAAACAATATTATTACAGAAATAATGCCGAGGAAAAATGTGCTTGATAGACCAAGTGTTAGTAATGTTACTTATGCTTTATTGGTTACTTCTTTAAAAAAGCCTAGTCTTAGTTTGAATCTTTTAGATAGAGAGATTACTTCAGTTATTCTTTCTAATATAAAACCGGTTATTTGCTTTACTAAGTTAGATTTACTAAATGATACAGAAAAGAAAGAATTAAATAATATTATTAATTATTATGAAAAGATTGGTATTCCAGTTTTTTTAAATACTAATATAGATGAGTTAGTTAAATTTTTAAAAGGTAGTATTGTTGTACTAACGGGACAATCAGGGGCTGGTAAAAGTACATTGCTAAATAAAATAAAACCTGAATTAAATTTAAAAACAAATGAAATATCTGATGCTTTAAATCGTGGTAAACATACAACTAGACATACTGAGTTATTTAATATTTTGGGGATTTGGTTTTGTGATACTCCTGGTTTTTCTTCTTTAATACTTAATAAATTTACTAAAGAAGAAATTAAAGATTCCTTTATAGAGTTTAAAAATTATCATTGTATGTATGATGATTGTATGCATATTAAGGAAAATGATTGTTCTGTTAAAGAGGCTCTTCATAAGGGTGATATTATGCTTAGTCGTTATGAAAATTATAAGAAAATTTTGGAGGATGTAGATGGAAATAGCCGTTTCGTTTTTAAAAAGTAAATATGATTTACAAGATACATTAAGAAGTATTGATAGTACTAGTGCTCATTATATTCATGTTGATTTAATGGATGGTGAGTTTGTTAAAGAAAAAACAAATACTTTAGAAATAATTGCTAGTTTGAAAAAATGTAGAAAACCTCTTGAAGTTCATTTAATGATGAATGATATTTCGTTATTAGAAATATTACCAAGTATATATGATTTAAAACCTAAGTATATAATAATTCATGCTGAAATAAAAGATCCAATGTTTTTTATTAGTGATATAAAAAAACATGGTATAAGTGTAGGAATAGCTATTAATCCTGATACTTTAGTAAGTAATATTTCTGATTATATTAAGGATGTTGATGAGGTATTAGTTATGAGTGTTTATCCTGGATTAGGGGGCCAAAGTTTTCTTGATAAAACTATAGATAAATTAAGTTATTTAAAAGAATTGCAAAAAGAAAATAATTTTATTATTTCCGTAGATGGGGGTATTAACGATAAAACAATTAATAAAGTAAAAGAATTTGCAAGTCGTGTGATAAGTGGTTCTTATATTTGTTTAAGTGATGATTTTGAAGGGAAAATAGAAAGTCTTAGGTAAGACTTTTTTTGCGTTTTTGGTGAAAAATGCTAGTAAATATTAGGCTATTTATTAAACTTAAGTTGTTTAAGCAAACACTTTGAAAGGTAACTATCAAAACATTTATTAAAGAAGGTGATTTTTCCTCTACAAGTTCTTTACCTTATTGTATGATATTCTATATTCTTTTTGACAAAGTAAATGGCATAAGTTATACTATTAATGTATATAAGAATAAGGAATTTAAAAAGTGAGTGGGTAACAAATATGAATAATAAAAAGAATAAGACAAATAAAATACTCATAATTCTAGGTATACTAATAGGTATACTTTCTTTGTTTGGAATTTCTTATGCTATATGGGTTTTAAAGCTAAATCAAACTAACTTTAATATA
>JABLTL010105949.1_pt1 | contig 11858 bp, 11 predicted proteins | sample 7160151 | NCBI WGS metagenome assembly JABLTL01 (sample SAMN14651223, study PRJNA627086) | human gut metagenome | isolation source: feces | host: Homo sapiens
ACCGAGGGCAAGGTTCCGGTACATGTAATCTATCCGGAAGGCTACGATGTAAATCGTGCGGAGAAGTACCCTGTAATCTTCTACCAGGCAGGCGGCGGCGTATGCTACTGGGAGCTGACTGATATGGATCAGGCAGGCGTATATGCACCGGCAACCAACCTGGGCGACAACACTGTATACGATGTTATGATGACCAAGTGGCATGAGGCAGTTCCCGAAGCCATCATCATGAGCGTAAACGTACATTCCAACCTGACCGAGTCACCGAAGGAGATCATTGGCGTTCTGCAGTATGCGATTGACAACTGGAACGTTGATGCTGACAAGATCGTAGGTGTCGGCAACTCCATGGGTACCCTGATTACCTCCGAAGTACTTCGTCTTCGTTCCGACCTGGTAGCTGCATTCGTAGAGTGCAATGGTAACCTGGGCGGCATGGCAAGTGCAGCTAAGCTTGACGGTACTCTGGCAAACAGCAGCCTTGGCAACTGGTCCGAGAAGGAAGTACAGGCCTTCATCGAGAATGAAGTTTCTGTATGGATGTTCAACGGCGAGACCGACGGTGACAATCCCGCTGCTCAGCAGGATGTGATCGAGATCGTTAAGGGTCTGTATCGTGAAGCCGGCAAGAGTGAGAGCTGGATCGATGGCCATGTAAGAGCATCCGGACTGCAGTCCTGGAAGTTCAAGCAGTGGGGCGAGACCGACCACTCCGTAACCAAGGTTGTAGCATGGAACTACATTGAGAATGCTTACACGGATGTCAATGCAGGACAGCCCGCACTGGCGGTTGGCGATACCTATCGTTTCACCGGTGCTGAGGCGAACTACAATAAGTATCAGTATACGATGGATTACGATTACACCGTATACGAAGAGAGCGTAAGCGAGTGGGTACGCAACCTGTTCGCAGGCGCTTATGAAGATCCGGAACAGCCGGTATACACCGGTCTGGAAGCATTCGTGGCACGTCTCTATACGGAAGTTCTGGGAAGAACTCCGGATCAGAAGGGGCTGGATGCATGGGTTAAGGTTCTGAAGAGTGGTTCCAACGGCGGTGAAGAAGTTGCCAAGGGCTTCATCTTCAGCGATGAGTACATCAGGAAGAACACCAGCAACGCAGACTTCGTAGAGATGCTTTACAACACCCTGATGGGTCGTAAATCTGATGCTGCAGGCAAGGCTGCATGGGTTGCTCAGCTGGATAACAAGACCGCTACCCGCGAGAAGATCGTAGAAGGATTCATCCACTCCGATGAGTTCATTGGTATCTGCGGCGAGTATGGTATCTTCACTACCGCTGCTGAAGCATTCGCTTCCCGCCTGTACACCGAGTGCCTGGGCAGAAAGTATGACAAGGCAGGTCTCAAGGCATGGGCTGACAAGCTGCATGCACGCGAGATCGGCGGCGGCGAAGCTGCCAAGGGCTTCTTCCTGAGCAATGAGTTCACAAAGAAGAACTACAGCGACGAAGAGTTCATCGCACGCTGCTATCGTACTTTCCTGAACCGTGAAGCAGACAAGCAGGGGCTGGCTGACTGGACCGCTCTTCTTAAGAAGAATGGCAGTCGTGAAGAGATCCTGGATGGCTTCATTGGATCGGACGAGTTCACGAAGCTTTGCGCACAGTACAATATCAACAGATAATTAGTGGTCAGTGGGGAGTGATTCGTACGAATCAGAAACATTGACTTACACAGAGAGGGCAGTCCTTCGGGGCTGCCCTTTTCGTTTTTGAAAACTGCGCGCCGCATTCTCGTTACTTCAGTGATGAGTTAGGCGCGCTAATTTTTTAAGAAGGATACGTGCGGCATGAAGTTTTTTACATAAAGTAGGCAGAAAATGTCCATCCTATGAAGAAAAAGAGGAAAGGATGGAAGTAAGAATGTCAGATTTAAATTCAGAGAGAATCAACCAGGAAGACCAGTGCAATGAGGAGATCAAAGAGTTTGGGCAATTTACTTTGTCGGAAAACCGGGAGCAACGAAGAATACACCTGCTCAGCGTAATCGGAGAGATCGAAGGTCATGAGAACCTGAACGGAAATACCAAGACTACAAAGTATGAACATGTCCTGCCGCAGCTGGCAGCGGTGGAGGACAGTGATGATATCGACGGAATTCTGATCCTGATCAATTCTGTAGGCGGTGATGTAGAGGCTGGTCTTGCAATTGCAGAGATGATTGCATCTTTAAGTAAACCATCGGTTTCTCTGGTGCTGGGCGGCAGCCATTCGATCTGTGTTCCACTAGCCGTTGCGGCGAATTATTCCTTTATCGTAGAGACAGGAACCATGCTGATTCATCCGGTGCGTATGAATGGAACGATTCTTGGTGTTCCACAGACATATGATTATTTCAAGCAGATTCAGAACCGGATTACCGGATTTATCGCAGCGCACAGCAATATTGAGAAGGAGCGACTGGAGATGCTGATGTTGGAAACCGGCGTGCTTACGAAGGATATGGGAACGATTCTGGTAGGAGAGGAAGCCGTTAGAGAAGGCCTGATTGATGCGATCGGCGGAATTCGAGATGCGCTAGGGAAGCTGTATGAACTGATGGATCACGCAGCAGAAATGTGATAGAATATAACTATTCAGAGCCATTAAAGGAGTTAGAATAACGGAGGATAAGATGACAGAAGATAAAATGAAAGCGCAGATTGTGGATATCGTAAAGAAAGAGTACCAGATGCATATGGTGAATCTCTTCGAGGGAAATGTGTCTGCAAGGATGGAGGACCGCGTGTGGGTGACGCCTTTTCAGGTCAGCAAGGAAGAGATGACGGAGGATATGCTAATCGAGATGGATCTCTCCGGGCATATTCTGAAGTGTCCGGCGGGTTTTCGTCCTTCGTCTGAAACGGGAATGCACTTGGAGGTTTATCGGTTGTGCCCGGATGTGCAGGCGGTTCTCCACAATCACAGTACGTATGCGACGGCATACGCAGTGAACCACATGCCGATTCCGGCAGGCTTCCTGACGGAAGTAGATATGTTCTTCGGCGAGATTCCGGTGACGCCGTACGGGAAGCCGGGGACGGCGGAAGTCTATAAGGATTTTTATCAGTATCTTCCCGGAAAAAAAGCACTCCTTCTGGCGAACCATGGAGTGCTGACAATGGCGGAAACTGTGCCGCTTGCTTTTTCTTATGCGGAAGCTGTGGAGAAGGCGGCAAAGACATTGTATATTGCGGGAAGATTGGGGACTCTACAACCGATTAGATAAAGCAGCAATACTTTCCATATCCGCAGCACATCTGCATCGCGCAGATGCTGCAGCAGAGGGCTTCCATGTTATTGGCGGAGGAGCGTCCGTACTGGGTGCCGCGGCTCTGGTACCACTGGCCGCCGCCCTGCAGGCGCTGCAGCAGATTCTCGTATTCCATATTGTCAGGTTCCATATTGACCGCTTGTTTTGCCATTTCCAGGGCATTTACATTATTGCCGAGTCCGGAATTGGCGACGGCAGAGAAGTAATACCAGCGGGCGGGACGATCCTCCATCTCATTCAGCACATGGAGCGCTTCATTATAGTGCCGCGCGTTGATGTAGTTTGCAGCCGCCTGCAGACGGGTGGCTGTCTCCTGGGAATAATTCTCCTGGCGGGTCTGCTGGTTGCCATAACCGGTCTGTCCGCTGTAGCCCCAGAAGGAGCCAAAAGGTCCCCAGCCGAAGTCGCCGTCCTCTCTCTGATAGCCACCATTCCCATAGTTTCCGTTTCCGTAAGAACCATTTCCATAGGAGCCATTTCCGTAGCCGCCATAGGAGGAACCGCCATATCCGCCGTAGCCGGTGCTGCCGCCCCGGTATCCTTCCTCCTTCTCGCGCATGATCTGCTCATAGGCCTGCTGTACGTCCTTGAACTTCTCTTCTGCCTGAGCCTTATTTGGGTTATTAATGTTGGCATCCGGATGATATTTGCGGCTGAGCTGCCGGTATGCTTTTTTTATTTCTTCATCGCTGGCATCGCGGGATACGCCAAGCACCTGGTAAGGATCAGACATCATTTCTTTGATTCTCCTTGATCTGTTTGTATTTGTTCCATACACCGGAATACAATATGTTACGTAGTATACCAGTATTTTCGATAATTGGCAACCGTTCAAATGCAAGAGAGCACTCGCTCATCATCATATTCAAAACCTGAAGGCTAGTCTCCTCCCGCTTCTCTTCCGGGATATGTCGCCAGGGATTGTAGGATCCGCTAACTAGATCTTTCGGAAGATCTTCCCATGCGTCCATCAGATAGATAAACTTACCGAGAAAGAAGCCAAGTCTACGCAGAGACGGAGACCAGAGGTCTTCTCTCATCACGAAGATTTCGCCGAACATCCGGCCGGTCAGACCGGCGGCCGCGTCCAGATCATTGGATTTTTCCAGCTCCAGCCGGGACAGGTTGTGAACATACTGTTCTACTGCTTGCGCCTGCCTGGGGTAGTTCTTTCTGATTTTTTTAACCTTTTTCTTCAGAATCCGGGCCATGGTCAGGCTCTTCACATTTCGGTCATCGAACCAGTCGTCAGCCAGATCATAGTAGGACAGCAGAATATTCATATCGGCGGCGTAATCCGTGCATGCATTCTGAATCTGGCAGTGCTTCTGCATGGGATGAAGAAGACAGCGTCCGCAGCTTTGCCGGTTTTCTTCTTCATAGAGACCGGAGAGCAGGATGGCGAGAAATGTCATATCGAAAGAAAGGGTCAGTCGGGGGACCTGCCCATAGCGCTCCTTCAGGCTGTGGCATAGGCCGCAGTAGTAAGTGCGGTAGGTATCGTATTCCTTTACTTTTAATTCCGGACGACATATGGTAATGTATCCAAACATAGAGAGGGACTCCTTCTACATCGTAATCATAGCAACCGCCTGGCCGGGGCCAGGACGATATATTTAACTTCTGCGGATGAATTCTTTATGGCATTTCGGACATACAATCGCGATTTTTCCTTTGCCTCTGGGTACACGAACCTTCTGTTTACAGCTGGGGCAGCGGTAGATGCGGTGTTCCTTATCCGCAGCCGGATTCTTTCGAAACAGGCCGAGCACCTGGTTTTTCAGGGACAGAAACTTCAGATTCTCCTGATATCGCTTCTCATAATTTCTGGAAAGTGCGCGGTAGTAGTTCCAGACCAGAAGAATCAGGGTTAGATAATACCAGAGCGATCCGCGGAATATCATATAGCATACCAGAGTAACCATGCCGCAGGCCATGATAAAGCGAGACAGCTGATCCGCTCCATAGCGTCCTGTCATAAATTGTCTGAATTTTTCTTTCATGTAAATCCCTCCCGTAAGGTTCTGGATAACAGTATACAGCAAATGAAAGGAAAGTGTATAAAATCCAGATAAATTTTTCGTAGTTTAATTGTGAAGAGTTATAAATTGTTCCGAAGCAGAATCTTGACGGAAAAGCGGCGAATGTATATAATAAAAAGATACTAGGCTGCGAGGCAGCCAAGTGATGAATAAAGGGGGACATGACTATGGAAGTTTCTGAGCAGAAGAAACAGGAAGTACAGGAGCCGGTGACAGAGGGACAGGCTTCGGATACGGAGAAGAAGACGGATGCCAGGCAGCAGGCTTCGGATGGCGAAGTGAGTGAGACTTGGGCGCATGAGACGATTCAGGAACTTCTTGACTTCTGGGAAGAACAGGGAGTCTATATCCGGGAATAATCCCCTGAAGAGATGATCGAGAGAAAAGAGAGGAAGTTGATTTATGGAAGAGAATACAAATACAGTTTCCAAGAATTTTATTGAGCAGCTGATCGACAAAGATCTGGAGGAAGGCGTATACGATCATGTGCAGACACGTTTTCCGCCGGAACCGAATGGATACCTTCATATCGGCCACGCGAAATCTATTCTGTTGAATTCCGGGCTGGCGAAGGAGTACAATGGCAAGTTCAATCTGCGTTTTGACGATACGAACCCGACGAAGGAGAGAATTGAATTCGTAGAGTCCATTAAGAAGGACGTGGAATGGCTCGGCGCAGACTGGGAGGATCGCCTGTTTTTTGCTTCGAATTATTTTGATCAGATGTATGAGTGTGCGCTGAAGCTGATTCGCAAGGGCAAGGCATATGTCTGTGATTTGACGGCAGATCAGATCCGTGAATACAGAGGCACATTGACGGAGCCGGGCAAGGAGAGCCCCTACCGCAATCGTTCCGTAGAGGAGAACTTGGCGCTCTTTGAGGAGATGAAGGCAGGTAAATGCGAGGACGGCGCCCGCGTGCTTCGTGCGAAGATTGACATGGCGTCTCCGAATATCAATATGAGAGACCCGATCATCTACCGTGTGGCTCATATGACACATCACAATACCGGCGATAAGTGGTGCATCTATCCGATGTACGATTTCGCGCATCCGATTGAGGATGCGATTGAGCATGTAACACATTCCATCTGCACGCTGGAGTTTGAGGATCACCGTCCGCTGTACGACTGGGTGGTTCAGGAGTGTGAATTCGAGATGCCTCCGCGTCAGATTGAATTCGCAAAGCTGTATCTGAAGAATGTTGTGACCGGCAAGCGTTATATCAAGCGTCTGGTAGAGGACGGCATTGTGGATGGATGGGATGATCCTCGTCTGGTCAGCATCAGTGGTCTTCGCCGCCGCGGATATACGCCGGAAGCGATTAAGATGTTTGTGGATCTCTGCGGCGTGTCCAAGAGCCAGAGCACGGTGGATATGGCGATGCTGGAGTACTGCATCCGCGAGGATCTGAAGATGAAGAAGCCCCGCATGATGGCGGTCCTGGATCCGATTAAGGTTGTCATTGATAATTATCCGGAAGGACAGGTAGAGTACTTTGACGTACCCAACAATCTGGAGAATGAGTCTCTGGGAAGTCGCAAGGTTCCGTTCTCCCGTGAACTCTATATTGAGCGTGAGGACTTCATGGAGATCCCTCCGAAGAAGTACTTCCGCCTCTTCCCAGGCAATGAAGTCCGTCTGATGAATGCATATTTTGTAAAGTGCGAGAGCATTGAGAAGGATGCGGACGGTAATGTAACGCTGATCCACTGTACCTATGATCCGGAGACCCGCAGTGGAAGCGGTTTCACCGGCCGCAAGGTAAAGGGAACGATTCACTGGGTAGCGGCATCGACCGCGAAGAAAGTGACGGTGCGCCTGTACGAGAACATCGTGGATGAAGAGAAGGGCATGTTTGCCGAAGACGGTACGCTGAATCTGAATCCCCGCTCTCTGGTGACCTGTGAGTCCTATGTGGAGCCGGCGTTGGCAGAGGCTGCACCGGAAGATCGCTTCCAGTTTGTGCGCAACGGCTATTTCTGTGTGGACAACAAGGATTCCGCACCAGGAGAGCCGGTATTTAATCGCATTGTTTCTCTGAAGAGCTCCTTCAAGCTGCCGACGGCATAAGGAAACCGGTATATACAAGATCAATGACTGATTATATGATTCCGTTGAACGATAAATCTGCTCCGCTTTACGAGCAGATTTATCATTTTATAAAAGAAGAAATACGAAAGGGACGTCTGGAGGCAAGAACAAAGCTTCCTTCTACCAGGCATTTATCGGAAAGTCTTGGTGTAAGTCGCTCTACGGTGCAGCTGGCTTATGATCAGCTTGTGGCGGAGGGCTATGTGGAGGCGAAGCCGTACCGCGGATATTTTGCGGCGGAGATCGATGTGCTGCTGCATATGGAACCGTCTGTTGGGAAGCTGCCGGTTCACCGGGCTTTGGAATTCCCTTCGGAGGAAGATGCGGAGCCGATAGAGTCCGGAATGCCGGATGTAGATTTCTCCCTGCGAGGCATCGATCTGGATCATTTTCCGTTCAATACCTGGAGAAAATTGTCCCGTGAAATTCTAACGATGGACAACCGTGAGCTTTTCTCGAACGGAAAACCGCAGGGACAGAGGGAATTGAGGGAGGAGATTCGCGCCTATCTGCAGTCGGCACGTTTAGTGGAATGTCGGGCGGAGCAGATCGTGATCGGCGCCGGAAGCGAATATTTGCTGATGCTTCTGGATCAGATCCTGGGAAAAGGAGCGATTGCGATGGAGACCCCTACTTACCGTCAGGCATATCGTGTACTCTCTGCGCTTGGGCATCCGATTCTCCCGGTTCCGATGGACCGGAACGGCATGGATCCGGAGCGCCTGCAAGCGTCTGGAGCCAATATTGCATATATTATGCCTTCTCATCAGTTCCCAACCGGAATTGTGATGCCGGTGCGCCGCAGGCAGGAGCTGATCACCTGGGCGGCTGCCTCGCCGGAGCGTTTCCTGATTGAAGATGATTACGATAGTGAGTTTCGTTATCGCGGCAAACCGGTGCCGGCACTGTACGGTTCGGATCTGACCGGGAGTGTGATCTATCTGGGAACTTTCTCCAAGTCGGTCGCTCCCGCGATTCGCGTCAGTTATATGGTGCTTCCGGAGCCGCTTCTTGCTGTGTACCGGGAGCGGTGCGGATTCTATACTTCCACAGTTTCGCGGGTAGATCAGGAGATTCTGACAAGATTCCTGCGTGATGGTTATTTTGAACGTCATCTGAATCGGATGAGAGGCGTATACCGTATGAAACATGATCTGCTACTGGATCTGCTGGGGCCCTTCCGGGCGGATTTTCGGATACAGGGAGAACTGGCGGGACTGCATCTTCTTCTAGAGTCACGAAAGAATACCTCAGAAGAAGAGCTGATTGCGCGGGCATGGGAAGCCGGCGTGCGTGTGTACGGCCTTTCCGAATATCTGATTCCGGCTGCCACTCTTCCGAAGGAATGCTTTCCTCCGGAGAGCCGGACGATTCTTCTCGGATATGCCGGGCTTTCCGCGGATCAGATCCGTGACGGAGCGGAGCGACTGAAGCGCGCATGGGGGATATGGTAACGATATTCCACAGGATATCCTGCGGGTGGAATCGAACCGGGTATCAGAGGTGCTATTATACGATCGCAATTAAAAAGACCGCCATGGCCGGAACGACAAAATTCCGGTATGACGGTCTTTTTTTAGGTGATTCAGCTACATCACGGTTCTGATGGCGCTGCTTTGTCTCTGTTTTTACTTTCTGTGTGATTATTTCTGCTCTTCCGTGGGAGCTTCCACAGCGATTTCTTCCGCTTTGTTCTCTGTCTCGGCAGGTTTCTCCAGTTCCGGAGCTTTCTTTTCCTCAGCTTCTTCCTGTTTTGCGATCTTGGTTGCAGGAGTCTCTTCGGCAGTCTCCTCTTTCTCATTCTCTTCAGGCTGAGACTTCGCTTCCGTGGAGGTTTCTTCCGGCTGTTCGCCCGTTGCTTTTGCGGCGGGAGCTTCTTCCTTATAGTCGTCAAACAGATCCTTCAGATCCTGCTCAAATTCTTCATCATCATTCGGAGTTTCAAATTCCGGCTCAACGGAACGATCTTTCTTCATAAAGTAAGCGATTACTCCAGCAGCAGCGGCAACAACAGCGGCAACACCAAAGAACTTCTTAAATTTACTCATTTTTACAGGTCCTTTCTTTTCAGGATCCGCAGATCCATTCTTTTTTCCCATTGTAATATATTTAGCCGGATATGAAAAGAGGGAAAAATAAAAAAGCATAAAAATGAGAGAAAATAAGAGAAATAGAGAGCAAATAAGAGAATTATATGATATTAAGAGCAAATCATAAAGTTGCAAATTCAACAGGAAATGTTAATATAAACACAGTGATTAGCACTCGAGGTAATTGAGTGCTAACAGATGGAATGAAATGCAGGAGGAAGCAATCATGAAATTGAAACCTTTAGGCGACAAAGTCGTATTAAAACAGATGGTAGAAGAAGAAACAACGAAGTCCGGAATCATCCTGGCAGGAGCAGCTAAGGAGAAACCTCAGCAGGCAGAAGTTATCGCTGTAGGCCCCGGCGGAATGGTTGACGGCAAAGATGTGAAGATGGAAGTTAAAGTTGGCGATCAGGTCATCTACTCCAAGTATGCCGGAACCGAAGTAAAGCTGGACGGCGAGGAGTATATCGTAGTAAAGCAGAATGACATCGTCGCTATCGTAGAGGAATAATAAGGAGGCTCATTCAATCATGGCAAAGGAAATTAAGTACGGCGCAGAGGCAAGAAAAGCTCTGGAGGCCGGTGTAAATCAGTTAGCAGATACAGTTCGTGTAACTCTTGGACCGAAGGGAAGAAATGTAGTTCTTGACAAGTCCTTTGGTGCACCCCTGATCACCAACGATGGTGTTACCATCGCAAAGGATATCGAGCTGGAAGACGCATTTGAGAACATGGGTGCACAGCTGATCAAGGAAGTTGCTTCCAAGACCAACGATGTAGCCGGTGATGGTACAACGACCGCTACCGTCCTGGCACAGGCTATGGTAAATGCAGGTATGAAGAACCTGGCAGCAGGCGCAAACCCCATCATCCTTCGTAAGGGCATGAAGAAGGCTACCGATACCGCTGTAGCAGCCATCAAGGAGATGAGCAAGCCTGTAGGCGGCAAGGAGCAGATCGCACGTGTTGCTGCTATTTCCGCTGGTGACGATTCCGTAGGCGAGATGGTATCCGAGGCAATGGAGAAGGTAACCGGTAACGGTGTTATCACTATTGAGGAGTCTAAGACCATGCAGACCGAGCTGGATCTGGTAGAAGGCATGCAGTTCGACCGTGGCTATCTGTCCGCTTATATGTGCACTGATATGGAGAAGATGGAAGCAAGCCTGGAAGATCCCTATATCCTGATCACGGATAAGAAGATCTCAAATATTCAGGAGATCCTGCCTCTGCTGGAGCAGGTTGTACAGAGCGGCGCCAAGCTTCTGATCATCGCTGAAGATATTGAGGGCGAGGCTCTGACCACCCTGATCGTTAACAAGCTGCGTGGTACCTTCAACGTTGTCGGCGTAAAGGCTCCTGGCTATGGTGACAGAAGAAAAGAAATGTTGCAGGATATCGCAATCCTGACCGGCGGCCAGGTAATCTCCGATCAGCTGGGCTACGAGCTGAAGGACGCTACTATGGATCAGCTGGGACGCGCGAAGTCTGTTAAGGTTACCAAGGAGAGCACCATCATCGTAGACGGTATGGGATCTCAGGATGATATCAAGGCAAGAATTGGTCAGATCAAGGCTCAGTGCGCAGAGACCACTTCCGATTTCGATCGTGAGAAGTATCAGGAGCGTCTGGCAAAGCTGTCCGGCGGTGTTGCAGTTATCCGTGTAGGCGCAGCTACCGAGACCGAGATGAAGGAAGCAAAGCTTCGTATGGAAGATGCACTGGCAGCAACCAGAGCAGCTGTAGAGGAAGGTATCATCCAGGGTGGTGGTTCCGCTTACATCCATGCTTCCAAGAAGGTTGCTGAGATGGCAGCAGGACTGACCGGTGATGAGAAGACCGGTGCCGAGATCGTTCTGAAGGCACTGGAAGCACCGCTGTTCCACATCGCAGCCAATGCTGGTCTGGAAGGCGCTGTTATCATCAACAAGGTTCGTGAGTCTGAAGTTGGTGTAGGATTCGATGCTCTGAACGAGAAGTATGTGAATATGGTAGAAGCTGGTATTCTGGATCCTGCAAAGGTTACCAGAAGCGCTCTGCAGAACGCAACCAGCGTAGCTTCCACTCTGCTGACCACCGAGTCTGTAGTAGCTACCATTAAGGAAGCACAGCCCGCTATGCCCGCAGCTAACCCCGGCATGGGAATGATGTAATGATGTCCAAGGGTCAAAAGTTCAGGCAGCCGCCCATGCGAGCATGGGGCGGGGCCTGAATTTGGGACCCGCTAAAATATGAGGAAGCAGCCATTTAGAGAAAGACAGAGCCATTACCGGCTCTGTCTTTCTCTAAATGAGTGGATTGCGATTATGGAAAGAATTGCGAAAGCTGCGTATGCAGCGAAGCAATTCGTGGAC
>JABLTL010108246.1_pt1 | contig 11849 bp, 10 predicted proteins | sample 7160151 | NCBI WGS metagenome assembly JABLTL01 (sample SAMN14651223, study PRJNA627086) | human gut metagenome | isolation source: feces | host: Homo sapiens
CCTAAATAATCATCATAAATAACATAAGGATGTGCCACAATTAATATTTTAAGCTTATTAGATTTAAGTACATTAACTTGACTATTTTCTAACTCTTGAAAATACTTTTTACTCTTACTTTTACCAACAAAATAAGAATTTATTATTCTAAATATATTTTTATTAACCTTAAATCCCATTTTTATATATTCAAAAAATTCAAATCTACCTCTTAAATAATCAATATCATAATTTAAAATCTTAATATCCGCAAATACTTGTTTAACAACATCATAAATACCTGCAAACTTCATACATACCCTTTTACCTCTACCATAATTATTAATTCTAGGTACTAAAATATAATCACATTTATCTTTTAAATAATCAATATGTCCTAAATATATCTTAAATGGTAGACAAGACTCATCTATAGAAAGAGCCTTACCACTATCTAATATATCTTTATTAGTCTTAGGACTAACTATTACATTACAACCAATCCTCTCAAAAAAATTCTTCCATAAAATATAATCTCTATAATACAATAACGCTCTAGGTATTCCTACTTTAATCTTTTTCTTCATTATATCCTCCACATAAATATATGTTAAAAATATAAAAAAAGAACTAGTTGTCGCCATCTAGTTCTATATCACTTAAAATAAATTTTTATACTCTATAATTTTGCATTTATACCGCTAATTATACTATTAACTTTATTTTGGTACTCATTTATTTTAATTATTTTATTTTCTTTCTCTTTTAATAATTCTTTTTGAAGTTTTAATTTCTTGCCTACTACCACACCTTTAATATTAGATAACATTTCATTTATTCTTGATAACTCAAAATTTATATTAGAATATTCTTCTAGTAATAATAAATCATTCTTTGATATAATTTCACTAATTTCAAATATTGATGGTAAATCATTAAATTTACTTGAAAAATCTTGAATAAATCCATTATCAAGTTTTATATTAAATTCTAAAAGTTCATTCATATGATTACAAGATATTTTCAAATGACTTTCCACACTATTTGAAGTGTATTTCATTGTAGTAGAAGTAGAATTATTACTTGCTCGTATCTTATTATTTTTATCTACTGCTGCCATTGCTCCAACTAAAGAGCCAGTAGCACCTCCTATTAAACCACCCACCATTGCTCCCCCTATAACACTTGTTTCTTTTTTAGGAGACATTACTTTTGTACCAAAGTCTATAACATTTTCTTTTTCATCATTTGTTATAGTAATAAAATCATTCTTTGCAAGATAATAATATTCTGGATCACTTATAGTAACAGTAGCAAGTTGTTGTTTTTCATATTCCTCCATCTTTTCTATTGTGATATCGATTTTAGCAAAGCATTTATTAGATAAAAGTATTAAATAATAGTGACTATAATTTTCACCACATACAGAATCCTGTAATAAATATGATTTTATATTTCCATAATTCATTTCTAATTTTTCATAATCAAGAATAGCGTTATCAATAACACCTTTCACAATTTTATATCTATTATCAGCATTAGCAACCGCATAAAAAGAACTATCCATTCTAGGATCCTTATCTAAATCCCTTATTACCATTATATTCCTTTTTAATTTTTCTGCTATTATTTTTGCACAAGGTTCTAAAATAGCCTTAGAATAATTATAATATAAATTACACTTTTCTTGTTCTATGTTAATATATTTATTAAAAATATCTTCATCTTTATAAAAATATACTCTTCCATCAGATTGAAATAATTGATAGTGATCTGAACTGCCTGTGCTTCCATTAAACTTAGAATGTAGTTGAGTTGTTAAACCCATTTTAATGAAATGATAATTAATACCACATTCACTATAAAATTTAGGTAGAAAGATAAATTCATCTTTGCGATAAGAAGGATACCCAATTTTAAAAATATCAAAATTCTTAAGTAAAATCACTTTCTTTTTATCAACTAAATAGTCAACTATAGAAAAGCAAAAAAATTCAACACTTCTAACATTTAAAAAAGGAGCATACTCATCACTTATAAATTCTTTTACCAAATCAAATACTATTTCTACTACTTGCTTATTATCTTTTGAATGAATTCTTGTCTTATTTTTATGTCTATTTTCATAAATAAGATTACTATACAAACTAACATCATTCTTAATATAAACATTATACAAAAATTCACTAATTTCTCTCCTGCCAAAATCATTAGATAACTCTTTAATATTATTTTCTCTAGCAATCTTATTAATATCATCTAATATCTTTTCTTTACTATTCATCTTTCTAATCACTCCTATTTTTTAAACTATTATTACCATTACATTATATATTATTTTATACATAAACGCAAACACATTCTGAAAAGAAAAATAAAAAAGAACTATTTCTAGTTCCATTTTAATTATCGTTATCTAGTTCATCTTCATCTACTATTGTTAGATCACTATAATCATCATCTAATACATCATCATTAATGTCATCATAACTATCATCTTCATAGTTATCTTCTTCACTAAGTTCTTCACTAGGTATTACATCGTCATCCTCATCACTACTATCAGTCTCTTCATAAATATCATCTATATCAATCTTTACTGAATGATTAGAACGTAAATCCCAATTACCATCATTAAGTAAGATAAATTCTTTAGAAGTAGTTAATGATTCAAAAAAGTCTCCTATCTTCTCTTGATACTCTTCATCACTAAGTTCTAATAATTTACATACCTCTCTAAATAAATCAGCAGTATTCATCTTCTTCTTATTTTCTTTTAAATACATTTCTGCTATCTTTGTATAAGACAATAATTCTAAATTTTCTTTACTCATTTTACTAAGCATTTTATATACCTCCTACATTTCCTCTCTTAATATAATACCAATTAAATTGGCAGCATTATTCATTACCATCTTAATTGCCTTTATTAAAGCAATATGTTCTTTAGTATAAATAGAATCTTCAGTTACTATCTTTTCAGAAGAATAATAACTATGGAACAAACCAGCAAGTTCATAAAGATAGTTAGCAATTAAATGTGGTAACTCACGAGCAGCAGCACTAACTACAACATCTTCGAACATTATTAATTTCTTCACGATAGTATATGCAAGTTCATTATCAATAGTACCAAATGTATCAACAACATCACAATCTTGCTTTCTTAATATTGAAGATATTCTTGCATTAGCATATTCTATGTAATAAACAGGATTATCATTACTATTTTTAACAGCTAAATCTAAATCAAAATCCATCTGTGTATCTAAACTCTTAGATGCAAAGAAATATCTTGAAGCATTAACACCAACATCATCAATAAGTTCATTAAGTGTTATAGTTTTACCAGTACGCTTACTAAGTTTTACTTCTTCACCATTTCTAAGTAATCTAACCATTTGAAGTATCTTAATATCTAATATATTAGAATCATATCCAAGCATCTCAAGAGATGATCTAAGTCTATTAATATAACCGTGATGATCTGATCCTAAAACATCAATAATCTTATCAAATCCTCTATCAATCTTATTAGAATGATATGCAATATCTGGAAGTAAATAAGTATAATTTCCATCTTTCTTTACTAGTACTCTGTCTTTCTCATCATATAACTCCGAAGTCTTAAGCCACAACGCACCATCATCAACATAGCACTTTCCATCTTTTTGAAGTTTGCTTAACACTCTATCAACAAGTCCTTTATCATATAAAGACTGTTCACTAGTAAACACATCAAAATTAACTCTAAATGTATCTAAATCTTTTTTTATACCATCAAGTAAAATATCAAGTCCAGCTTTCTTAAAAAAATCAATATCCTCATCTAATTTACTATCACCATACTCATCATATAAAGACTCTGCTAAAGAAATAATTTCCTTACCATAATAACCATTCTCTGGAAGCTGTGCATCTAATCCACATTTTTCTTTATATCTCTCTTTTATAGACAATCCAAGATTATACATCTGATTACCAGCATCATTAATATAATACTCCCTTGTTACATCATAACCTGCAAAAGACATAATCTTAGATAAATTATCACCATATACAGCGCCTCTACCGTGTCCAATATGTAGAGTTCCCGTAGGATTAGCACTAACATACTCAATATTTATCTTCTTATTACCACCAAAATCACTCTTACCATAATTCTTACCACTATCTAGTATCTCATTAATATTTGATAGTAAAAACTCTTTAGATAAATATATATTAATAAATCCTGGACTAGCAACCTCTACTTTTTCTATCAAATCACTCTTAATATTATCCTTTATATCATTAGCAATATCCATAGGACTTTTCTTTAATTCCTTAGCAAGTAAGAAAGCAATATTAGTAGAATAATCTCCATTCTTTTTATCCTTAGGAATATCAATAACAATCTTATCAATATCAATAGAAGTAGATACACTATTTCTTATAATACTCTGTAGTTTATTTTTTATACTCATAATACCTCTCTCATTTCTATTTTATATTCATAATCACAATCAGTATCTAAAACCTTATATCTAATATAAACATTATCTTCATTAACATCAATATCTAAAGTAATAATTTCTATATCAACATCACTATTAACCTCTTTAAGTAAATAGTTACTTCTACTCTTTTTTTTATCAAAAATAAAAGTATTCAAAAAATCATCACTTTCTCTTTTTAAGATAATTTGATTGTTTTTTAAATTCAAAGTATTCTTAACACCATTATCTGAATAAATGATTTTATCACCACTTTTTATTCCATATACATCAAAATCTAAAAGTTGATTTTCAGTATTATTTTTTAAATAACCCTTTACTTTAATCTTGATAATATCACTTCCCAAACATTTCATTTGAAATCATATCATATCTTTAGAAAAAATACAACATATTTTAATCAATTTTCTACATAATAATAAATGCAATAGAAAAAAGAAGAAATAAAAGGTGATTTAATGAAAAGAAAAGTAAAAAAAATAGTTAAGATAACTACTATTCCCATAATTGTATTTGCAGTAGGAAATATGCTTGTTTATCTATATTGTTTAATAACTCCCAAAATAGAATTAAATAAATCCCAAAGTTATTATTTGTATGATAATAAAAGTGATTTAGTTTTTCAAACAGATGAAGATTGGATAAATCTCAAAAATATAAATAAAAACTTAATAAATGCCACTCTAGCTACTGAAGATAAATATTTTTATAAGCATATTGGTTTTGATTATGCTAGAATACTAAAGGCCGCTATTAACAATATTGTAAAAAGAAACAAAAGCGAAGGTGCATCCACTATAACTCAGCAATATGCTAGAAATTTATTTTTAGATTTTGAAAAAACCTGGAAAAGAAAAATAGACGAAGCACTAATAGCTTGTGAACTAGAAGTCCACTACACTAAAGACGAAATACTAGAAGGATATTTAAATACTATAAATTACGGAGGTATATATGGTATAGAAGCTGCTTCTAAATATTACTTTGGTAAAAGCTCTAAAGACTTAACTATCGCTGAGGCCGCTATGCTAGCAGGAATACCACAATCTCCAAATAATTATTCACCAGTTAAAAATTATAAACTAGCTAAAGAAAGACAAAAAATAGTTCTTACAATGATGAAGAATAACAAACTAATCACAAAGGAAGAATATAATAATGCTCTAAATAGTCAATTAAACATAATTGGAAAAGAAGAAGAAAGTTCACTAAGAAGTATAAATTACTTTAGAGACGCTATATTACAAGAATTAAAGTCTCTAAAAGAAATTCCCTCTTCAGTAATAGAAACAGGAGGTCTTAAAATATATACAACACTAGATAAAGAAGCACAAGAAGATTTAGAAGAAGCTGTATATAGTTATGTAAACGACGACACAAAAATAGAAACATCTGCTATTATGATGGATCCCAATACAGGAGGTGTACTAGCTCTTATAGGAGGAAATAATTACAATAAAAGTCAATTTAATAGAGCATTAAATTCAAAAAGACAAGTAGGTTCTACTATGAAGCCATTCCTATACTACTCTGCATTAGAACAAGGCTTCACCTCTTCTTCTTCATTTACCAGTGAAAAAACAACCTTTACCTTTTCAGGAGGAAAAAAATACAGTCCCAAAAACTATAACGACAATTATGCAAAAGGACCAATATCTATGGGTGCCGCAATATCCTATTCAGATAATATATATGCTGTCAAAACCCATCTCTTTCTAGGAGAAAACACTCTAATAAATACTGCTCAAAGATTAGGGATAACAAGTAAATTATCTCCTGTACCATCTCTTGCCCTAGGAACAAAAGAAATAAGTCTAATCGAAATGGTATCCGCCTATTCATCATTTGCTAATTTAGGTTACAAAGTAGAATCCCACTTCATAAAAAAAGTCGAAGACTCTAAAGGTAATATCTTATACGAAAACAAAGAAGAAATAGATCAAATACTAAACCCTAGTCTTACCTTTATTCTAAATGAAATGTTAACATATACATACAATAAAAACTTCATTGATTATAACTATCCCACTCTAATATCATTATTACCAGATATTACTCATAAATATGCCATTAAATCAGGAACAACAGATACTGATCTATGGATAATGGGTTATAACAAAAATGCCGTACTCGGTGTATGGCAGGGCTTTGATGATAACACTACCATATCAAGTACAGATACTTCTTCTCATAAAGATATTTGGATAGATACAATGGAATTATATTTTAAAAACCATAATGCTGACTGGTATGATGTTCCTGAAGATGTAGTCGGTGTTCTAGTAAACCCCATCACAGGAGTACCAGTAGATAAAGATACTGATAAAAAAGAAATGTTCTTCTACCTTAAAGGAACAGAACCAACACTCCAAACAGTATCAAAAGATCTAGACGAAGTATTTAAAGAAGAAAATATTATCGAAACTGAAGAAGAACAAGAATAACCTCAAAAGTTATCTTGTTCTTCTTATTTTTGAAACGAAAGGTTCAAAAATACCTCAAGAAGACCCTAGGCTTCTGAGGCATAAACTAACAATTCCAAATAAAAACAAATCTATCTCTACCACTATAATCCTTTTCCACAGATATGTTGGTATCTTTATAATATTTATTAACTATTTTAGTAATATCCTTTCCTTGTTTATAGCCAATTTCAAAAGCCATAATAAACTTATCATTCAAATACTTACTACTATCTTTAATAATCTTATCATAAAAATATAATCCATTATCAGGAGCATATAATGCCAAGTGTGGTTCATTATTCCAAACAATATTCATTATCTCTTCATCATAACTAATATAAGGAGGATTACTAATAATAACATCATATCTCCCATTAACATTAGAAAAAAGATCACTCTCTATAAACTTAACATTAGCATTATTACTAATATTATTCTCTTTAGCAACCTCTAATGCCTCACTAGATATATCTACACCAGTAACATCACTATCATCTAATAATTTATTCAAAGTAATAGCAATGCACCCACTACCAGTCCCAATATCAAGTATCTTAACTTTATCTTTATTAAAATATTTCTTAATATAATTATAAGTTTTTTCCACTAATAATTCCGTCTCAAATCTAGGTATCAAAGTATTCCTATTAACTTTAAAATCATAACCATAAAAATTAGTATTACCCACTATATACTGAACAGGTATCCCACTTTCCAACTCCTTTAAAGCAGTATCTAAATCTTTATCTTTTAAGTATTTTCTTAAATATTCTATCTTTTCTTTCATAATCTTCACCAGGGCCTTTACTAATCAAATCTCTAACATATTGACAGACATCATCAGTATATTCCGAATTATACATAAAACTATCTATATTTCTTATTTCATAATGTTTATTAACATTTTTACATCTAGGACACCACAAATCTTTAATATGTCCATTATTCTTAAGTTTATAAGTCATTCTAGGAATAGTAAAAATATATCCACATTCTAAACAAACCAAATTAGTAAAGTCAAAGCTCCCTTTTCGCATTCTAAATAGTTCCCTCTAATTTCTTTTTCTGATCTTCATTAATCAAAGCTTCAATTAAATCTTCCATATCTCCATCCATAACTCTATCAAGATTCATTGAAGTATAACCAATTCTATGATCAGTAATCCTATTCTGCGGATAATTATAAGTTCTTATCTTCTCACTTCTATCCCCAGTACCAATCTTAACCTTTCTCTCTGCAGCCTCTTTTTCTTCTTGTTCTCTAAGTTTCATATCATATAATCTAGTTTTAAGTATCTTAAAAGCAAGTTCTTTATTCTTAATCTGACTTCTTTCAGTCTGTGAATAAACAATAATACCAGTAGGAATATGTGTAAGTCTAACCGCACTATCTGTAGTATTAACACCTTGTCCACCACATCCACTACTTCTAGTTATATCAATTCTAACTTCAGATTCATCAAGTTCAAAATCAAAATCCTCTGCTTCTGGCATAACAAGCACAGTAGCAGTACTAGTATGTACTCTACCCTGACTCTCAGTAGCAGGAACTCTCTGTACTCTATGGGCACCACTCTCATACTTAAGCTTAGAATAAACACTATCTCCATTAACCATAAATTCTATTTGTGAATATCCCCCAGCAGTACCACTAGTAGCATTAAGTATCTCTATCTTCCATCCATTATTCGCAGCATATTTACTATACATATCAAATAAATCACCTGCAAAGATATTACCTTCATCTCCACCAGCAGCTCCTCTAATCTCTACAATAACATTCTTATCATCATTAGGATCACTAGGTATAAGAAGTATTTCAAGTTCACTCTCTAATTTACTTTTCTTATCCTCTGCACTAGCAAGTTCTTCTTTAGCAAACGAAGCCATATCTTTATCTTTTAATAACTCTTTAGCTTCTTCAATATCTTCTAAAACCTTCTTATATTCTTTATAAACTTCTACTGTTTTCTCTAAACTAGTTCTCTCTTTAGAAAGAGTAGTCATCTTCTTAATATCAGATATAATTTCAGGACTAGATAATTCCTCTCCTATCTCATTATACCTTTTTAATGTAGCTTCTAGTCTATCTATCATAGATTATCCCTCATTTCTCTAAATATTATATAATAAAAATATAGAAAAGTAAATTAATAATAATAAATATATCCAGATAAATCAATCATATATTACACTTTTTAAACATTTTAATAAATTATTATTGACAATCAAAACAAAATATACTACAATTTAGTCATATTAATTAAACAACGACTAATACCAAGTAATTATTTTACTTACTTTATAGAGAGTTAATGTCTGGTGTAAATTAACAAAGTAAAATAACGAAATTACATATTACGAGTTTAATCGGTAAATACCGTTATCATATTAAGGCAATAATTATATTGTAAATAAAGGTGGTACCACGACTAGTTCGTCCTTTTGTGGTATCACCTTTTTTATATAAAGAAGGAGGAATATTATGAAATTATATGATGACTTAGTCTGGAGAGGACTAATAAAAGATGTAGCAGGAGATAATCTTGAAGAAGTATTAAATGGAGAACCAATAACATTCTATTGGGGAACAGATCCAACCGCTGATAGTCTGCATATCGGCCACTATTCTTCATTAGTAACCGCTAAAAGATTAGCTAAATATGGTCACCATCCAATACTACTATGTGGTGGTGCAACAGGAAGAATCGGCGATCCAAGACCAACCGCAGAAAGAGAAATACTATCTTATGAAACAGTAGATAAAAATATCAAATGTATCAAAAATCAAATAGACAAATTATTTGATGGAAAAGCCGAACTAGTAGATAACTATTCTTGGACAAAAGATTATACATTCCTTGAATTCCTAAGAGATATTGGAAAATACATAAATATAAATTATATGTTAAGTAAAGACATCATTCAAAGAAGACTAGAAAGTGGTATCACTTATGCAGAGTTTTCTTATATGCTACTTCAAGGCTATGACTTTATGCATCTATACGAAACCAAAAACTGTATTATGCAAGTCGAAGGCTCTGATCAATGGGGAAATATAACCACTGGTATCGAATTAATAAGAAAAAAATTAGGTAAAGAAGCTTATGGTTTTACAATGCCTCTTATCTTAGATGCTACAGGACATAAATTTGGAAAATCAGAAGGTAATGCCCTATGGCTAGATAAAGAAAAAACATCTCCTTATGAAATATATCAGTACCTAATAAATGCTGACGACTCCAAAGTATTAGAATATCTAAAAGTATTTACTTTCTTAACTAAAGAAGAAATCGAAGACATCATGAAAAAACACGAAGAAAAACCAGAACTTAGATTAGCTCAAAAAGCATTAGCTTACGAAGTAGTAAAAGATATCCATAGTAAAAAAGATGCTGATACCGCTGTTAAAATATCAGAATCATTATTCACAGGCAACATCAAAGAATTAACAGACAGTGAAATAGAATTAGCCTTCAAAGGAATACCAACATATAATGTAGATGAAGATACAATACTAAACATATTAGTAAATAATAATATTACTTCATCAAGAAGAGAAGCAAGAGAATTCCTATCAAATAATGCTATAACTCTAGATGGAGATATAATAAACGATGAAAACTATCAAATAACTAAATCTAGAAATTATCACATAATAAGAAGAGGCAAAAAGAAATATTATCTTATAAAAATGAATTAACAAAAAACTCTAACTGATTATTTAGTTAGAGCTTTTCTTATAATAACATAAATTTATTTTCTTAACATTCTCACAAATGGTTTTGTAGGTGTTTTATCATAATTCTTAATACCAAAATAATCCCTAATTTCTTCAGTAGTAAGACTTTCTAAATATGATCTAGCATCTACAAACTTACCATTGTGAAAAGATTTTCCATTTACAGTTTGTTTCAAAACTATTCTATTCTCTTCAAAGTCAACAAAATCAGTCAACTTATCACAATCATTATCAGGCTCATACACTACTATATCATTTGTAGTTGAAAATACAGTAAGTGAAGTAGCAAGTTCAGAATAACTAAGACTATTCTTTTGAAGCAATGCTCCTGATAAAAAGGAAGAAAATAACACTTCTTGAACACTTGTCATCTTGTTTTAATTTTCACCTCACTAATGAATTATATAACAAAAAAATATAAATGTCAAAAGAAATATTTTAAAATAATAAAATATCTGCTATAATATATGCGAAAGGAGCAAAATATGAATAACATTTTAAACGACTTTAACTTTAAAAATTATGTCGTAGTAGGTGTATCAGCAGGCCCTGACTCTATGTGTCTCTTAAACCTACTAGAAGAAAAAACTAATAAAATAGTAGTATGTCATATCAATCATAATGTAAGAGAAGAAAGTATTAAAGAAGAAGCTTACCTAAGAGACTATTGTACTAAACATAACCTCATCTTTGAAGTAATGACTATTAAAGACTATAGTGAAAACAACTTTGAAAACGAAGCCAGAAAAAAAAGATATGCCTTCTACGAAGAAATATTAAAAAAGTATAATTCAAATATGTTATTTTTAGCTCATCACGGTGACGATTTAATAGAAACAATTCTAATGAAAATAGTAAGAGGTTCAAACATCGAAGGATATGCTGGCTTCAAAAGAATAAGTAAAGTAAAAGACTATCAAATAATTAGACCATTAATATCTCTAACAAAAGAAGATATTATAGAATATAATAAATCACACAATATAACATATTTTATTGACAATTCAAACACAAACACTAATTATACTAGAAACAGATACCGAAAATATATATTACCCATTCTAAAAAAAGAAGACAAGTATGTTCATAAAAAATTTATTAAGTATTCAGAAACACTAGAAGAATATGACAATTATATTAAAGACTTAGTAAAAAAGAATATTAATA
>JABLTL010071168.1_pt1 | contig 11835 bp, 13 predicted proteins | sample 7160151 | NCBI WGS metagenome assembly JABLTL01 (sample SAMN14651223, study PRJNA627086) | human gut metagenome | isolation source: feces | host: Homo sapiens
ATATTTTAATTCCTCTTTTTTATTATTTGTGTAATATTATAATTCTATTTAGTTAAAGATGTTGATTTATACGGAAATATTAGCTTTTACAGGAGTAGGAATATCAAAATAAAGTAATATGCCGATATCTATAGAAAAGCAGAAGTAGGGTTTAATGATAAAAAAGAGATATTACAGAAAATAGGAATGTTCAAAAAAAAGAAAAATGACAATTCGATGTATAAAAGGAATTATTAAATTTGGTTGTTGATATATAAAAAGTTTCCCATTATGAGAAACTTTGATTTTAAAACTTAATGTTTTTTAATTTTCTTTTTAGCTAACCTTACCATGCTATCATCTAATGTAGTACGTGGGTTTTCTAAATTATAAGTTTTTGCCAAATCTTTGTAATGTTTATCCATGTAATCTTTTATTTCATTAGTTGATTTTGTTTGGAATAGGGTAATTAAGTTTACATCATCTTCTATTTTAAAAATATCATTTAATTTCAAAATAAATTTAGATGTATTTTCTTCGATGTCTGAACTTTCAAAAAAGTAATTTCCTGTGTTTGTATAGATGTTTAAATCTACAAAATAATTAAAGTAAATACTAAATTTTCCAGAATTACGGTGTGACATAAAACCTTTGAAACCATCTTTTAAAAGACCTACAGATGGATTGTAGATTCTATTAACAGGTAAAATTTTGATATTATTAATACTACTAAACGGAATGGTAATATCTACGTTGGATTCATTTTTAATTACTAAAGCATCTTCGTTTAAAATAAGTTGTTGTACATCATCAGAAATACTTGTTACTGAAAATTGCAGGCGGCAAGCCCTTTAGCTTTGCCTTGATCCTGCGGTTGTTGTAGTAATCCAGATATGCAACGAGTTCCTGCCTGAAGTGTTCCATAGACTGAAACTCTTGTAAGTACAACAGTTCACTTTTGAGTAAGCCGAAGAAATTCTCTATCACGGCGTTGTCCAGACAGTTTCCTTTCCGGCTCATACTCTGGCGAACACCTTTCTCCCGGAGCATCTGTTGGTATTGTTTGTGTTGGTACTGCCAGCCCTGATCAGAATGAAGAATGAGGTTTGTTCCGTCCGGAATTTTTGCAAATGCCTCGTTCAGCATGGTTGTCACCATGTTGAGCACAGGACGATCCGATATGGTATAGCTGACCAGATCGCTGCTGCACAGATCAAGGATGGGAGAGAGATAGAGCTTCTCTCCAAACAAACTGAACTCTGTCACATCGGTGACCCACTTCTGGTTCGGCTTTTCGGCGCGGAAGTCCCGGTTCAACAGATTTGGCGCAATTTTGCCCACTTCTCCCTTATAAGAGCGATACTTCTTCATCCTGACACGGCAAACTAAGCCCAACTCTTTCATAAGCCGCTGGACAGTCTTGTGGTTCAGAGAGAATTTGCGCTTGCGAAGCTCTGCCGTGATCCGACGATAACCGTACCGGCCCCTATTTTCGTGGTAAATTGCTGCGATTTCTTCTTTGACAGATGTGTATTTGTCTTCTTTCTGCATCTGCTTCAAATGATAGTAGAAAGTTGCACGGGGCAGTTGAGCGATTGAGAGCAGTATACTGAGTGCGTGTTTTTGCCTTAGCTTCTGAACTACCAGCGTTTTTTGCGCTGGCGTCGCTCGTCTTCCAAAACCAAGGCTTGCAAATTTTTTAGGTAGTCATTCTCCGCACGCAACCGCTGGACTTCTGCCAGCAGATCTTCTTCTACATCCTTTGGCAGCTTCTTTGGCCGACCAGTGCTGCCGCGGCCACGCCGTTCGATGGCTAACCCTTCCGGCCCTTCCTCCAGGTAGATTCGCTCCCATGATTTGATCTGATCTCTGCTGTTTACCTCAAATCTACGGCAGGTTTCGCTGTAACTCAATTTCTCTTCCTGCATGGTTTCAATCACCAGTTTTTTGAATTCCGGCGTATATCGTTTGTTTGGTACTCCTTTTGGCATAGCAAAACACCCCACTTGTTAGATAGTATACCATACTGTCTAACAAATGGGGTGCAGTTCATACTGGAATCCATGTCGTTTTTTAGTTATTATAAAAAGTGTTCCAACCCTTTTCTCAAGATATCATTTATCGTTTCTGTAAGATTCTTTTCATTCTCTAAAGACATCCTACGCAGCGCCTTATCAATATCCCGATCCAGATAATAAGCACGCTGAACTCGGTCACTATTTTTCTTTGTATTTTTCTCTTCAGCAACAGCAACATCCCCCCTTTGGTGTCCTGCTCCGATGATAGACTTAAACGCTGCCTCCTGATCAAACTTTGCCTTCCCTGCCATTATTCTTTTACTCCTTTCAGAAATTCATCAATAAATGATTTATAGTCCTCTGCTACCGTTGACTTATCTGCATAGTCAAAAATATCACGGCTGTTCGCCTGTGCCTCTTCGACCGCCACAGCAGATCTGATGTAAGTTTTGTAAATCGGTGCAGAAATGTATTCGCTAAGCTGCCCCGCAAGCTCCTTCATTTGTCGGCTAATATTCGCCCGCGGATTAAATCTCGTAAACAAGATTCCTCTGACTTTTACTGCCGGATTGCAATACTTCTGAACGCTGGTAACGGTCTCGTTGAGCTGAGAGATCCCGGCGGTTGCAAAAATTCCTGCCGTTGTCGGAATCAGAATATCGGTGGCACAGGTAAAGGCATTCACCGTCAGAACCCCCAACGAGGGCGGCGTGTCAATCACGATGAAGTCATACTCACCGGCGACCGGGGCCACAGCCTCCTTCAGCCGATGTTCCTTGCCGGTCTGGGAGAGTTCCTGCTCGGCTCCGGCCAGCATAATATTAGCCGGTACAACGTCATAGCCGCCCTTCGTGTGCTGAATGGCGTCCTGGATGCTGGCCGCTCGCTTCATAACCTCATAAATCGTCTGGACATTATAGTTCTCTGCTCCGCAGGCCGTAGAAAAATTTCCCTGCGGATCGAGGTCAATCCCCAGAACCCTGTATCCCTTCGCTGCCAGTCCTGCAGCCAATGCCTGAGACGTGGTTGTTTTGCCGACACCGCCCTTTTGATTTGCTACTGCAATAATCATGTACTCACGCTCCTATTTTTATAGTTTCATATTTTTGTAGATAACTATATTTGTAGTTTACTATATTTATAGATATATAGCAATATAAAAAGAGGAAGAACACGTTGTTCTTCCTCTTTTTAATTACTGCCAAGACATTTGAATTTTTCTGCGGTTGTCCGCACAATCCCTCAAATAGAGATTGATAAGGGTCTGATACGGGATTCCATCTGCTGCCGCCATAGACTTAAAATAATCCAACGTGCTCCCTTCAACATCAATAGTAACCTTTACCTTGCTCGTGTACGGATTTTTACTTGGATTCAGTTCTCTGATATTATACTCGTCCCTCATAGCTAATCTTCATAGTTTAGTCCTGTCTTTCACGTGCCCACAGGCCCACCGGAGACACATCAGGATGCCCAGGCATATACCATCCCTCATCATTGTACTCGAAGGATACAGCCCGCCATGTGCCTCCATCGAGCCGATCTGGGAGCAACACATCCATACCATGGCCACAATGAATATCCCAGCCATCCCAGGTCAGGCGATCACGCTCCGGCTCGTAGCCGATCTGCATCACTTTTCGAGACATGGTTTTCCCTCCAATCAATCCTCATAATGCCCCCGGCATGACAAAACGATAATGTTGTCATTTTCAGCGGTATAGACGAGCCGGTTCGTATCATCAATACGTTTACTCATGCCCTTGATTTTCCGCAGCAACTCCGCTTTTCCTATGCCTTGTACTGCCCCGTCACGCTGCAACTCTTGGAGCAACTTATTGATCCGCTTCAGCGTTTTCTTGTCCTCTGACTGCCAGTACAGGTAATCCGCCCAAGCGTCAGGCGAAAAGGTAATGTTATATGCCATCGCCCACCATCGCCTCCAGCTCCTCCATCGTTTTCACAATCCCAAGGCCAGCGTGAACCTGCTCCAGCCCTCTCTCCAATTTCCCAAGATAGGCAGCATTCCGCTCCGCCTTCTCCAGCTCGTTAAAGCGTTCCTCGCTAATGATTACAACGTTTTTTTCAGCTTTTCTGGTTACAATTACCGTCTCTCCTCTGTCTGTCACCCTATCACAAAAATCCTTCAGGCGACCACGGGCAGTCGTAAAGTTAATAGCAATCATAAAAGACACCTCCAGTCTATATTATGTACCGTTTCTTGTCCTTTTTATTGTACCTTATTTATCAATTCAATTCAAGTCTTTTCTTTCTCTTGTGATGTAAATATCATCCCACCACTTGCGTATCGTCTTAGGATCAAGGCCTGTGTCCCTATGGCAATCTGCCTTGCGCCCTTCTGGGTGCTGCTGCCGCCATTCCGAAACCTGATTCTGAGCTGTCCCACTTCCAACGGGCCGCCCCTGTTTTATCTCCCCCATATCCCTCAAAATTGCCAGTTGTCCCCGTGCCAGCCTTAAATGCTGCTCCTGCTTGCGCCAGTTGCGCTTATTGACTGGCATGGACAGCCCAGAGATCTTCGCTATATCGTCCCTGGGAAATGTCACATAATCTTCATTGAACATCTCCAGGGCACACACCACATCATCTTTTGTAAAACGGTTGATATCCTCCACGCTCATGTCGTCATATGGTTTTAGTAGAGTGAAAGCGTCCTGGCGAAGCTCGTCCTCGCTAATCCCGCACTTTTTTGCGTAAATGGCCAGCGTCATAATGCCATAGAAACGATGGCCCACCCGGATCTCGTCCTCAATCCTATGCAGCCACCAGTCGTAAAGATCACGCTTTACCGTCCAGCGCCCCCGCCGTTCCTTCTTGACGATACGCCGTTCATACCAATCCGGGTACTTCTCCTTCGCCTCGACCAGTGAAAGACGCCCCTTCCTCATCAGGCCCAGGATCTGCTGCTGCTCCCCGTTGCTGTCCGGAATAAACTCCAGCAATTCCTCTATCGTCACCCGCCCGCCGAGCCGATAGGCTGCCACAGGATACTCCCGACCCAGCTTGGAGCCAGACCCAACCACTCGAAAGCCCTGCAGGATTCCTTGTACCTGCGGTTCTTTAATCGTGGAGGTATACCTGTTCCATATCTGCCGAGTGAGGGAATATTTCAGCTCCTTCAAGCATTTCTGATTGTGCGGATACATAGGAATCGGCTCCTGCAGGACATAATACAGGTGAAGCCCTGTCCCGCTGTTTACAACAAAGGTCGCCTTGGGAAGAATATCCTTGTTCATCTGGTGCAGCGTGTCCCGGAGCTGAGGCATACCCACCCCGTCCAAGTCGAATACCATGGCATAGAGATACCTGGCATTTTTGCCACACCGACGCCGCCCAAAGTAAGACAGAGGGGACATGATGGTAAAGTCTGTGTCAAAAACCTCCGACAGCTCCGACAACTCATCGGTGATGGTGTAGCGTCTGGCCTTACCGTCTCCCTCAATTCCCAGGGCAATCCCAGCGGTCTTTGGAACCGTCACCGCAATTCCGTTGCCTTTCTCATCCTCGAAATGGCCTTTTCTCTCAAAACTGCCCACGGGGAAGATCTCCCGGTAAAACTCAAACGGCGTCACCGGCTCCAGGAACTTCTCCAAATGCTCATTTTTTTCACGGTACAAATCCCGCAGGTAATCCATGGACACCTGCTGATCCATAGCCATATGATCACCTCCAAAAGAAAAAGGATCAAAAAGAAAATCCGCTGCGGCGGGGAACGCCTGCGGGCGGAAGGGGGGAAAGGGAGAGCCAAAGAGCGGCCCCTCCGGGGCCTTAAAGAGAAAGTCACCTCCCCCTTTCCCCCCTCGCTCCGGCTATGGAAATGATGGAAAACCCTAACGGGTTTACCACATTACCACAGCCTCCGCACACTCCCCTTTTCCCCTCCGACTTTCTCCCGTTCTGAGAAAGAAATTCAAGGACTTCTGTGATGGCCTAAAGGCCATAGGGGGCATATATTATCAATAGGTTATTTCCCTATTTTTTGACAGACTAAAATTAGGCCTTTTTCTCCCCGTCATAAGACCACTTATACGGCATATATTATCAATAGATTATTTCCCTATTTTCGATTGTTATTATAGCCTGTCCAGACGGCATTTACAAGCCCGTTGGACAGGTTATAATACTATCCTCTCATATCCCATGGAACAACCCCCAACGGCCTTGTATGGGAGAATACAGCCTCCCAATAGCCAGTCTTGAAGTTCGCTCGGAAGTGCGGCAGCAGCATAATATTTTCTTCTTTATGCTCCTCCGGTTCATCAGTCTCTTCGGGTATCTCATACCATGGCCTCTTATTCCTGTTCTTCATCATAGCCGCATAGCTGCCAGGATAAAAGTCATCAATCCCTATTCTGTGAATCAGGCTGTTTTCGGTCGCACCTTCACACGTTAGTTCTTCTGTGACCTGTTTACGGACCAACTCTTCCGGGAGATCTACACCGTAGGGACTTTGTATGACCGTTTCCCATAGCAGCACTCTTCGCATATATTTTCCGGTCCCATAACGGTGCTCTTTCTCTACGGAGAGAACAACACGATACCCAGTATGTCCCTTCTTCGGTTTCAGTTTTCGGTCAGCGTTTGCCCGCTCTCTGGAGATCCGCAGCAGGTTTTCATTCAAACTCCGCTGATAGTTATTCTCAGCCTGCTCTGCCTCCAGCGCTTCCCTCCACTTCTTTATTTCCTGTTTGGCCTGTGAAACTGCCTGGTTGACCTTATAATCGGCCTCTCTCTCGGCTTCTTCTACATCCCGCTCCGCATTGTGCTTGGCGGTCCTGGCTATCTGCTCCGCATCGGAAATCTGCTGCAGCAACTTCCTGTATTCGGCATCCGTCAAAATTACATGGGTACACTCTGGATCGGAGTGGCCACCAGGCACTTCCCGATACCCCATCATGGTCTTTTTTACAAACTCACCCATGGCAGCGCACCTCCTTACAGGCCCCGAATGTAGTTATCCGCTACAACGCTAATACGGTTATGCCCCAGCGCCTTGCTGCAGATCAGCATAGCAGCCTTGTCCAGCTTCTTCCCCGCTTCATCTTTTCGGCAAGTATAAACCTCGCTTTGATAACGCCGCCCGGTGCCACGGTTTACCCGGTCATAGGGAATCTCTTCGATTGCCCTGGCATGAGCCTTGTAGATCGCCGTGGCATACTCCGCACGATAACCGTGGATGTCGGCGCAATTATGAACGTGCTGCCACACCTTTTCCTCTGACGGTGTATCAGTTATCCGTTCAATGATCTGCCCTGCATTTTTGCCTATAATCGGGCTTAAACGCTCTCGTCCGCCCTTTCCGTTGCGGACATGGATAAACCACTCCTCCGGGAACAAACGTGCGTCCTGGAGCATTTCAAGGCGCTTTGTGACACTCGGTGCTCGCTGCTCCTCCGGGATTTTCTGCAGTTCGGAGATCTCCGCCTCAATTTGCGCCCTGGGCACCAGATCCTTCCCCCGCAGCTCCTGCAGCTCCTTTCGCCGCAGGCCGGTTCCCCGGCAAAACTTTATCAGTTCATCATTGTTCGTCTTGGAGAAATGCTTGTCCCGCACCCGGTCCCCCCGGCTCCGTTTAATCTCCTCACGGTTTCGCTTGGGCGGCTTAAAGTAATTCTCGTCATCCGGGGAAATCCCGTATAGCTTTCCCAGCGCTTTCGCTTCGAGCTGCACCGTCCACGCTGAAAGCCCCTGATCCACTCTGGCCTGAAGCCACTCATTAGCATACTTCTTTGCACTCTTCAGCGTGGTACACTCCGGATGCTTCTCCTTGATGTACTTGATAAAATATTTGGTATGTTTCCAGTAGCTCTTATAGGTGTTGAACGCAAATATTTTATCTTTCTCTGTGCCATTGGCTACCGCCTCTTTTTTGCTCTCGCCAAAGGCCTGCATCCCGGTAAGCCGGTCATAGGCTTGCTGGTGCAGATCCTTGAAGTACGCTTTATTTCTACGCCCCATTCCGACTTCCTTTCGTGCATCTATTTTTATATAAATCTATATTTCTATAAAACTACATAACTATTTTCTTAGTTTTATAGACTTCTACATTTCTCGTTCAAGCTAAGCCGCCTCATGCCAGCTCCATTCGGAGACTCGACAATCGGCAAAATACACTTTTTAACGTCTTATGTATGACGGGTTTGGGATTGCTCCCTACACTTTTTTTAATCTGCTTATGTGTGCAGCTCTGTTTTATTGAGATCTACGGCAGTTCAGATTCTGTCGGCTTCTTTGTAGAGGAAGCAGCTCTCCGGAAAATCTACAGTATTCCGGCTACTATCAGAAAGTGGATAGGAACAGATACGTTTTATTTACCGGCACGTTCAAAAGGATTACTAATACCGGGTCCATGATGCGCTTTCCAGTTCACAAAGGTTACTACGGCAAGCCCACGCATCACACAGGTGTATCGTACCTGAAGTGGCTTCTGATTAGCAAATTGCTAAACCCCCGACCGGCAGATCTGCCAGCCAAGACGCTCTGGGCCTAATTACTATTTACCCTCGCCCAGACGAGCTTCGTTCTTCACTTCTGCTGCCAATCACACACCACTCGCAGCCGCCATCCATACCCCCCTTTCTTTCAAGGCTTCGATCCAGCGTCTACCGCAGCCTTTCCTATCCAAGAACATCTTACCATACGTAACTGGCAGTGTCAACATATTATCAAAATTAACCGTATAACGGTTTACCCGTTCATATATAAACGGGTAAACCGTTATTTTATTATCATCACAAATTGTTGAACTTAACCGAAAAACTATTGCGTAATATTACGCAATCTGTTATAATTTATACAGGTCTATTGTAACTGTAGGATACCCACCACTTTATGAAAGGAGTACACCAATGAAAGTACGTAAAATTCGGCAAGTTATTTCTACCCTCTTAACCACCGCACTTCTCTTTTCTCTTATGTCCATGTCTGCTTTCGCCGCAGACACCACTGTTGGTCTTTCTTTTGATGTCCTTGATTTAAGTGTTCAAAACTACAATTCCAAAGAGACATTCTTAGATAGCTACGCATCTACAGCTGCGCCCCTTTCCTCTAACAGCAATACCTCCGCACCATCCATTTCCGATTTTCATATTTCTGGAAATGGTAATTCTGTTTTGCTCGGTCTTTCTATAAATGAACAATCGCAATCTTTTACCGGTTCGCTCTATCCTGTTGTTGGCGGCGGATACTATGATGATAAACTTGTATTAGGGGACTTTTCCGCAACATCTGACTATAACATCGTTTCATTCCGTGCTGAAACTTTTCCCGATGCTGGTGCTTTTCTACGTCTCATTCTTGAGGATCTTTATAACGGAGAAGTCTATGACATCAATCTTGAGTTGACTAATAGTCAGTTCACTATTCTTCATCAGGTTGCCGTAGATTATTATTCGTCTCTTGGCATTGAACCCAATACGGATGACTACGTTGCAATAATGCAGAAAACTATATCCTTGATGCAGATTAGTAAAAATTGGTCAGATTCTACTACCAATGAAGCAGTTTCTCCCTTGGCCTGGGCAACCCCTTACAACTATGACAGCATCTCTACTTCAAATACTGGCTTATCCGTTACAAGAGCGACATTGAATTCTTTCTTTGATAAGATGGATAGTACAGGAAGTACTGGTTATACATATTCCAGCACTTCTGCAATGGGTAAAATCCTCAATCAGCTTGGCTGGAAGGTATATCACAACAAAACCGCAAGTGCTCCATATTTCTATGTGTCTTACGGAGTTGACAATTCTGGAGCCAGTCGCCTCGTTCAGCTTATCCTCTGTGGTTACAGCACAACATATAACTCAGCCTCAGGATATGTCGAGTCTCATTTGCAGGTCTATGGTTCAGTCTTAGTTGAATGGGATACATCCTATGACATCGGAAAATGCAAAATAGTCTACTATTCCGGTGGCCCCGAACTTACCGATGTATATCTCTGTTCTTCTGAACTCGCTGGTACTAACACTATTTTTACAGAATCGGATCTTTCTTTTTCTCTCTACAGCAATAAAGATCCTTGGCTTGGTTTCCTTATCTCCCGTATTCCAAAATACGGAAGCCTGATTACTGATATTTGGGACGCCCTTACGGCTTCCAATGCAAAAGTCTCTGAATGGGCGCAAGGTTATGAGGTTACTGTGGATGCTCAAAACGCTGCCGGTGGTTTAATTAAGGACATTTGTGCTCGGTCTAAAACTGCAAGTCTTTTGTCTGTCGGTAATTATCTGCATCTTAAAGGCGAAGTATTAGGCACCTATTCTTCTCATAAGATAAAATTCCAGTTTACTGCAGAAAATATCATCTAACCAAGAACTGTCTTATCATGAGAAAACGCATACATTTTCTTATTGTTCTTTTGCTTATATCTCTATTTCTAAATTTAGTTCTCGCTCTGTCTTATCATGATGCATTACAGGACGAAAGGCAACTAATTGACGAGTTGTGTGGTTCAATTACCCTTTCCAGCATTTCCGCAAGCTCTCGTCTGGACGAAGCTCTCGAATCCTCTGATCGCAGACTCATCCTTATGGCCGGCATAAAAATAGAACAACTGTCAGGCATTCTTGAATCCAGTGTTTCTAAGGAGCTCGGTGTTCAAAATACATACGGACCAGGTAGTTTAGCCTCTCTTGCAGAACTTATCATCTGGGGCGATTCTACTAACGGCGTTCCCCCTTTGGGATCTCCCAACAATAACACTCCACTCTCTTCAGACGAAATTGAGATTATCAAAAATATATCTTCTGCTCTCAAAAAATTGGCTCTATCTTTTTATGATGAATCTGTGACAGAAAATACCTACATGAATGTAATTCGTTCCCACAGTAATATCACAACTATAAACTATGCCCTATTGACACTCCAAACTGCCACAGGTAGTTTATTTGAAAAACAATAGTCCTTTAACTAAAAAACGACATGGATTCCAGTACTGAAGTGACCCCAAAAAGTTAGACAATATTCTGAAGTAAAAATTGTTCAAGCAGCCGAAAGGGCTTGCTGTCTGTGAATTGCAGGCGGCAAGCCCTTTAGCTTTGCCTTGATCCTGCGGTTGTTGTAGTAATCTAGATATTCGATCAGTTCCAGTTTGAAGTGTTCCATGGAGCGGAACTCCTGCAAATACAGCAGCTCACTTTTGAGCAGCCCGAAGAAATTTTCTATCACAGCATTGTCCAGACAGTTTCCCTTGCGGCTCATGCTCTGTCGGATACCCTTCTCGCGGAGCATCCGCTGGTACTGCTTGTGTTGATATTGCCAACCCTGGTCAGAATGGAGAATCAGGTTTGTTCCGACCGGGATCTTTGCAAACGCCTCGTCCAGCATGGTGGTTACCATGCTGAGTACAGGACGATCCGATATGGTGTAACTGACCAGATCGCTGCTGTGCAGATCGAGAATCGGGGACAGATAGAGCTTTTCTCCAAACAGGCTAAACTCCGTCACATCCGTGACCCATTTCTGATTTGGCTTTTCGGCATGGAAATCCCGATTTAGCAGATTTGGTGCGATTTTGCCCACTTCACCCTTGTAAGAACGATACTTCTTCATCCTGACACGGCAAACCAAGCCCAGCTCCTTCATAAGTCGCTGGACAGTCTTATGGTTCAGGAGGAAATTGCGCTTGTGAAGTTCTGTTGTAATGCGGCGATAGCCGTATCTTCCTTTGTTTTCATGGTAGATGGCCGCGATCTCCGCTTTGACAGCTTGATACTTATCTGCACTGTTTATCCGCTTCAGATGGTAGTAGAAAGTGGCACGGGGTAGTTGAGCGATTGAGAGCAGAAGATTGAGAGAATATTTTTGCCTTAGTTTC
>JABLTL010088568.1_pt1 | contig 11832 bp, 10 predicted proteins | sample 7160151 | NCBI WGS metagenome assembly JABLTL01 (sample SAMN14651223, study PRJNA627086) | human gut metagenome | isolation source: feces | host: Homo sapiens
AATTTAGTCTCATATATTTCAATATATGAAAGTAACATATTCTTATCACTCAATGCTATATTTTTAAATACAGAAACCACTCCATTTTCATCATATTTAAATGCTGGATATAAATCTATTTTTTTAAGTTTTCTATAGTAATGATAATATTCTGCTTTTGGTATATATAAATTTTCAAAAGGAATAGTTCTATTTTCTATTAGTTCAAGACTTTCATGTAAATCCATATATGTGTTAAATAAAAACTTATCTTCTTCATCGGTAATTAAACTATCAATTAGCTTTACTTTATCCTTTAATGAAGTTAACTTTAAATCATTAGTAGTTAACTCACTCACTTTTTTATCTAATACTCTATTAAGTTCATTTAATACAAAGTTTCTTTTAAACTCAAAATCATAATAAGTAAATAATTTTATTTTATCTTTTATCACTTTGATAACACCTTCTTAGATTCTATTTCATCTAGTATAGATGGTAATCTTTTACTTATAACATATAATAAACTATTTGTAAAATTTACTAAACTACAATGTTTACCATATTGGATCTTAATTAATTTACCTTCATTATTATATGTAAATAATGGGTATTTTCCAAGAGTATCAATAGATGCTACTCTTTCAAATTTAATTGTTGAATGTACAAGAGAACATTTTTGTAATTCAATTTCTTTATTTTGTAAAAGTTGTAACTCTACTAATGCTTTTTTAAATATCTTAGCGGTAAAATTCTTATCTTTTTTATTAATTAAAATCATTAACTCACTAATACTTTTATCTTTAAATTTAATTCTATTCATCCAAGCCGTATAAACAATTTCAGTAGTTAATCTGTCAAATAGTTTTTCTAATTTTTCTTTTAATACTATGTTTTCCATCATAAACACACTTCCCTTCTTTTATCAATTTCTATATTTTAAACAAAAAAAGGCTAGTTGTCAAGCCTTTTTGTATAAAATTAATTACATTTTGTACTATAATTTGGGGTTTCATAAGTTGTTCCACATTTTAAATAAGCAGTAGCATCATTGTTATTAAATACTACACACCCTGTACACTTTGTTCCGTTAAGTTTCACATCCCCATCCATTATATCTGTACTCAACAATTCTTCTAGAGTAATTTTGCCACTATAGGTGTAAGTGTTTTCGTCTAGTGTTATTGATGAAGGGCAAACTTCTCCCGAATCAGGGTTTTTGCAATAATCTTCTAAATAAATCAACCCTGATTCCTTAACTTCATTTTCTTGTACTTTCATAGTTTTTTCAATTCCACCATTTAACATATCAATTAATCTTGGCCCCACTAGTGTCATTATAACTCCTAATATTGCTATAATAGCAATTACTTCAATTAACGTAAATCCTTTTTTATTCATATATTATTCCTCCAATAATAATATAACATATTTTTTTAATTTCCACAATCTTCTATACTTTCTAAATCTATATATTTTTTATCGATTAGTTTATTTAATGATTCTATTTGAAGAAGTATATCTTTTGATTTTAATTGATCCATATATACTTCACTTTTAAGTAGTTCATTATTTAATAAATTAACTTTCTTTTCTAAATCATTTATTTCTTTTTCTATTATTTTCTTACCATTTGTTTTATCAATATTTTTCTTTTCTTTTTTTGGTTTTTCTTCCTTATTAACTTTAGGACTATCAGATACTACTCTTTTTTCTAAATACTCCTTATATCCATAGTTATATAAAGTTGTTTTGTTTTTTTCTATAACTAATAGTTTCGTACACACTTTATTAATCAAGTATCTATCATGACTTACAATTATTAATGTACCTTTATAATCAGTTAATAAACTTTCTATAGTTTCTTTGTTAATCAAATCTAAATGATTTGTTGGTTCATCTAATATAAGCAAGTTTGGTTTTGAATTTAATATTTTACATAAACTTACTCTTACTTTTTCTCCACCACTTAAGTCTTTTATTTGTTTAAAAACGTCATCTCCTTTAAAATTGAAGCTTCCTAAAAGAGTTCTTACTTCAAGAGGAGTCATTTCATTAAAAGTATTTTTTATTTCATCATATATAGTGTTTTCTTTGTTTAAGTTTTCTAATTGTTGACTAAAGTATGCGTATTTTACATTTTGACCAAGTATTACTTTTCCCTTTATAGGTGGAATAACACCTGTTATTGTTTTAATCAATGTACTTTTTCCTATTCCATTATCGCCTATTATTCCTAGTTTATCTTCTCTTTCTAGATTTAAGTCAATGTTAAATAATTCTTTAGTATACCCAACTGATAAGTTTTTTAGTTTTAATACATCTTTATAACTAGTAGTTGTTGGGTTAAAGTTTATCTTAAATGTTTTTTTATCAAATGTTTCTGGTTTTTCTATTTTAACCATTTTTTCTATTTGTTTTAATTTACTCATTGCCATTTTTGCTTTTGTAGGTTTATACTTAAATCTATCAACTAATTCTTCAAGTCTTTTTATTTCTTTCTTTTGTCTATTATAGTCTTTTAATGCTTTTATATATTCTTCTTCTCTTTGTTTAATGTAACTTGTGTAATTTCCAACATACTTTTTAGTTGTTCCATATTCAATTAAGTATATAATGTTACAGATGCTATCTAAAAACATTCTATCATGACTAACTAGAATAATGTTATTTTTATATTCTTTTAAGTAGTTTTCTAACCATTCAATTGCTGTTATATCTAAGTGGTTAGTGGGTTCATCTAGTATAAGTAAGTCAGGACGTGATAAAAGTAACTTAAGTAGCGATAGTTTAGTTAGTTCTCCACCTGAAAATTCACTTATTTTTTTATTATATACATCAGTATTAAATCCAAATTTATTTAAGGCAGTAATGTATTCTTTTTTATAAGTATATCCTCCTAAAAATTCATAACTTTCAAGTAAGTCATTATATTTTATTAATGTTTCTTCTTTATAACTATTAGACATTTCTTTTTCTAAAGATTCAAGATTTTTTTCAATATTTATTATTTCTCTATATGAAGACCTTATGTAATCAATTAAAAGTGTATCTGGGTCAGTTAAGTTTTCTTGACTGACATAACCTATTTTAAATTTATCTTTTTCTATATGTAGTTTATCATAGCCATTAGTAAAAGGTATTTGTCCGGTTATTCCTTTTAAGAGTGTTGTCTTACCACTTCCATTTCTTCCTACTAAACCTACTTTTTCATTGTTCTTTATTAAGAAATTTATGTCTTCTAATATTACTTTGTTATTTATTTCTATACTTCCATTTGTTATTTTTAAATACATAGTACTTCACCTAGAATTATTGTATCATATAATTTTAAAATTTTAAATTTTTTTATTAATTAACTTGACTTTATTAGAAAAATAAGGTAAGATTAAGTAGTCAGCTGGAGTGATACTCAAGAGGCCGAAGAGGCGCCCCTGCTAAGGGTGTAGGTCGGGAAACTGGCGCGAGAGTTCGAATCTCTCTCACTCCGCCATAATAAAAAAATAAACACTTAAGAGATTTCTTAAGTGTTTTTTTGTTAGAATAAAACTAATCTTCCGATTAAATCTAACAAGTTGGAAAGGATACGTCCTTACCATTATTATTTTATGTATTAAATATGTTTTTATACATATTATTTTAATGAGGTGAGTATTATAAAAAATTTAGTTAAAAATTATGTACTTAATTTAACTAGTGATGATGTAATTAAGTATGGACTTAAAGAAGGAGTTGAAGTAACAACAAGTGAAGCAGAAATATTTGTTAGTACTGTTAAAGCAAATGTTGACTATATACTTGATGGACATGCTAAAGAGGTTTTAGAAAGTAAAAAAAGTTCTTTTAGTGAAAGTGTTTATTTTAAACTAAATGAACTTATAAACAAATATTCTAAATTTATTTAGAATTAATATAGTCATTAAACTTTTTATCTTTAATCATTTCTATTTCATATTTATAAGGTGCATATGCATCTTTTTCATTTCTATTTATCCAAGGAGTCTCAAGTATTTTAGGAATATTATCTAGTCTTTGATTATAAATTACATTGATTAAGTTATCAAATCCAATAGTGCCATATCCTAAGTTTGCATGTCTATCTTTGTGACTACCAATTGGATTCATGCTGTCGTTTACATGAATACATTTAATTTTATTAATTCCAATACTTTTATCAAAAACATCCAAAAACTCATCAAACTTACTTATATCAATGCCTGCATCGTTCATGTGACATGTATCTAAACAAACAAAAACTTTTTCTTTTATACTTTGATCTAATAAGTCAATTATTTCTTTTAAGTCACTTATACTTGTTCCTACTTCTGTTCCTTTTCCACTCATGAATTCTAAAAGTAAATTAACCCCATCTATACCATCTAATGCAATATTTAAACCATTTGCAATATTTTTTATACCAGTTTTTCTATCAAGAGTAGTATAACTTCCTGGATGAAGAACAATATTTCTTATATCAAGTTCTATACATCTATTTAGTTCTTGCCTTAAAAAATTAATATAAAACTCATACTTTTCTTCACTTGTGTTATTAGCAAGATTTATTATAAAAGGAGCATGTACAATACATTTAGTTTTATCTAGTCCATATTCTAGCATTTTCTCATGTGCCTTTTTAGTTAGTTCTTTATCAATAGGAAACCTTAATGTGCTTTGGTTACTTCCTGTATAAAACATAAATATATTTGCACCATAACTAATACTCTCATTCACTACTCCAAGTAGTCCTTTATCTTTTAAATAACTTGTATGACTTCCAATATATAACATAAATTTTACCTCCAATAGTGTAATTATATCAAAAATTGATTGACTAAACCAGTATTTTGTGGTAAATTATTATAGAAGTTTAAGGAGGCAAAAAAGATGGCAAAAAATTTATCTGATAGAAAAAATATGAGTAGTAATAATAGACCTTTCAGTTTAAAGGCTACTAAAAAGACTCAAAAAGTTAATTTACAAACTGTTAAAATTGACGGAAAGAAAGTTAGATTAACTACTGAAGAAATTAGAAGTTTAGAAAAATAAATCACTTAGAAGAGTGATTTTTTTGTGGTATATTTTTAGTAGATGGAGAACTTATTTATAATAAAAAGAAATAATTTGCTTTAATATTTGTGTTATCAGTAAATAATTGTTGACTTCGCTTTAAATTTGTAATTTCATTATGAACTACAAACTTTTTAATAGGTACTACGTTTTTTTGTTTAGCTTTAGTTCTTTTTTGTATTTATATCAACTATTTTTCTACAATAATTATCTATAATAAGTATTAATTATGTTTGTTAACTTTCAATTTATTTTTTGAATAAATAAAAGACATCACTAGTTAAGTGATGCTTTAACTTTCAAATTGACTACTATATAGCGACTTATAAAGACCATTTTTCTTTAATAGTTCTTCATGTGTACCTTGCTCGATTATGTCTCCATCTTTTAGTACTAATATTAAGTCAGCATTTTTAATTGTGGAAAGTCTATGTGCAATTATAAATGAAGTTCTTCCCTTCATAAGAGTATCCATTGCTTTTTGAATAAGTTCTTCAGTTCTTGTATCTACACTACTAGTAGCCTCATCTAAAATTAGAATTTTAGGGTTTTTTAGTATTGCTCTTGCAATTGTAAGTAATTGTTTTTGTCCTTCACTAATATTACTAGTTTCTTCGTTTATTTCTAAGTTATAACTATCTGGTAGAGTTTGTATAAAGTGATGTACTTGAGCCTCTTTAGCAGAAGCAATAACTTCGTCATCCGTAGCATCAAGTCTACCATATCTAATATTTTCCATAATTGTTCCACTATAAAGCCAAGTATCTTGTAAAACCATTCCAATATTTTTTCTAAGACTAGTCCTTTCTACATCTTTTATGTTTACACCATCTATTAATATATTACCTGAATTTACATCATAAAATCTCATAAGAAGTTTTACTAATGTAGTTTTTCCGCTTCCAGTTGGTCCTACTATTGCTATTTTTTTACCACTTTCTATATGTGCAGTGAAGTCTTTAATAATAATTTTGTTTTCATCATATCCAAATTTAACATGGTCAAAAGTAATATTACCTTGAACATTATTTAAAGGTACTGGATTTTCTACTTTCTTTTCTTCTTCTTCACTTAGATAGTCTTCTACTCTTTCACTAGCGGCTATCATGCTTTCTAATTCTGTCATAATACTTGCTAGACTACCTATTGGGTTTGTAAAGTTTTTAGCATATGTTATAAATGACTGAATGTTACCTACTGTAATCTTTCCTTGTATTACAAATAAACCACCTAAAAATGCAATTACAACATAGCTTAAATTTCCTATAAGCATCATTATTGGGTGCATTATTCCACCAATAAAGTTACTCTTCCAAGTGCTATCTGCAAGTAAATCATTTTCTTTATTAAATTCTTTTAATATTTTATCTTCTGAATTAAATACTTTAACTATATTATGGTTTCTTAACATTTCTTCTACTTTAGTGTCAACTTTGGCTAGTCCTTCTTGACGAAGAGTAAAATATTTTTGTCCCTTACTTGCAATTTTTGCAGTTAATATCATACATATTGGTAGTATTATAATTATTGCTAGAGTCATTGTTACATTTATGCTAAACATCATTATAAGCATACCTAATACGGCTATAATACATGTTACTGTTTCAGTTAATGCATTACTTAGGTTTTGACTTATTTTGTCTATATCATTAGTTATTAGAGATAATACTTCTCCATGACTCTTTTTATCAAAGTATTTAAGTGGTAACTTTTCCATTTTTCTATTTACTTTTTTTCTTAATTCTAATGTGTATTTCGCACTTATTTTTGCAACTACTATACCTTGTATATAGTTAAATGTAGCACTTATTATATAAAGTATAAGTAATGTTAAAAGTATAGTATGTAATTTTGTATAATCTATACTTCCAGCATTATTTAGTTTTCTAACTACTCCATTATATAATTCAGTTGTAGCATTACCTAGTACTTTTGGTCCAACTATTGTAAATGAGGTAGACAATATACTAAATATAAATACTATTGTTATTCCCTTTTTATAAGGAAAAAGTGATTTAATTAGTTTTTTTAGTGAAGTAGTAAAATTCTTTGGTTTTGTATTATTTGGTAAGTTATTCATTATTCTTCACCTCCTAATTGGCTAACTTTTATTTCTTTATATATTGGACATGTTTTAAGTAATTCTTCATGAGTACCACATCCAACTATTTCTCCATCATTTAAAACTATTATATTGTCAGCATTAATAACACTACTAATTCTTTGCGCTACTATAAATATCATTTTATCTTTGGAAATAGTTTTTAAATTTTTTCTAACCTTAGCATCAGTTTTAAAGTCAAGAGCACTAAATGAGTCATCAAATATAAGAATACTTGGGTCTTTTGCTAAAGCCCTAGCGATAGATAATCTTTGTTTTTGTCCACCACTTACGTTTGACCCACCTTCACTTATTTCTCTATTAAATTTTTCTTCTGTTTCATTAATAAATTCCATAGATTCACTTAACTTGCAAGATTCTTCTATTAATCCAATATTCTTTTTCTTTTGTCCAAATGCTAAGTTACTCATAATAGTACCTTTAAATAGTTTACCTTTTTGTGGAACATAACCGATGTTACTTCTTAAGTCTGAAATACTAATGTCTCTTATATCAACATTATTAATTAATATACTTCCACTTGTTACTTCATATAGTCTAGGTATTAAATTAATAAGGGTTGATTTACCACTTCCTGTACTACCAATAAAAGCAGTTGTTGTTCCTTTTTTTGCTATAAAACTTATATTTCTTAATACATCTTCTGTTGCATTATTGTATCTAAAATATACATCTTTAAATTCTAAAGAATCGATATTAACAATTTTTTTAGTTTTTTCTTTATTAGTTATTGTACTCTTAGTATTAAATATTTCACTTATTCTTTTAATGCTTACAAAGCTTCTAGGTATCATAATTGCAGACATAGACATCATTAAGAATGAACTTATTATTTGCATTGTATATGTAATAAATGCTATTAAATCACCTACTTGCATAGCGAAAGATGATACTTTATATGCTCCTACCCAAATAATAAGTATAGCAACTCCATTCATTATGAATGTTAAAGTTGGCATTGATAAACTCCATACAATATCTATAAATAATGCATTACTAGTTAAATCGTTGTTGGCTTTATCAAACTTATTTTCTTCAAACTTTTTATTTGCAAATGCTCTTATTACTTGAAGTCCTGTTAAGGATTCTCTACTTACTAAGTTAACACGGTCAAGTAAATCTTGATATTTTTTAAACTTTGGAGATAGTAACATAAAAGATGTAAGAATTAAGATAAGTACTAAAATTACGGCAAGAACAATTATCCAAGATATAGGGCTACCTACTACTTTAGTAATCGCTCCAATTCCTATAATTGGAGCAAATAAGACAACACTAAGTATCATAGTTACTACACTACTAACTTGAGTTATGTCGTTTGTACATCTAGTAATTAAAGATGCACTGCTAAAATTATTTAAGTCTGAGGTTTCTAGAGAAACTATTTTTTCTACTAGTTTTTTTCTTAAATCTCTACTAAACATAGTACTTACTTTGCTAGAAATAAATACACTTAGTATAGTTATTCCCATTGCAAGTATTGCAACTAAAATCATTTTTATACCAGTAGTTTTAATATAAGACATAGACATATCATCAACATCTATTCCTATTATTTTATATTCTTTTTTTAAGTTATTAATTATTTCACTTCTATTAGTAGTATTATAGATTTTTTCTAATGATGGCAACACTTCTTTTTCAGTTAAGTTATCGTTGATTTTAGTACATACAAAGTTATCACATTCATAACTTCTTCTTATTAAACTTTCATCACTCGCATTAAGTAGTAAGCTATTAAAAGTAGAACTTGTTAATTTAATGGGTACTACACTAGTTATTCCACTACTTTCTATTCCTACATTAACTATGTCACTAGTAAATGTAGGAAGTGCTAAATTGCAGTATGCTTGTACAATTAGAAGGGCTATTACTGCTAATATATGACATTTATACTTTAGTAAACACCTACTTATTTCTTTCATTTTCATCACCATAATAAGTTTACAAACTTAAATAAAAAAAGTCAAGATTTACTTCTTAACTTTTATTTTAATATTTCAGTTAGTATGCTATTCATCACATATATTTGTGATTCTTTTATTAGTATGTTATTATTTTTCATTTCTAGTATACCTTTTTTTAGTAATGGTGTTATATTAAACTCATCTTGTATATTAGTGTTATATTTGTTATAAAAATCTATTACGTTTATTCCATCAAGTTTTCTTAAACCTAGTATAACTTCATTTTCCATATCTTCTCTTTTAGACATAACTAGTTCATTAAAACGATACTCATCTTTTAAGTATGTATTAAAACTTCTTGTGTTTTCATATCTTAATTCACTGATAAAACCATGGGCACCTAGTCCAAAACCATAGTATTCATTATTATACCAGTAATTTAAGTTATGTATGCTTTCATAACCTGGTAAACTATAATTACTTACTTCATAGTGATGGTAACCTTTTGATTTTAATTTCTTTTCTATATATTTATACATTTTATAATCTAAGTCTTCATCTAAAGGTTTTACTTTATTTATACCCAGTACTGTATTATTTTCTATAATTAGGCTATATGCTGAGATATGAGGTATGTTAAGTTTTAAATACTCTTTTACATCACTTTTTAGTATGCTAAAGTTTTCGATGGGAAGTGCGTACATTAAGTCAACATTTATATTGGTAAAATATTTTTTCACAAGATTTATATTGTTTATTATTTCTCGTTTTGTATGCTTTCTATTTAAATATTTTAAGTTGTACTTGTTAAAACTTTGTACTCCAATACTTATTCTATTTACTCCATTACTTTTTAATAATGATAACTTTTCTTCTGTTATATCATCGACATTCATTTCAAATGTGAACTCTTTTAAGTTATCCTTTTTAAATATTTTAATTATTTCAAATAACTTATTTAAGTTTTCAATACTAAGAGTACTAGGAGTTCCTCCACCTATATAAATTGTTTTAATTTCATCATTGTCATAATACTTTTTTATTTCTTTTTCTAAGTGAACTAAGTATTCACTAGCCCATATTTCATCATGTATAAATTTACAAAAATCACAATAACTACATATGCTTGAACAAAAAGGTATATGTATATAAACACTTCTCATAACTCATCACTAGTATAATTTTATCAAAAATCTTTGGCAAAGTCTACAAATTATGGCATAAAAATTAAAAAGGATGTTTATCACACCCTAGGTTAAAATAGTATTTTGTTTTTATTTAGTTTTATTAATTATGTTGTCAATAAAAAAGCTCCAATAAATGGAGTTAAAATTTTTAATTGGTGACCAGTACGGGATTTGAACCCGTGAATGCACGCGTGAAAGGCGTGTGTGTTAACCATTTCACCAACTGGCCATTACAATGGTGGGCCTGAATGGACTTGAACCATCGACCTTGCGCTTATCAGACGCACGCTCTAACCAACTGAGCTACAAGCCCGTTCTCTTAAAGAACCTATTCCATTGTATACTATTTTTGTAAATAAATCAAGTATAAATTTTCATTTTTTTTAATATTTTTAAAAAAAGTTATAGATAACTATAGAAAACAAAGAACACAAAATGAGTTATCTTAGTACTTTTTTATTCATACTAACTTTAAAACGATTATTAAAAGAATCTATGGTATTTGATACTAAATTTATGCTTTCATAATTATTATCCAATTTAATATTTAAAAGTTCTCCGTTAACGTTATAAGTAAATTCTGGAGTTTTTCTAACACTTTTATTTCTTATAACATCTACTTCTACTACTAAACCTTGAATATTTTCCATAAGTGTAACCATTCTTTTAAATAGTTCTCTATTAAAGGTTTCATCATCTATTAACATTAACATGGTTCTAATAGATGCATTTTTAGGACATTTACCACCTAATTTACTTTTAAGTAAATTATTTAATTCTCCCATAATAATTGTTTTTTGATCATTAACATCTAATTCATAAAACTTTTTGCTTGCTAAATAATAATCTATTAAATACATACAAAACTCCCCTTTCTTTTTTATGAATGGTTTATATTATAACACATTAGTACCAAAAATGCTACACAAAAATGAAAAAAAAGTTATTTTTTCATGATTAAAACACTTTTGTTAGTGGTATCAATACATTTAATAACTTCTTTTACATCATTAAGTGTTACTTTTTTAATAATACTTTCCATATCATTTAATACTTTGTTGTAATCAAATAAACCAGATGTTATATTATCTTCAACATTTTCAATGTATTCAAAACTTAATATTAAGTTACTAATATAACCTTTAGTTTTTCTTTCTAATGCTTCTTTAGTAAAATCAAGATTTTTTATTTCTTCATCTATTATATTAGTAAACTTTTCATATTCATTAGTACTTCCTGTAAATGCAATTAAAAAATAATCGTCTACTTCTTCTACAAAATAACTAAATCTATTTAAACCTTCGTTCATAAGTCTTAGATATGAAGAACCAGTTTTGTCAAAGTTTTCACTTAAAATCATATCCATTAATAACCTATTAACTATTTTTTTCTTTGGATTACTATTTTTTACTTTATAACCTATTACTATTTTTGCTTCGTCAGTACTACCAGTTAACTCTTCATAACTTACATTTACTTTATAGTTTTCAACTGGTTTTATTACTTTACAATTACATTTAGTAGTTTTTATACCTTTCATATAATTATTAATATAATTTAAAACATCTTC
>JABLTL010006077.1_pt1 | contig 11829 bp, 8 predicted proteins | sample 7160151 | NCBI WGS metagenome assembly JABLTL01 (sample SAMN14651223, study PRJNA627086) | human gut metagenome | isolation source: feces | host: Homo sapiens
ATCATCTAATCGCGTTGTTAAGGTTGAAACCTAAAAAAAGCATACAACCAATTAAAGATCATAAAGCTAAGACCCTGTCTTTTGATGTAGCAAGCTACACCATTGAAAATGGTGCGGTTACCTTTGGTAACAACACTTATTTAAAGATAGATAACACAGGCTTTTTTGATTATGTTATGAAGGCACTGACCACAGATAAGCATATAGCTTAGTACTGCTTAAATCTCAGTACACAAAGATCAAGTTTATGGCAGTCAGGTTACACCTGACAGCTTTAAAGCTTACTTTTAGGACAAATAACTAAAAAGATAAAATTGCTCTTAAAATTATGAGTTGTAGTCAATAAATTTCAAAAAGTGCCGATAGAATATAAGAATTATGAACGAGGATAACGTATGCCTGAAAGCGGCAAAAAAACAACCACAGTAGCTACAGAGAACAGCAATTCACAGGTAAATACAGTACCTGTACAGAATCAGTCTGCACCTGACAAGAGCGCGGATAACAATACTACTCAAAATCAAGAACAGAGCACTACTCAAGAGCCAAAGGCAAATCTTGAGCTGTTAAAACAGCGTCTGTATGACACTGTTGCTGCTATCTTTTCACGTTGTGGTGTTCCTACAGCAAACTTTAGAATTTCAGACTTGGTAGAATTTAGTGCGTCCGTATCCTATTCCATGAACTGGAATTTTAAGTGTCGCTGCTCTGATAAAATTCTTCGTTCTGTAAGTGATGAAACTCATGTGCTCTCAACGAGCGCGTTAGATGAGTTTACTTTAGCAAATACTAAAGAACTTGAAAAAGACAGCGCTAAAACAAAAGAATTTGTAAAACACCTCTCTGGGGCTTCATTTGAAGACTTAAAAGCCCTCTCTGGTCAGATCATCTGTTTTAACCGTATCAATGCTATTGGTAAAACCAGATGTAAAAACTGTCATGGCAGTGGTAGTTCCATTTGTGAGAACTGTGGCGGTAAAGGCACCATCGAATGTCCTACCTGTCATGGCAGTGCTAAGGCCTGTCCTGTCTGCCATGGCTCTGGCAATGCTAAATGCCATACCTGTAACGGTACTGGTAAAGTAAAGTGTAAAGACTGCCAAGGTAAAGGTGAGGTTACTGTTGATAGAGAAGTTATCTATGATGCTGACTGCAAAAAGCAAATCAGTATTTCACTCAATGTACCTGGTACTGATAAAAAAATCACCTCATTTTCAAAAGAGGATGAAAAGGCAATCATAGAGGCTGCCGATTTCTCAGGCAAACCAAACGGTAATGAAACCGCTCGAGGCTATAGCGTAAACTTTTTGGGTACTGCTCCATGCTATGCCGTGCATGTCTATCTCGTGGGAGTAGAAAAGCCATTTGATTTTATTATCTGTGGACATAAAAACTTACGCTCAATCTGTAAGCCTCCAGTATTAGATTATGTTTTCAACGACGAGTCTCATTTACTCTCTGATACTTTAATCGCATCAGCTGATGATGTTGATGAAAAGATTAAGTGCGTAAAAGCCTTAGCTTCAAAGGCAATTTTAGCTAAGACAATCAGAACCATCGAAAGACATGAGATGGAGATTGCTAAAGAGCAGGCTGTAGCTCAAGGTGTTACTGTAGAATCAATTTTAACTGCAGCAAAGCACAAAGATTCCTCAAGACTGATATACATTAAGACCAAGGTAAAACAGGAGTTATTAGACAGTATTACTAAAGAACTTACTGATAACGCGCATGGTTATATATCAGAAGATTTTGCTAGAGTTTTTGCTAAAAATCTTATATCATTTGTGCCTTTGCTGATGGTTCTCAATCCTAAAACCAAAATTATTTGGGCAGGTATAACCTTAGTGACATGGATGATAGTGATCCTCATAGGTTATATGGTACCTAATATTGTGGGGGGTATCATGATGATGTGTGTATCCTCAATCATCTGTGCCTTTACCTCTTTTGCTCTTACTAAAAACTGGAGTTATTACTCTGCTGTAAGCATGCTGAAGCTAACCCACAGGCTAAAAAAGGTTCCTAGTCTTACAGTTGAAGCAGTGCAGTCTATAAGATTGATTTTAGGCACTGTTGTCATCGGTTTGTTAACTATTTTAATTGTAAACGGTCATTTTCTATAAATAAGCAATGTCAATAGATATTAAAGTACCTCTAAGAGATTCACTAGGACTGGTTGGTGTTCAACCTGATAAAGTAAGTTTTACTGATCCTTTATTCTCTGAAGTTACTTTTGTATTTTTAGCAAACTGGTACTATACCGTAGAATCAAAAGACACTGTAATCAAGAACGTTGTAGGTACAGAAAACTTTGTTGATGAAGAAGCTTTAAAAGAATTTGAACGTTTTAATCGTGAAGTTTTAGAAAAAGACAAAACCATTCAAAAAAGTTTCAGCCATTCTTTAGAAGAGTTAAGTGCCTCTGAGCTTTTCAAGCTTGGAAATAAAATAAACCGTCTCTCAGTTAGAAAGGCTAAAGGTCAATGCACCTGTCCTGACTGTTCAGGTACTCAAAAGATGAACTGTCCTAACTGCTCAGGTTTTGGTTTAATTATCTGTCCATCCTGTCAGGGTAGAGATGGTGGCTGTGCCCGTTGTAAAAAGAGTGGTTACATTGAGTGCCCTACCTGTCGCGGGAACAAGAAGATCCTTTGTCAGAAATGTAAGGGCAAAGGTTCTATCTATGTTGAAAGACAGGTTTATTTAGAAACTCATTGCGCGCCTCTTATCAAGATAGAATTTGAAAAAGCTGAGGACAGTTTTAATGTCCCTCCTCCTTCAGTTGTTGATTTTTACTGCTACCAGAAGATCTTAGATTCACTTGAATTCAGGCTCTCTGATGCTGATACTCAAGAGGATTATCACTTTTTAATGACTTATAAGTGTGATTCCTCCATGGGCTATTTAAAATTCTGTTTAGCAGGTTTTAATAAGATCTTTGAGTATTGGGCAACAGCTTCAGGTGTGCCACTTGTCATTCCATCTGTTTTAGATTATGTCTACTCTTCTATGAGAGCTGATCTTATTGACACTTCAATAGGTCGCTCTCTTGTAAGTGCAGATGCTAAGATCTTTGTCTTAAATAATCTTAAAAAAGACCATATCTTTAATAACTTATTAAGATCGTATGAATATGATTTTGATTTGGTGACAAAGAGGGTAAAGAATCAGGCTGTAGAGACAGATGCCTATACCAGTAAAGTCTTTAGCATGAAAGCAAAGTTAGAGAGTATTGTAGCTTCCCGTAAGGAAGAACTTACAAAGGTACTGTCGAATAAACTGTTAAGAGTAACTCAGCATTTTATGTCGGAGAGCTTTGCTAAAGACTGTTGCATGGCTCTAGTCGAATTCTTTGCTAATTTAAAGTACAGACGAAAGTTTGTGACTATGTGCTGGAACTTTGGAACCCTGTTCGTATGGGGCTTAACTTTGCTATTAACCTCATTTATAGGCTCATCAGGTATGATGTTTATCTGTATGATCATAAGTTTGGTTGCAAGTTCTCTTATCTCTTATTTTGGTTCAAAGAACTTAAGAATATTTGAGATCATGCTAAGCTTGAAATGCTTTAAGAATATTACTAAGTTTATTGACTTAAACTATGACATCATGCGCTCACTGATCATGATGGCTGGTGTCATTATTATTGAATTTGTAGTATCCAATCTGCAGTAAACTCTCGGTAAGAACTTTATCATGTAGAGCTTACCGCATTAAATCTTAATCTCAACTTAAAAGTTCATCGCCATTTAAGACTTAGTCCTGATAAAAGACTAGCTCTCTTGAACCTTCATATAATTCTTTCCTTTTTAATTATGTAAGATAGACTGAAATTAAACCGCTCCACTAGACCTAAGTTAAACCTCGCTGCTAGACAAAAGACAGCTTTGATGTATCAAGAAGTCAATCAACCCCAAAAGGGCAATAAAAGAAAAACAAAACCCTGCACAGGGCAGGGCTTATCTTGACGAAGATCGGGATACCTACTACAGGAACTCTTCAAAAGCACGCTTTACACCAACGATAGCGTCTTTCTCATCTTCACCTTCAACGTGAACATAAATTTCGTCCTGATAACGGATGCCAAGACATAATAAACCGAAGATACCAGCTTTAAGATCTACTGAACGATCCTGATAAATTAAAGTGATCTTTGACTTGTAGCCACTGAGAGCCTTTAAAATTGCTCCTGCAGGACGTGCATGAACACCGTCTCTGTCCTTGATGATATATTTAAACTTTTCCATAGCTCAATATCCTAACCTAAGATGTTTTTATAAAGAGATTTTCGTTTTAGGTTCATAATATCAAATATCAACAATATATATGACACCGCACTAAAAAAAAATTTATTCTTTTTTAAAGTCGATACGATTTCTTAGCTTCTGACCTGCTCTAAATGTGGTTACTCTTCTTTCTGAAATAGTAACTTCCTGACCGGTCTTAGGGTTTCTTCCAGGTCTTGCGCTCTTTAGCTTAAGCTCAAAGTTACCAAAGCCTGTAAGCTTTACCATTTCACCTCTTTCAAGCTTTCTTGCGATCTCTTCAAAAAATTTGTCGACGAATTCTTGAGCTGTAGCCTTAGGAAGACCTACCTTGATAATCAGCCTTTCAGCTATTTCTGCGCGAGTTAATGCCATAATAATAGTGTCCTTCTTTTGAAGCTAGAACCGACAGATTAAAATCTGCTCATATTTACTTACTTCTTGTAATATAATACAAAAAATCTTAAATTTTTCGTGATGAGTGCAATATTTTTAAAAATAATCAAATAATTAACTGTAAAATCGTACTCTGTTAACATTTTTAGTCCATGTTTTTGCACCTGTCTAAATACAGGTTGTTAACGTAGATGTATCCTTTTTAGTGCTTACTCCTCTTTTTTTGTGCATAATAATGGTTCAAATCTGACATGAAGAAATCTTTAATTAGAAGTGATGTTGAGCTTCAGGAAGGTCCCTTTAAAGGACAGGATCTTAACACCTATCTTTATATGAATTTACCTTCTGTTTACCTTTTCAGAATGAGCTCTAACGTTATGCATGAAGACGGCATTTTAGAAGGCGATGTGGTCATTGTTGACAGAAGCCTGCTCATTGAAAACGGCGACTATGTAGTGATGAGTATCAACGGCACTTTTCTTTTAAGACAGTTTCTAGATGGCAGAGAACCAAGATTAGTCTGTGCTGATGATTCTATTCCTGATATTAACTTAACTCATGTTGATGAGTGTGAACTCTTTGGCGTGGTGTCATCTGTCATCAGAAAAACACGTATTAAAAAGAACGGCAATTATGGTTCTAACGGCAGGCAGAATCCATATTCTTTCCGCCGTAAAAACAAAGTCTATCCTAAAGATCCAAATGACAATGGCAGAAACTTTATGTAGAAATCTATTTTTCTACAGGAATCATTAACATTCTCTTTATATCATTAAAATTTTAGATTCAAAAACGCAATTTTTACCCCCTTACTTATTAGCTCTAATCTCTATTAGAACATACGTTTATCTATGAGACATTGTGGTAAAATCGAGAGTGTAGTTCTCTACGAATTAATGTTACTTTAAAGTCTGCTTTAAGACTTAAATGTTATGTCTAAAGTTATCTTAGAGAATTTTTGTAAAGTAACGCAATGAAAAGTAACGCCATATTCTTTAAAGGTACTTGACAGATACGGTACGATAGAGAATGTACAAAGTTTTTTTAGTTATGTTTATTCCTAAAAGAGAAATAATCTTAAAACAGTAAACATAAAGCAATGTTTTTAGGAGCGATACTGTGGCAATGAAGCTAGCTATTTACGGTTATGATACTGATATTGGTAAACTTGTGATTGAAACCATTGAAGAACAGGATCTCTCTTTAAGCGAAGTTTTCCCATTATCACCATTGACAGGTGAATATGATGCCGTTCAGATTAAAGGCCAGAACTACTTTGTTCAGCCAGTTGAAGAGTTTGATTTTTCAAAAGCGGATGTAGCTTTATTTTTAACTACTCAGGATGAATCTCAGCACTGGATTAATGCTGCAAGAGAGAAAGGCTGTATCGTTATTGATGACAGCCATTTATTCAATGGTGATGATAAGACTGTAACCATCGTACCTGAAATCAATCCTTTTGATATTAAAAAGGCAATTGAAAACAGACTGGTTATTCCTGCTTTAGCGCCATCTGTACAGCTGTGCCTGGCTTTATCTGTTCTTCATGATGAGTATGGCATTGCAAGAGCTACTGTAACCTCAATGGAATCTGTTTCAGAATTTGGTCGGTTAGGTACTGAAACCCTAGCTCATGAGTCAACCTTATTATTAAACGGTATGGCAGCAGAGCATCAGGGATTTCCAGCTCAATTAGCATTCAATCTGCACACTAGAATGGGACTGCTAGAGGATAATGGATATTCAGACCATGAAAATGCTATCAGTAATGAAGTATCAAGAATTTTAGGCCGTTTCGAGCGTGGTTTTGATATTACCTGCATTCAGGTTCCTGTATTCTACGGTCACACTATGGTAGTTAATGTTGATCTTGAGGATAAGGCTACATTAGAAGAGGTTAAACAGGCTTTTGATGCTTCAGAATATGTAACTGTAGCCTCAGAGGATGATGTTTTATCTCCTGTAGCAGATATTATCAACGAGAGAACTGTAATGCTCACAAGATTAAAGCAGGACAAACCTGGTTCAAAATCTTACAGCTTTGTGATTATGATGGATAACACTAGAAGAGGTGAAGCTATTTCTTGTGTTGAAATTGCAAAATTGATTGCAAAATCTCTCTAATCTGTAAAATGTGCACACTTTATGCATAACTTTTCCAAAAATGGGATCTGATCTTATTTTGACAGATCTCATTTTGAGTAAAATAATGCATAAAAATAGGGGTTGTTAGTTATGCACGCTTACAAAAAAGCACTTTTATCTGTAGCTTTATCTTTTTTATTACCTTTTTCGGCAATGTCAGCTGATGAAGATGGTACTTTTACTATTACTATTCAAGGTCCTGAAGTTGAGGATACTGTTCCTCAAGTACAGCCTGTACAACCAGCTAGTAGAGCTCCTGTAAGACGTGCAGCTCCTAGACAAAACCGACAAGCTACTGTAAATGCAACTGCAACCAGAGCACCAGCGGCTACAGCAACAAGACAACCTCAGACTGAAAGCAATGCAACTTCTGTTCAGCAGACCCCAGCTAGGACCTATAGCGTTGCATCAGGTGATACTATCTGGTCTGTAGCCCATCGCTACTTACCTCTGGATAGAAGTGTTAATGAATTCCAGATTGTAGCCTCAATTTACAGACATAATCGTGGCGCATTCGGTCGTGGTAACGTCAACAACCTTTTAAGAACTACTATTACTATTCCTCCTGTATCTGAAATTGCACGAGAAACAACCGATACAGGTTCAAGACTTTTAGCTCAGGGCAGTATGACTTTACCTCCTTTAGGTAATGCTCCTGCTACTGTAAATACTCAGGCAACCTTAAACAACACAGCAACTCCTGCTCCTGCAACACAAGCTTCAAAGCCAATGCAGTCACTGTCTGATAACGATATCCCTCAGTACACCGCCACCGAGACTAAGATTAAAAAGTTACAGGAAGAAGCGGTTAAAAAAGATTTATCCGTAGCAATGCCAGAGAATGCCCGTGGCGCTGATCTTGATAAAAGTCAGGTTACAGAAGAGACCGTACCAAACGGTAATAATGAGAGCAGTGCAGACAATAACAAAAAGGCAGAAGCTGCTAAAGCAATGAGTGCTGATCTTGCAGCTGCTGCTGTAGATGCTCAATCTATCAGGATCATGCTCGATGGCAATAAGAAAGCTATTGATGAGAAAACTAAAGTCTTAGAGCAACAGTTAGCTGAAGCTATGGACAGAATGAAGAAAACATCTGCAGCTACTGCTAAAACAGCAGCAGACAGTGTTTCTACATTAGCTTCTCAGTATGACAATATTATTTCAGGTCTTCAGCAAGACATTATTGAGATTAAAGGTAATATTTCAAAGCTCTCTCAGGATAATGACAGAATGAGAGAGATGTTACTTGCTAATGATGAGAAGATTGAGGATATGCAGCTGCAGCTGTCTCAATTCTCAGTAAGTACACCTACCTCTGTAGTTGATCTTGATAAGCCTGTCATGATGATCTTATTCGGTGCTGGCTTATTAGCTTTAGTACTGATGATTGTCTTCTTAATTATCAAGTTAAAGTCTCGTGCTAGCGCTAAGATGACCGATGACTTTGATGTTGAGGATGATTACTCATCAGATGATACCTTATTATCAGATGAGAACGGTTCTATCGATCTTGAAGCTCCCGTATCTGGCGATGAAGAGCCAGATACTACGGATATTCCTCAAAGAGAACTGGACAAGAACAATAACTCTATAAATTCACCATCTGATTCAGCATCAGATGTTGAAGTTGCTTTAAATGAGAAAAAGCAGGCTGACGCTGAAGAATCAGCTTCAAATGCTACAGAAATTCCTGATAACAGTGCAACAGCAGATAACACTGGTGCTGATGCAACTGCAACTGAAAAAGATCCTGCTCAAGAGGCTTGGGATAATGCAGCAACAACTAACTCATCTGATGAGATAAAAGATGACAAGGATGTAATGGATGAGTGGTCTAAAGCTCTAGATGAGCAGACTGGTTCTGAAAAGAACGTTGATCTTGATAAAGATGAGAATAAAGATACTTCACAAGATGATATGGCATCAGCTTGGGAAGCTGCTTTAAACGAACAGGAAAACTCTGAAAAGAAAGATGATGATAAAGCTAAGTCTGATGATGAGGCTATGGCTGATGCCTGGAGCGCAGCTTTAAATGAGCAAAAAGAAGCTGAAGAAAAAACTGAAGACAAAGCCAATGCTCCTAAATCTGAAGAAGAGACTATGGCTGATGCCTGGAGTGCTGCTTTAAATGAGCAAAAAGAAGCTGAAGAAAAGACTGAAGATAAAGCCAAAGCTCCTAAATCCGAAGAAGATCCTGTAGCAGATGCAACAGCACAAGAGTCTGTAACCGAGAAAACATCTTCAAAGGAAAATAGGGAGGCTGAAGATACCGCCCCAAAGTCTGAAGAAGAAGCGATCACAGAGGCCATGAATAAGGCTTATGAAAATGCTGATAGTGCAAAAGAAAGTGAAACTTTAGATGTAGCAACAGATGTAACAGACAATGCAGACATTGATTCAATTGTAGATGATGCTGATAAAGAGACTGTGGCAGAACATGAAAATACTGCTGAGAGTACACCTTCAGATGAGACTGAATCAAAAGAAAAATCACCAGCAACAGGCGATATCCTTGCAGATGATGTAAAAGTTGAAGATGTCAGTGAAGATGAACTGTTAAATCACCTAAAAGACAACTCAGATAAGATTTTAGAAGAAAATCACGTAGATCCTGAGACTTTAGATATTAAAGCTGAGCCTTCACAAGCTGAAATATCTGATAACGTTGATGCTGATGCATCAGATGTTGCAGATCCTCTTGATGCTTCAAATAAGGCAGAAGATGCTGCAGAGCCTTCAAAGGAAGAGCCCGTTTCATCAGAAGATCCTCAAGAGCAACTCTCAGGTGAAGAAAAAGCATTCTTAGAGTCAATGTCTGATAATAAGAATTCTGACAATACTGAAGATGAAAAAGCTGAAACTGATGCAGAATTTGAAAACAATGAGCGTAACGAAGACAATATTCCTGAAGCTGAGGCTGAAGAGATCTCTGATGATGAAGTCCCTAAAAACAATTCTGTAGGAAAGAATGTTGATGAGGTCTTAAATGATGATCTTAATTTAGAAGATCTCCTGATGGGTAATGACAATGTTGTTGATGCTCCAGAAGAGGCAGAGTCTCCTGAAGAAATAGCAGATGGTGTGGAAACATTTGATGCTATTCCTGAAGATGAAGAGAAGCAAAAATCAGAACACACTATCGATGAAGATGCAGAGCCTCATACAGATGCTGTGGAACCTGAAAATGCAGAGACTGTAGATGCTGAACCTGTTGATACTGATGAGACTGATTACCCCGATAATGAAGCTGTAGAGCCTGAATTTGAAGTGCCAGAGCAGGATGATTCTTTTGATGAAAATCCTGTAGAAGAAGCTATGGTTACATCAGCAGACGAAGATACTGCTGACACCACAGATGTTGCTAAGAGCGAAAATGATGACACTAATGATATTGGTGATATTCAGGATAAGTCAGAGCAGGCTATCTTTAATCCAGATCCACATGATGACAACAGCAAAGATGAAAATGGCGTTGTATCCTGGGCTGTTCCTGATGACGACTTCGATATTGTAGGTAAAGGCAAAGATCCTAGTGCTACAACAGCTTCTGATACTGTTGAAGACACTCCTCAAAATGAGGACAATCTATCAGATAATTTAGAAGAGACTATAGAGCAAGCTGATGTCGCAACTGATGCAAATGATGATGCTCTTGAGAGTAAAGAGAATGATTCTCCTGCTGAAAATGTCGAATCTTTAGAGTCTCAAGCAGAAGATGCAAAAGCTTTAGATGATCTTGAGCAAAGATTGAGTGCATCAAAAGCTCAATATGACTCAGGTGCTGATGAGGATATTATGAACATGCTAAGTGGCGGTGTTCATGACGATTTACCTCATGATAACGAAAAAGCCTTCACAGATGATGAGATTGCTTCTATGATGAGTTCAGCAAATGCAGTTGATCCTAAGAGTATCCCTGAGGACGATTTAGCATTGAATGAACCAGTTGAAGATAAATCGTCAGATCCTGATGATACTGAAGATCATTCTTTAGAGAATGTAGCAGATACCATCGGTCCTATTTCTTCACAGAGTGACGATGAAGCAGATGACAACAATTTAGATAATGCTGAAAATACAGATGACTATGAAGGTTTAAATGCAAAACAGCATCAGTACTATGTTGATGAATTAAACTTGGCTAGACTGTATTTTGAGACTGGAGATACAGAAGAAGCTTTAAAGATCATTGATGATGTGAAGGAACACGGAAGCTCAGATCTTAAAGAGGAAGCTTCAAAGATTATAGAAACATATGGCAACTAAAGAACAGTTAATTGGTCTTGATGACAGTAAATTAGTAAATATTAAAGATGATCCTAGACGCATGAGTGTGCTCATGTGTGACAGGGATGCAGCAAAGGCATTACCAGATTTAGTCTCAGATGCCTTTGATAAAGGTTTTGAACTGCGTATAGCTTCTGCCTACAGAAGCTTTTATAAGCAGTTTAAAATCTTTGATGACAAGTTCAAAGGAAAAAGACCTGTCTTAGATGCAAATGAAAATCCTATGGATATCAGCTCATTAAGTGATGAGCAGAAGGTTTTAGAAATCATAAGATTTTCAGCAATTCCTGGTTTTTCCCGTCACCATTTTGGTACTGATTTTGATATCTATGCTGTAAACCTCTTACCTGAGGGTAAACAGTTAGAACTTACCGCAAGAGAATATCAAAAGGGTAATTACTTCTACAAATTAGGGCAGTATCTTTCTCAAAACCTCAATAAATTCGGTTTTAAACGTCCTTTTAACGGAAAAGGCACTATTGCCTTTGAACCTTGGCATATTTCTTTTTCAAAAAAAGCTGATGAGTGCATAGATGCTTTCCCCGTTGATTTTGCACTTGAGTATCTGATCTCTTTTAATGAACCATGGGTAAAGTATGCAGTGTCTTATGCTAAAGAACACTATAAGGAGCTTTTAGCTAAATGAGTGAGATTTTAAATACTCTTATCATAGGTTCAGGTCCAGCCGGCTATACTGCTGCCATCTATGCCTGTAGAGCCCAATTAGAGCCGG
>JABLTL010114578.1_pt1 | contig 11819 bp, 7 predicted proteins | sample 7160151 | NCBI WGS metagenome assembly JABLTL01 (sample SAMN14651223, study PRJNA627086) | human gut metagenome | isolation source: feces | host: Homo sapiens
CGGCGCGGCGGTGGTCTCCGGCACCGTCGCGGGAGTTGTGGCAGGCGCGCTCCTGGCACCGCAGCCGCACAGCAGCAGCGCCAAGGTAAGCGTCAGGGCAATAACTCTTTTCATAATCTTCTTCCTTTCCTGTTGGTAGATATTTTTCCGCAGATCTGCGGTCTCTCTCAACTGAACTGCGTGGCAACCTTACTGCTCTCCATGGTCTTGCCCAGCGTGTAGTAGAACACGTTGTCCCGGGCGGGGTTCAGGTCGCTCAGCACGCCGCGCTTGGCGTAGATGGCGTAGTAACCGGCCATCACGGGGATGATCCGGCCGTCGTCCGCCACCAGCTTGTGCAGGTTATAGTAGTTGCCTCTGTCCGCCAGAGACTGATTGACCATGTTGTAGATCGTCTCGTTGGCGAGGCCGCCCCAGCTCATTTCGCCCCACGGCCGGTAGAATTCCGACAGGTCCGCCGTTGTGGGCAGCTTCGTGATGCCGAGGTAAATGTCGTAGTTGGCCGCCTGAAGCCGGGCTTCGTAGACACTGGTGGGACTTTCCACCGTCTCGCAGGCAAGACCCAGCTCCGTCAGCGTGGCCGCGATGTTCCGGGCGCAGCGCAGGCGGGCGGAATCGTCGCTGTTGACCAGCAGCTGCAGCGTCCTCGGCACGCCCTTGTCATTGGTGGGAACGCGGAATTTGCTGGCCGCGTCGATGAAGCGCATCTCGTCGTAATCATAATTTGTTGCCAGACTTTTGCTGTAATACGGCGACATGGGGGAAATGGGCAGGGTCGTGGGCAGCGCCAGTCCGCCGTAGTTGTCGTCCACCAGCGTCTGCCGGTCGATGCCGTAGGTCAGGAAGGTACGCAGGGTGCCGTCGTCGAAAAATTTACTGTAGGTGACGTTGCAGCCGATATACATCATGAAGCCGCTGTCCACTTCCCACAGCTCGAAGTCGCAGCGGTAGTCGGCGTAGGAATCCGTCTGGGGATTGGTGCAGACCACGCTCAGGCCGGAAAACTCAAACTCGTCCCGGATCTGGGAAGGGGATTCCGCTTCCACAAGGGCGATGGAGGAATCCTTCGCCACTAAGTCGTCGCTGCTGCACCACCAGCCCACCACCCGCTGCAAGTGCTTGCCGCCGATGCCGTCTTCCAGAGAGTAGGGGCCGGTTCCAAGGGGGTTGTCCACGGTCACTTCCGAAGCCTTGACGATGGGGATATCCAGCAGCAGCGCCAGATTCTGGTACGGCGTGTCAAGGAAAAAGTCCACGCCGCCGTCGCTGGACAGCTCCACACGGGCAATGTGGGTGAAGCGTCCCTTGTAATACACGTTCTGCCGCGCCTGCTCGTAGCTCGCGACCACGTCCTGCACCGTGACCCGGGTGCCGTCGGAGAAGGTCGCGTTGGGTTCCAGATAGATCGTCCATGTACGGTTATCCGGGGTGACCTGATACTGAGAGCACAGAATGGGGGTCGTATTGTTCTTGGAGTCCACCGCGAACAGGCCCTGATACATCAGGGACATGACCACGCGGTTGGTGTAGTCGCTGCCGTACAGGGGGTTCATGGAGCGGTCGGGATAGTAGGCCAGCGTCAGATCCTGAGAGTCCGGCGCGATGGTTTCCTCCGCCGGGTCCTCCCCCTCCATCAGAAGGGCGTCTCCCGTGGGGACGTAGGCGGAATTGTCGATGCTCCCGACGCAGCCGGTGAAGCACCCCAGACAGAGGATAAGCGCCAGCAGCACGGATATTCCCTTTTTCATCCCGTCACCTCCTGACAGACGATCACCGCGCCCTGCGATCCCCGCTCCCCGCCGGTCGCCCGGTGGGACCAGAAGCGGTCGCAGCTGCACACAGTGCAGTCTCTGCTTAAGTCAATGTGTTCCACGCCGCAGCGGCGCAGAACCATGGCGTTGATCTGCTTCAAATCCAGATGGTATTTTTCGCCCCGTTTTTCAATGTAGGCGTCCACCTCCGGGCCGAAGGCGGCGCGCATGGCGTCGGGGACGTCGTGGTCGGTCTCAAAATGGCACATGCCGATGTTGGGGCCGATGGCGGCGCGGATGTTCTCCGGCTTCGCGCCGAAGTTCTCCGCCATGGCGCGCACCACATTTGCGCCGATGGCCTGGGCCGTCCCCCGCCAACCGGCGTGGGCCGCGCCCACCGCCCCGGTCACGGGGTCGAAAAACAGCAGCGGCGTGCAGTCGGCAGTGAACACCAGCAGCGCAACGCCGGGGGTGTTTGTCACAAGGGCGTCACATTTGGGATAGTCCCGGTGGCACAGGCCGATATGGTCTTTTTCCGTCACCACCCGGACGATGTCCGAATGAATCTGCAATGTCATCACCAGTTTTTCCGGGTCGAAGCCCACGGCGCGGCCAAGGCGGCGGAGGTTTTCCTCCACGTTTTCCAGAGAGTCCCCCCGGCCTACGGCCAGATTCAGGCTGCTCTGGGTGCCGGTGCTGACGCCGCCAAGACGGGTGGTAAACCCGTGGGGGACGGTGATGCCGTCGGCGGTCAGATATTGGAGTGTCTCGTATTTCTGTGTTCGTATCATAATCTCGTTTTCGCGCGTCGGAAGTAAGGCGTAAAGCGCCTTACTTCCGATTCTCTGTTATCTTAACTTTCGAGTTTGTCCTTCTGCATGCAGCACTTCTTGTACTTCTTGCCGCTGCCGCAGGGGCAGGGGTCATTGGGGCCGACCTTGTGCTCCTTACGCACCGGCGCACGCTTGACCTGAGACTTGTCCGGGGCGGAGGTGCCGGTCTCCTTGGCCACCTTCTCCCGCTTGACTTCCTGGGCGGGACGCAGCTGCACCAGGAACATCCGGCGGATGGTCTCCTCCTTGATGGCGGTGATCATGGCCTCGAACATCTGGTAGCCCTCTTCCTTGTAGGCCACCACCGGGTCGTGCTGGCCGTAAGCCCGCAGACCGATGCCCTGCTTCAGGTCGTCCATGGCGTCGATGTTGTCCATCCAGTATTCGTCCACCACCCGGAGCATGACCACACGCTCCAACTCCCGCATGATCTTGGGGGTGTAGGCGGCTTCCTTGGCCTCGTAGGTGTGCTTGGCAATTTCAAAAACGGTGTCCGTCAGCTGGTCGGCATTCATGGCCAGCAGCTGCTCCCGGCGGGACGCCAGCGTGCCTTTGGCGAAGTAGATGCCCTCCATGGCGTTGGCCAGCCCCTTCAGGCCGTCCTCGTTCACCACGCCGCCATGCCCGCTGAGGGCGGTGGAAACGTCGCTCTCCACAAGGGAGCGGAGCATCTGCATCATGTTCTCCCGCAGGTCTTCCCCATCCAGCACCTTCTGCCGCTGGGCGTAGATGACCTCACGCTGGGTGTTCATGACGTTATCGTATTCCAGAACGTTCTTTCTTGCGCGGAAGTTCCGGGATTCTACGCTCTTCTGGGCGTTTTCCACGGCGTTGCTGAGGATTTTCGCGTCGATGGGGGTATCCTCGTCCAGACCCAGGGAGTCCATCATGCTCATCACCCGGTCGGTGGAGAACAGGCGCATCAGATCGTCCTGCAAACTCAGGTAGAAGCGGCTTTCGCCGGGGTCGCCCTGACGGCCGGAACGGCCGCGCAGCTGATTGTCGATCCGCCGGGACTCGTGGCGCTCGGTGCCGATGATGAACAGGCCGCCGGCGGCACGAACCTGCTCCGCCTCCTGCGCGATGGCAGCCTTGTGCTTTTTCAGCAGCTCTTCGTAGGTATGGCGCACTTTCAGAATTTCCGGGTCGCTGGTCTCGGCGTAGGAGTCGGCCTCCTGTAAAAGCTCCTCCGGGAAATCCATTCTCGCAAGCTCCGCTTTCGCAAGGAAATCGGCGTTGCCGCCCAGCATGATGTCGGTACCGCGGCCCGCCATGTTGGTGGCGATGGTCACGGCGCCCAGCTTGCCCGCCTGCGCCACGATCTGGGCTTCCTGCTCATGATGCTTGGCGTTCAGAACGCTGTGGGGGATGCCCTCCCGTTTCAGCAGCTTGCTGAGGATTTCGCTCTTTTCAATGGAGATCGTACCAACCAGCACGGGCTGACCCTTTTCGTGGCACTCTTTCACCTGCCGGATGATGGCGCGGAACTTGCCCGCTTCGGTCTTGTACACTACGTCGGGGTGGTCGATACGGATGACGGGACGGTTGGTGGGAATCTCCACCACGTCCAGATTGTAGATGGCGCTGAATTCCTCTTCCTCTGTCAGGGCGGTGCCGGTCATGCCGGAGAGCTTACCGTAGAGCCGGAAGAAATTCTGGAAGGTGATGGTGGCCAGGGTCTTGCTCTCCCCCGCGACGGTCACGCCCTCCTTGGCCTCGATGGCCTGATGCAGACCCTCGTTGTACCGGCGGCCGTACATGAGACGGCCGGTGAACTCGTCCACGATGATGACCTGACCGTCCTTGATGACGTAGTCAATGTCCCGCTTCATAAGGCCGCGGGCCTTCATGGCCTGATTAATGTGGTGAGAGAGGGTAGCGTTCTCCGCGTCGGCCAGATTTTCCACGCCGAAGAACTTCTCCGCCTTGGCGATGCCGCTGGCGGTGAGGGACACGGTGCGCTGCTTTTCGTCCACGATGTAGTCGCAGTCGTAGTCGTCGTGGATCTCCTTCTCGTCGGTCTTGGCGAAGACCTGCTTGCGAAGGGTGGACACGAAGTGATCGGCCATTTCGTACAGCTTGGAGGAATCCTCCCCCTTGCCGGAAATAATCAGGGGGGTACGGGCTTCGTCGATGAGGATGGAGTCCACCTCGTCCACGATGGCAAAGGCGTGTCCCCGCTGCACCAGCTCGGACTTGTAGATCGCCATGTTGTCCCGGAGGTAGTCAAAGCCCAGCTCGTTGTTGGTGCAGTAGGTGATGTCGGCGGCGTAGGCCACCCGGCGCTCCGCCGGGGACATGCCGGGGATCACCAGCCCGACGGAAAGCCCCATGTAGCGGTAGACCTTGCCCATCCACTCCGAGTCGCGCTTGGCAAGGTACTCGTTGACGGTGACCACGTGAACGCCCTTACCGGTCAGCGCGTTTAGGTAGCAGGGCAGAATGGCGACCAGCGTCTTGCCTTCACCGGTCTTCATTTCGGCGATGCGCCCCTGATGGAGCACCACGCCGCCGATGAGCTGGACAGGATAGGGGCGCATTCCCAGCACCCGGTCGGCCGCTTCCCGAACGGCGGCAAAGGCTTCCGGCAGGAGGTCGTCCAGCGTCTCCCCCTGATCCAGCCGGTTCTTGAACTCGGCGGTTTTGGCCTTCAGGGCTTCCTCGGAAAGCGCCTTGTAGTCGTCCTCCAGCGCCAGAATTTTATCCACCGTGGGCTGGATTTTCTTAATTTCCCGCTGGGAACGGGTGCCGAAAATTTTTTCAAATACTCCCATATGTTTCTCCTTTTGTGCCTTCCGAACAGTTTCGGCGGCACAGGTCATTTTGGGTATTATAGCATAAGCGCAAAGAGAATAAAAGTCGAATTTATGAACAAAAAGCGGCTTCGCGCCCTCTTTTTCCTCACCGAACTACCAAATTCACTGTCTGTCGGCGAAAAAGGCTTCGATTTCACCCTTCGCAGCCTGCACCCGTCCCTGCTGGCAGAGGGGTTTTCCGCCGCCGCGGCCATGGAGCGCGGCGGTCATGTCCCGGCCCAGCTGCCGCAGGTCGCCCTGGCGGGCGATCAGGCAGTAGGCATAGCCGCCCTCGCCGCCGCTGAACACCGCCGCCGTGCCGCCGCACTTGTCCGCGATAGCATCCGCCAGTTCCCGGACGCCCTCGGCACTTAAGCCTTCCTCAAAGTGCAGGACATTGCCGCGGTTTCCATAACTATCCGCGATTCCGGCAAAGACCCGCTTTTCCAGACCAGCCATGCGGTACTTCTGCGCTGAAAGCAGCTCGTTCATCCGCCGTGCGGCTTCGCCGGTCTCCGTAATTTTCGCGGAAAACGCCTGAGAAACCTGCCGGTTCTGGTCAAAGGCCGCATTCAGCAGCGCCAGCGCCTGCGACCCGCAGGCCATCTCGATCCGGGTGCCGCCCCGGAAGCTCACCGCGCTCAGCAGCTTGATGAGACCGATTTCCCCCGTAGCCGCCACATGGGTGCCGCAGCAGGCGCAGCAGTCGTAGCCCGGAATCTCCACGATCCGCACCGGCCATGCAAGGGCTTTTTTCGAGCGGTAGGGGATGGCGGGCAGCTCTTCGGGGCTGGGATACCAGCACCCCACGGGCAGGTTCTGCCACACTGCTCCGTTGGCCTCCGCTTCGATTTCCGGCAGCACCTGCGGCGGGATGACCCCGTCAAAGTCGATGGTGATGACGTCCGCGCCCATGTGGAAGCCGGTATTGTGGCAGCCGTAGCGGCGGTTGAGAATCCCGGAGACGATATGCTCCCCGGAATGCTGCTGCATCCGCGGGAAGCGCAGGTCGTAGTCGATCACCCCCGTGACCTCCGCGCCCACTTCCAGGGGCGCTTCGCACAGGTGAATTACCGCCCCCTCCCGTTCCCGGGTACTGCGCACCCGGACGCCGTTCAGGGTTCCCGAGTCCCCCGCCTGACCGCCGCCCTCGGGGTAAAAGGCGGTAGCGGCCAGCGTGACCTCCCATCCGTCCGCGGCCTTCGCGCAGGAAAGCACCGCCGATGTAAAGCGGGAAAGGTGAGAATCTTCATAATAAAGCTTGCGTGTTTCCATATCGGCACCTCGAAAAATGGCAATTTTGTTCATTATACCACGGTGCCGCTGGCATTGCAACGCCCCGGCTTTACAGAAATTTGAAGTGGAATTTTGAAAAAAGTGCTTCTCTTTTGCCGAATTATCATGTAGAATGAGAAAACGTGAGAAAAAACAACGAGGTGACCGATCATGCCAGCAAATTACGCCCATTACCGCTTTGGAAAGCAGCTGCTCTCCGGGATGTGTCCCAACGACCGCCGAAGTATCCAGCGGTTCCGGCGGCTTTACGATATGGGTCTGCACGGGCCGGATATTTTCTTTTACTATAACCCCCTGATCAAAACCGCCACGGGACAGCTGGGCGGCGTCTTCCACGCCCAGTCCGGGCAGGAATTCTTCGCCCGGGTCTGCGCGCAGGCGGGCAGCGAGGCCGGGCGGGTCTATCTTCTGGGGCTGCTGGGACATTACTGTCTGGATTCCCTGTGCCACCCCTACGTGGAGAAAAAGGAAGCGGACGGCAGCGCCCGCCACGTGGAGCTGGAATCGGAATTCGACCGGTATCTGCTGGAATCCGACGGCGTCGTCCTGCCCCACACCTACGACGGCAGCACCCACATGCGGCTGACCCGGGGAGAGTGCGTCACGGTTGCCCTCTTTTATCCCCCCGCCACCCCGGCAAATATCAACGCCTGCGTCCGCAACATGGCCCGCGCCACCCGGTTTCTGGTGGGCAAGAACCGCAAGCGCGTCCAGCGCCTGCTGCGCCTGACCCGCAGCCCGGCCATTGAGGATCAGCTCATGCCGGAACATGGCGACGACCGCTGGCTGTGGATGGACAGCGAAATGCTGGTGCTGTACAACCGCGCCCTCAAGCGCTATCCCGGACTGCTCAGCCAGCTGGACGAGCACATGCGCACCGGCGAGCCTCTGGGGCAGGATTTTGCCCCGGCCTTCGGCTAAAATTTAAGGAGTGGTAGAAGTGAAAAAAATCAAACTCACCGCATTGGAGCGGAGCTGGATTCTCTATGACATCGGCAATTCCGCGTTCATCCTGCTGGTTTCGACTCTGATTCCCATTTATTTCAACGCTCTGGCGACTACCGGCGGGCTGAACGAGTCATTGTATTTGTCCTATTGGGGCTACGCCGGTTCCGTCTCCACGCTGCTGGTGGCCGTCATCGGCCCCATCTGCGGCACGCTGGCTGACCACCGGGGCTTCAAGAAGCCGATTTTCATGGCCTGTATGCTTCTGGGCGTTCTCGGCTGCGCCGCCATGGGCGTGACTGCGGGATGGCTGGCGTTTCTGGTGGTGTTCGTTCTCGCCAAAGTGGGGTATTCCTCCAGTCTGGTGTTCTACGATGCCATGCTCCCGGAGGTCACCACTGACGAGCGGATGGACACGGTATCCTCCATGGGCTACGCCTACGGCTATATCGGTTCCGTGATTCCCTTCATCCTCTGTCTGCTGCTGGTGCTGTTCGGCGGCAAAATCGGCATTGGCACGGGAACGGCCATGGTCGTTTCCTTCCTCATTACCGCCGTGTGGTGGTTCGTATGCACCCAGCCGCTGCTGAAGCGTTACCGCCAGACCGCCTTCGTGGAGCACGGCGGCAATCCCGTTTCCTCCACCTTCCGTCGGTTGAGAGACACCTTCCGGGAGGTTCGGCAGCAGAAGCATATTTTCCTGTACCTGCTGGCCTTTTTCTTCTTCATCGACGGCGTTTACACCATCATCGACATGGCCACGGCCTACGGCACCGCTCTGGGTCTGAACACCACCGGGCTGCTGCTGGCGCTGCTGCTGACCCAGTTCGTGGCCTTCCCCTGCTCCATCGCCTTCGGCCGGTTCTCCGCCAAGTACGATACGGGGCTGCTCATTAAGATCTGCATCCTCTGCTACACCGGCATTACCCTGTTCGCCGTGTTTCTGGTGTCCCAGTGGCAGTTCTGGGTACTGGCGGTTCTGGTGGGCATGTTCCAGGGCGGCATTCAGGCGCTGAGCCGCAGCTACCTCGGGAAAATCATCCCGGCGGAGCGCAGCGGCGAATACTTCGGTCTCATGGACATTTGCGGCAAGGGCGCGTCCTTCCTTGGTACAACCCTGATCGCCGTGGTCAGTCAGCTCACCGACGGGCAGTCGTTCCATGTCTTCGGGCTGGAGCTGCAAAACGAAAACATCGCCGTGGGTACGCTGGTCGTCATCTTCGCCATCGGCTTCGTCCTGTTCTGCAAGGCGGACAAGCTGAATAAGCAGTACATACACATTTAAATTAAGAGTGCCGGGGGCTGACCGCCCCCGGCACTATTTTTACCTTTTTCTCTTTCTCAGCAGCACCGCAAGCCCGATTCCGGACAGAACCATCACCCCGACGGCGATCCAGATCAAATCGCCGGTGCGGGGATTCCTGCGAGAACCCAGAGAAACCGGGACGGGCGGCACGTAGACCACCTCGTCGCAATTGCGCACCCGGAGAACCGGCGTGCCGTCGCCGTCCAGATGGAGAATGCCGATCGCCCGCACCGTGCGCCCCTCTTTCACCTGAGAAGCCAGGTCGTTTTCCCCGTCCGCGCCGGACACAATGCCGTTCTCAATCAGAATTTCCGCAAGGTCGCCGTTTCCGTCCTTTAACGTGATGCGGGAGACGCCCTTGCCGCCGACGCTGTAGGTCACATCCGTCACCCTGCCCTCCACCTGCATCAGGCGGCCGCCGTTTGCTTCGTAGTCCATGGCGGTCTTGTTCGGGGTGGTTTTCGGCGTGTAGTTGTAAAGCGGCTCGTCCAGCTTCTTATCGTAGTCGATAATCTTCAGCACCACGTTGCCGTCCTGAAATGTCTTTTGCCCGACTGCCTCCAAGGGCGTGCCAACTTCAATGTCTTTCTTCGTGAACGGTACCAAGGCAACACCGCCGGTATCATCCTGTAGATAAATGGTGTTGGGGAAGATGTTCCCGGGATGGGACGTTCCGGAGGTCGCCCAACCCCGGATGCGGAACACCTCCCCGTCCCCGCCGGAACGCATTTCGTCAATGGTGACCAGCGGCTCGATTCCCAGCACCGCTTCCGCGATCCCCTGATTTCCGCTGACGCGCTTCCAGATATTGTCCGGTTCTTTCATGGCGTCGTCCGCCAGAAATAGTCCGCCGCTGACGTACACTTTGCCGCCGTTTGCCAGTTCCTCACAGGCAAGCAGCACCGCGTTTTCACCGGTGTCCTGTCCGTCGCCGTCCGCGTCCACGCCGTGGGTGGTATCACGCCCCTTCACCAGCCAGGTGCCGTTCCCCGGATTTACGGTGCAGCCGGCGCGCTGGGTGTAGGTCTGCTCCTGCGTCAGGGATTTCGTCAGGCCGCTGTCAGGGTTGAACACGTTGGTGGATATACTGCTCGCGGCGTCGTCGTTCAGGCGCACGGTTGCGCCCATGGCTTCCAGCAGTTTGTTCATCTCGCCGGAGGTGTGCCCCTTATCCGCCTGACCGCAGAGAATGACCGTGCCGCCGCTTTCGGCAAACGTCCTGACTTTCTCCACAAATGCCTCGTCAAACGGCTCCGTCGGGGCGGTTATCAACAGGATGTCGCTGTCCTTGGGCAGTTCCGTCTCAAATTTCTTCACCGAAATGCTGTTCTGGGCGGCAATTTCCGCCAGCCGGTTCAGCTTGCCGGTGCCGGAATTGCCGTGGGAAGCGTCTACGGCGATGTACTTCACCTGCTCCGGAACATGGAAGCTCAGGCTCAGTGTGTCCTCGTAGGTGCGGTCTTCTCCGTTCACGCTGCCGGCCGCCTCGACCCGGAACTCCGTCACGCCCAGTTCCGGGTGGGCGTAGGAGAAGGTGTAGTCCAGCGTGCTCATCCCCGCAACTTCTCCCAGATCGGAGACTGTGCTGACAATCGTCTCGTCGGCATAAAGCGACAGGGATTTCACAGCAAAATCCACCGGCTCGTCGTTGAACAGCGTCACCGTCAGCCCGATCTCCTCGTCCCGGGCAGGGGTGAGGGTGTCCGAAGTGAAGCTTTCGATGCCAATGTCGTCATACCCGTCCATCCACACGGGCGCGGTTACGGCCACGTCCCCATCCGGCTGGGTGATACGGAGATAGTAGTAGCTGTGTCCGCCGGAAGCGGACAGTTCCAGCACCTGCGAAGGCGTTTCGACATACTCGCTCACAAGCACTGCCCCGCCGTCCGTCACCACCTCCACATTGCCGATGGCCTCGTCCGTGGGGTCGCTCAGGAAAACGGTGACCGCCGCACTCTCGGACTTGGGGATGATGCTGCCCATGACCGTACCGTTCAGCTCATAATAAATGGCAAGGTCACTGTCCTGCGTGGCGTAGACCCGGCGGTCCTTCATGGCAGCGTACAGCGCTTCCTTCGTCAGACTTTTCGCCAGCACCACAGTCCGCGCGTCGCTGGCATCGCCCCACTGCCCGTTGTGGTTGTTCTGGTTGTTGGTGGGCGCGACGTGCCAGCCCTCGTCCAGCGCCCGATCATAATATCCGCAGTCCACCACGCCTTCTTCCCCGGCCACTTCCAGCAGGGAGACTGCCGCGTCATATTGGGGACTGTAGTGGTCGAACCGCTCGAAATCCCCGTGAATGTCGTCCGGATGGTTGAACTGGCTGACGGAACCGGGGACGGCGGTCAGCGCCTTATAGTAATTTTCCAGTGCTGTGGGCACATTTTCAAAATCCGCCTGATCCCGGGTCTGCCAGCCGGGGGTGTTGAAGGTGGAGATATGCCCCAGCTGCTTATCTTCAGGCCATGTCATCTCAAAGCCGAAAAGCCCCACAAAATCCTCGCCGGTCACGGAAGCTGCCGCCTGCTTCCCAGCCGCCCAGTCAGCGCTGATGTCCGCGCCATCCGCGTCGATGGCGCCCATATCAGCGTTGTCAAAGGAATCGCTGTGGTCGGTCACGGCGAAAAAGTCCAGACCATCCACCTGCGACGCATATTGGAACGCTTCCTCCACGCTCCCGGCGCCGTTGGAAATATCGGTGTGAGCGTGGAGCTGACCGAAGTACAGATTCCAGTCAAAGTCAAATTCTTCCGTGAAAATGACCCGGGTCACTTCCCCGGGTTCGCAGCCCCCGGCGATGGAATATGCCCTGAGATACGCCGTTCCGAAGTCCTTTTCAAAGCAAATTTACATTCCCGAAAAGTACAAGCCGGTGCTGGACGCCTACGACACC
>JABLTL010112215.1_pt1 | contig 11816 bp, 12 predicted proteins | sample 7160151 | NCBI WGS metagenome assembly JABLTL01 (sample SAMN14651223, study PRJNA627086) | human gut metagenome | isolation source: feces | host: Homo sapiens
CCATTGGAAAGACAGGTCTCGTCAAGACTCATGTCCTCACCGAAATTTCGTCTTCTGTGCCAATGCGCTGTCCACGGCATCGCAAATCGTCTTCTCGCGGTTTCTGACCGGTATTATCACCGATGCCTCGCATGCGAACTGCTGCTCGTTGAAGTCAGGAGTCTCATATCCGGCAGTGTCGATGAAAGCTCCCACCTCCTTGAGATGCGCCGTGACGGCTTTTTCCATCTCCACCTGCACCTCACGGTTGCGCGGGTTGACATAGTCGAACTGCTTCTCGCCGCTTGTGCGGGTGTCGCTCTCCTCCTCGGTATAGAGATATTCGTTGAGATGGAAGATGGAACCGTTTCTGCTTATGAACAGGCGCAGGTCGTACAAACCGGCATACATGTAGTCGGCATCAGCGTTTGCGGCGGCATATTCCTTTATCAGCCTGCTCTTGAAGAGCATCACGCTTCCGAAGTCGAAGTCGTCGCGCAGGCTGCCCGCCTGATAGTCTATCACGGGGTGTGCCACGGTGTTGCCGTTCTCCACAGAATAGTGGTCGCTGTATACCATTGCCGCATTGGTCTCGGCAGCCACCCGGATCATACTTCTCAGATCATAGAGTCCGATGGTCAGCGGTGTGGACTTGGTGTATATCATCGTGTATTCGCTGTCGGTATTCTCGGCGATGCTTATCATCGTTGCCGACGACATGATATTGTCTACGGCAATCATCGCACATCCCTCTGGAGCAGCGTTCTTCATGGCGAAGTCTTGTGAAACGAGCAAGTTTATGTGTTTCACTGCCCTGCATTCTCTCAGCTGGTTCACCGTAGGCATCACGGCCTCGATGTCGGCGCATGGCAGAAAACAGTCTGTCTTTATTATCATGGTGTGTATAAATTGTTTTTTTTGTTTGTTGTTCCTTATTTCTTTCCGTTGTCCTTCTCTCCTTCGAGCCATGCGTCGATCAGCTTGCGGGCTATGCTCAGCTTTTCGGGGATGGTGGGCAGGTTGTCCTTGCGGAACCATGCTCCGCGGGCCAGTTCCGATGTCTGCAGCTTTATCTCTCCGCTCACGTAGTCGGCATTGAAGCCCACCATCAGTCCGCAGGGATAAGGCCAGGGCTGCGAACTGAAATATCGGAGGTTGGTGATTTCGAGGTTTGTCTCCTCCTTCACTTCGCGGTGTACCGCCTCTTCGAGAGTTTCTCCCGTTTCAACGAATCCTGCCACGAGTCCCATGAAGTTGGACTTGAAGTTTCTGGCATGCACGAGCAATACCTCGTCGCCCTTGTGTATCAGCACGATAATCGCCGTGGCGAGCTGGGGCCACACCTCCTTGCCGCATTCCGTGCAGCGCTTGCTGATGTCGGTATGCATTTTCATCGGCGAACCGCATACGCCGCAGAACTTAGTGTTCTGGTCCCAATACAGCAGTTCTTCGCATTTTCCGGCCTTGAGATACAGCTCCTTGGTTATCTTGTAGTAGCTCTGGCGCAGTCCGCACATCTCATATCTCGGATTGTCGGTCACGGGATGGTCGATGGAGTATGTGCAGACCGCCGTGTCGCCCAACGGACTCACGTTCATCATGTTTGTCCACGGTTTCGTCTCCGTGGGGGCGTTCTCGCCGTAGGGTATGGTGTAAGTGCCGTCGGGCAGCTTTTCGAGCATCAGGTCTCCTTTGCAGAAGACGAAAAACAGTTTTTCCATTCTTTTGTCTTTTGAGTAACAGTTTTCTGTTTTATCTTTTGAATATCAGTTTTCTGTCGCGTTCGAGTGCCGGCTTGGTCCATTTCTCCGGTACGAAACGCCAGTTCTTGTTAGGTTTGGCATATATCGTTCCCTCGCTCTTTATCTTTTCGGCGAGATAGTGGCGCATGTCGAGCTTGCTCTCGTATTCAGTGCGTCCCGGCAGTTCCTCCTTTGCTATTCCGGCACCTCTGGTCAGCAGTTCTCCGCCGCCGTTTGCCCGATAGCTGTTCATCACCACCCGATACCATTTCTTGGCGTTGAAACGCTTGCCGTCAGACATCCTCAGTATCTTCACCTTCTTACCTTCCGGTTTCGTCACGTCCACCTCATAGTCTATTCCGGCAGCAGAGTCGAAGTTGAAGGTGAAGTTCTTGAATCCGAACTTCTGCATGTCACCAGTATTCCTCTCGTCGATTAGCATGATATGGTCGTCGGGCGATTTCATCTGGTTTGTCCACAGGGCATAGCTCATTTCGAGATAGTTCTTTATCTCCTCGCCCGTCATTCTCAGCACACAGATGTTGTTCTCGAATTTGTATAGCTTGAACATGTCGCTCATCAGGATTTTGCCCTTGTTGAGCTTCGTGTTGAACTGCAGCGGAGCGTTGAACGACACGTCGGCATTTGTTATCGCCAACTGCAGGTTGTGGATGAGGTCGGTGAAAGCAGAATTGCCGAAGAAGCTGTCGCGGGTGTATATCGTGTCGGCAAGTTCGCCGATGGGGGCATTGATGAATCCCTTTATCTCGTCGATTTCCTTGGCGAAGCGGGCCATATATGCCGAGTCAACGGGTTCGTTGCAGATGTCGCGCACCTCACCGGTTATCTTCTTCTCTGCCACCTTGCCGTCGCGCAGCGTTATCTCCACTTCAGCGTCGGCAATGTTCACGGCGTTGCACGAAGGGTCGAGACACAACACCTCTCTTCCTGTCGCATTCTTCACCACCGCCTTCCTTGCGTGGTGGTCGTGGCCAAAGAAGAGGATGTCGAAGCCATCCACGTTTTTCGCCGTGTTCTCCGTCTCGTCCTCGGTGTAGTCAGCGTTTTCTATTCCGCCGTTCCATCCGCTGTGGAACAGTCCCACCACCACGTCGGGACGCTCCGTCTCTCTCAGCCGTGCTATCCATTCCTTTGCCGACTTCTCTATACCGTCGAAGCGCAGCCCCTTCCATAGTTTCTCGCCGAGCCAGCTCGGTATGGCAGGTGTCAGCATTCCTATCACGGCGATTTTCACTCCGTCGCGCTCTATGATGGTGTATGGTTTCACGTATGGCTTCCCGGTGGCGGTGTCGATGATGTTGGCGCCCAGCACAGGTGCGTTCATCTCGCTTATCCATTTGTCATACACGCTGTGCCCGGTCTCCACGTCATGGTTGCCGAAGGTGGCGGCGTCATATCGCATATAGTTCAGAATGTCCGACACGATGTTGCGCTTGTCGGTAGCCACATAGTTGTAGTAGTAGCATGTGGGCTGACCTTGCAGGATGTCACCGTTGTCGAGCAGTATCACGTTGTCGCCATACTCCTGTCGCAGTCTGTTCACGTATGAGCTGACCCTTGCCAGCGATCCCTTGGCGTCTCTCCGCTCTATGAAGTCGTAGGGGAAGAAACTGCCGTGGACGTCGCTCGTCTCGAGAATTCTCAGTTTCACGGTCTTTGTCTCTTGTGCCGTTGCCGGGCAGGTGGCAGCCAGGGCAATCGCTGCCGTTATCAGTGTGCTTATTTTCATAATCTGTATTGCCGGTTGCTTGTTGCGCTTCCGGTGCTTGTTGTTTGTTCGTTATTATTGTTTGTAGAACCCCTTTTTACTGCAGCTGGCTTTCCCATTGACGGGCAAGACCGTTGTGATGCTCCTTCCTGCGTCATGCTTCCATTGCCTTGGCGAAGTGTGGAGCACCTCAAGCAGCATTGTTGTAAGGATTATTATACAAAGGTAGTGTAAAACTTGCGGATAAAAAAACATTCGGCGGAATTTGTTGACAATTATAACGGTGGGCTTTCTGTATTTGGGGTTTGGGGGTAGCGGCATAATGACCGTTTTGCTGCAAGTAGTTGTCAAATATAATATCGAACGGCATAATGACCGTTTGGGGTTAAAACAATCAACCCAAACCAGTCTTCATGACCGATTTGGGTTGAACGATGTTTTATGAAAAAAACGGCAAGACTTATTTCCTGATCTTCTTTCCGTTCATGATATATATGCCTTTCTCTGGCTCATTCTGGAGCTTCATTCCGTTGATGGAATACTTCTCTCCGCTCTTCTTCGTTTTGTCTTGTGAGACACCGTCGACGGACATGGGTCTGCCGAAGTCGGAATATGAGAATGTCAGTTTGCCGTCATCGTAACACTCAAGAAAGTATTCCATATGGCTTGTGAGCGCACTTTCGCCAGACCATATTGCCATCGTCGCTCCAATACCCTCTACCCAACATAGGTATTCGTCCGATCCACTTTCAGAGAAAGTGATGCGTTTGCGGGTTACTCCGTTGACTGTGATGTAGTCAACATCGGTGACTACAGGTCCGTAAGTTACTCCTTCGTAAAGATAATCGCCCTTTTGCTTGTTGAAATCAAGCATTAAGAACGGATCGTCGTCGCCCAATAAACCATAGAGCTTTCCGTCTTCCTCATAAGCTGCGGTGGTGTAGCTCGACTTGTGGTCGTTTCTTTGGTAGTCTATTAATATCTTCTTCCAAGTCTTGCCGTTTATTACAGTATCCCCCGAAACTGTATAAGTTTCGTATTTAGGACGATCACAAAACATTTCCAATACCTTCCAGCTTCTCCCTTCTTTCAGCATCCTTGTGTCTTCCTGTGCGAAGACGGTTATGCTTGTAATGAGTGATCTTTTACGTCAGAGAGGATGACTTGTTTTGCTTGTGGCATGGCTAAAACGCCAAATGCCCAAATTGGTGATGCATTTATTATTATGGTTTGTATAGGTTTGTTTTTTGCAAATATACGTTATTTAAATAATTTTTTTTAATAAAAAGTGTGCTTTTTCTGTATATTAGGCTATATCGTACAAAAAAGCGCACAAAAGAACACTTTAAATGGTAGTGTAATAACAATTTGGCGTGATTTTAGTAAAAAATGTAACATTTTAATATGGTGTTAACCTTATCTTTTGGCAAGTTTCATCCTTCTCATCGTGCATATAGCCCGCTATATTCCCTCTTTGAGTGAAGAAAATGTCTCAAGAAATATGAGGATCAAATAATACCAAGTTATTTTTTTCACCGTCCCTAAATGCTCTCCAATGCTCATCAGATACACATTTTCTTCATCCGCGGAACAGGCAGGCGGGGCAGATGCCGGTAGTCCGTAGTGGAATGTTGCGCTATTGTGTTGCGCTATTCTGCCGTAAACCGATATGGATTTGTGTGAAAATCTTGTGCATGTCAGAATTTATTAGTAAGTTTGCAAATCAGAACAAGACGTAAATACACGATAAAAACAAATGGCAGAAAACAAGACACCGCTTGTCGCAATGACGCTCGACGAGCTGAAAAATGCGGCTAAGGAACTCGGGATGCCGGCATTCACCGGAGCACAGGTGGCAAAATGGCTCTATGGGAAAGGAGTGCGCGACATCGACGAGATGACAAACTTATCGAAGGCTAACAGGGAGAAGCTGAAAGCCCACTATGAGGTGGGCGGCATGGATCCGATAGACTGTCAGAAGTCTGTTGACGGAACGATAAAATACCTCTTCCCCACGGCAAGCGGAAAGTTTGTCGAGACGGTGTATATCCCCGATGGCGACAGGGCTACGCTCTGCGTGTCGTCGCAGGTGGGATGCAAGATGAACTGCCTCTTCTGCCAGACCGGAAAGCAGGGTTTCGAGGGTAACCTCACCGCTGCCGACATACTGAACCAGATATATTCGCTGCCCGAAAGGGAGAAACTGACCAACGTGGTGTTCATGGGGCAGGGAGAGCCGATGGACAATCTCGACAATGTGTTGAGAGTGACGCAGGTGCTCACCGCCGACTATGGCTTCGCTTGGAGTCCGAAGAGAATCACCGTGAGCAGCGTGGGAGTGAAAAACAAACTGAAGAGATTCCTCGACGAGAGCGACTGCCATGTGGCGATAAGTATGCATTCGCCGATACCCGAACAGCGCGCCATGCTGATGCCGGCAGAGAAGGGAATGTCGATAAAAGACGTGGTGGCGCTCATGCACCAGTATGACTTCACCCACCAGCGCAGACTCTCGTTCGAATATATCGTGTTCGGAGGACTCAACGACTCTATGCTGCATGCCAGAGAGATAGTGAAACTCGTGGAAGGACTGGAATGCCGGGTCAACCTCATCCGCTTCCACCAAATACCGAATGTGGACCTGCATGGAGCGAGTGATGAGAAGATGGCATCGTTTCGCGACTATCTCACCAAACACGGCGTGTTTACTACCATTCGGGCGAGCCGCGGACAGGACATCTGGGCAGCCTGCGGACTGCTCAGCACCAAGCGCATGCAGGAAGACGGTGGGGAGGAATAAGAAAACTACTATACCAGATACTTACAAAACAGAATATACACAGCAATGGAAGATAGAAAGATAAGAGTCGCCATAACACACGGCGACACTAACGGAATAGGATATGAGGTGATTTTCAAGACCTTCGCCGAACCGACGATGCTTGAACTCTGCACACCGATAATATACGGTTCGCCAAAGGTGGCGGCATACCACCGCAACGCACTCGGCATTCAGGCAAACTTCACTATAATAAATAAGGTGGAGGATGCCGTAGACGGAAAGGTGAACCTGCTCACCGCCTTCGACGAAGACGTAAAGGTGGACATGGGAATGCCGACCAAAGAAGCCGGAATGGCTGCGCTGAAAGCCCTCGACAGGGCGATGGAAGATTTTGCAGGCGGAGGCTACGACGTGCTCGTCACCGCACCGATAAACAAGAACGACATACAGGGCGAAGGATTCCATTTCTGCGGACATACCGAATATATCGAGGAGAAAGTGGGAGAGGGCCAGAAGGCACTCATGATTCTTGCCGGAAGACAGCTGAGAGTGGCGCTCGTCACCACCCATCTGCCGATAAAGGACATCGCACAGGCGATAACCAAGGAGGCGATAGTGGAGAAATGCACCATTTTCAACAAGGCGCTGAAGAGAGACTTCAACGTTTCGTCACCACGCATCGCCGTGCTCTCGCTGAATCCTCATGCCGGTGACGGCGGAGTGATAGGCATGGAAGAAGAGACGGTAATCAAGCCGGCAATAGAAGAACTGTCAGATGCCGGTATTGACGCCTTCGGGCCATTCGCTGCCGACGGATTCTTCGGTCATGGCACATACACGGCATTCGACGGAGTGCTCGCCATGTATCACGACCAGGGACTGGCTCCTTTCAAGACCATCGTGGGCGACGAGGGAGTGAACATCACTGCCGGACTGCCTATCGTGCGTACGTCTCCAGACCATGGCACAGCGTATGAAATCGCCGGAAAGGGCGTTGCCGATGAGGCGTCTTTCCGTCAGGCTGTCTACGATGCCATCGATATATTCAGAAACCGCATCAACTACGCCGAACCGCTGCAGGATCCTCTCAAGAAACTGTATCATGAGAGAAGAGACGACAGCGAGAAAGTGAGATTCGCTGTGTCGAAGCAGAAAACAAAGGCTCCTGCGGCAGAGTGATAGAAGTATAGGAGAACTCCATAGATGAGCAAGAAATACCAAAACGGTTTCTTCGTCTTCGGACTCGTGGTGCTCGTCATAATGGTGACGCAGCTCGACTTCAGAGAGGTGTGGAGCGGATTGCAGAGAGCAGGATACTGGTTCTTTGCCGTCGTGGCGCTCTGGCTCGGACTATATGTCATAAACACCCTGTCGTGGTATGTCATCATTCGTCAGGGCGGCAGCGGCAAAGACAAGGCACCGTTCTCATTCTGGTGGCTGTATAAGGTCACGGTGTCCGGCTTCGCCCTCAACTACGCCACACCCGGCGGACTGATGGGCGGCGAGGCATACCGCATCATGGAGCTGGCACCGAAAATCGGAACGGAGAGAGCCTCCTCGTCGGTCATCCTCTATGTGATGACCCATATCTTCAGCCACTTCTGGTTCTGGCTGCTCTCCGTGGGCATATATCTCATCACGCAGTCTCCTACGATACCCATCGCCGTGATACTCGCTCTGACGACGGCATTCTGCATGCTCGGCATCTGGTTCTTCATGCGCGGATACAAGAAAGGTCTCGCCATGATGCTCACACGATGGCTGAGCAAGATGCCGTGGATGGGAAAATGGGCACGCCGACTGATGGAGAAGCAGGGCGACAAACTCCGGGAGATAGACACCCAGATAGCGGCGCTCCACAAGCAGAATCCCGTGTCGTTCGTTTCGGCAGTGGTTCTCGAACTGCTTTGCCGTTTCCTGTCCAGCTTCGAGATAATGTTCGTGCTGCTCGTGATAATGCCGGAGGTGAGCTATCCGTCGTGCGTCATAATCCTGGCGTTCACGTCGCTTTTCGCCAACCTCCTCTTCTTCATCCCGCTGCAGCTCGGAGGCCGTGAGGGAGGATTCATGCTCTCGGCGTCGGGACTCGCCATGGCGGCAAGCAGCGGCATCTTCGTGGCGCTGATAGTGAGGATAAGGGAGCTGATATGGACGGCAATCGGCTTGATGCTGATAAAGATGGAAAGAACAAAAAAGTAATAAAAAGACAAAAAAACAAAACACACTGCCGAAGAGTGGATTTTATTGTGTAATTTTGTCGCAATTATATGAATACATCAGATCTTCAGAAGATAAAGCAACGTTATAACGTCGTGGGAAACTGCGATGCGTTGAACCGTGCGCTTGACGTAGCCTTGCAGGTGGCGCCGACAGACTTGTCTGTGCTCATAATCGGAGAGAGCGGCGTGGGAAAGGAGATTATACCGAGGATAATTCATGACAACTCGCCACGACGACGGGAGAAATACTTCGCCATAAACTGCGGTTCCATACCGGAAGGCACCATCGACAGCGAACTCTTCGGCCATGAGAAAGGTTCCTTCACAGGAGCCATAGGAGAGAGCGAAGGATATTTCGGAGTGGCAAACAAGGGCACCATATTCCTCGACGAGGTGGGAGAGCTGCCGCTTGCCACACAGGCAAGGCTGCTGAGAGTGTTAGAAACGGGAGAGTATATCCGTGTGGGAGGTCAGAAGATAATGAAGACCGACGTGCGCATCGTAGCTGCCACCAATGTGAATATGCGCAAGGCGGTGAGCCAGGGACGCTTCAGAGAAGACCTGTACTATAGATTGAACACCATCCCGGTGCAGATGCCGCCGCTGCGCGACCGTGGCAACGACATTCTGCTGCTCTTCAGACTCTTTGCCATGCAGATGGCGGAGAAATACAACTTCCCGAAGATAACGCTCGACGAACAGGCTCAGGCTATGATGCTCAAATACAAGTGGCCCGGAAACGTGAGACAGCTGAAGAACATCACGGAACAGATGTCGGTGCTCTCGCAGCAAAGGCTGATAACGGCAGAGACTCTGCTGCATTACATCCCGCAAGACCCGGAGACGACGCAGCTCGTTGCCATGGGAGGAAACGGCGGCAGCGGAGAACAGCACTCGTATGAGAGCGAGCGCGACCTGCTGTACAAAATCCTCTATGAACTGAGAGGTACCGTGGCCGACCTCAGAAGAGAGGTGGATGAACTGAAGAAGAAAGTGGACGGAGGACATTCCGACGCACCACGCCGGCTGGAGCATTTCGACAGTTCCGATACTGTGCCAGCCATTATTCCGCAGCAGCATGGTGATGTCAACAGCAGGCAGACAATCGAACCCTCCGTACAGGATGCCGTGGCAGAGGAGATTTCTGAACCTGAAAGCCTGAACCTGGAGAACGTGGGACGCCACATGCTGGAGAAAGCCCTCGAAAAGAACGGCGGAAACAGGAAGAAGGCGGCACAGGAACTGGGAATATCAGACCGCACTCTGTATAGAAGAATCAGACAGTATGGACTCGACAAATAACCATAGTGTGAAGACAATGAAATCAAGAAACAAAGAGAGCCGCAGACTCTCCGTATATAATAAAGGTGTAATGACCGTTGCCGTGGCAATCATCGCCATGGTGATCACGGCATGCAGCGTGTCGTATAAGTTCAATGGAGCGAGCATCGACTACAACAAGACCAAGACGATACAGATCGCCGACTTCCCGATACGCTCAAGCTATGTGTGGGGACCGATGGCGAGTATCTTCAACAATCAGCTGAAAGACCAGTATGCCAACCATACAAGACTCATACAGGTGAAGAGAAACGGCGACCTGAAAGTGGAGGGAGAAATTACCCAATACTCACAGCGAAACAAGGCAGTTACGGCACAGGGAGAGTCGGCACAGGTGGAACTCTCAATGACGGTAAACGTGAGATTCACAAACAACGCCAACCATAGCGAGGACTTCGAAAAACAGTTCACTGCCACCACCACCTACGACAGCCGCCAGTCGCTCAACTCCGTACAAGAGGAGTGCGTGACGCAGATGGTGAAAGACATCACCGACCAGATCTTCAACGCCACAGTGGCAAACTGGTAGGATGTTGCAAACCGGCAAGATATAACAAAGACCTATATATTAACAAGATAAAACTACCGACGACAAGAATATGGATTTAGGGCAACTGATAAAACACCCGGAGATGATGGACAAGGAAACGCTGTATGACCTGCGTTCCCTCGTGGCCCTATATCCATATTACCAGACGGCGAGGCTGCTCATGCTCCAGAATCTGTATGTGCTCCACAGCCAGTCGTTCGACGAGGAACTCAGAAAGGCATCGGTGTATTTCACCGACCGCCGTGTAGTCTTCAAACTCGTTGAGGCTGCCCACTACAAGCTGCGCAATGCCGAGGAGAAGACACAGAAGAAATACCATTCAGAGGAAGGCGAGAGCCGTACGATATCGCTCATCGACCAATTCCTCGACACCCTGCCCGACGATGGCGACGAGACGGACAACTCGGCGCCACGACGCAAGCCCACTCCGGCAGACGCTGCAGTAGACTATGTGTCATACCTGCTCGAAACAGAGAGCGAGGCGGAAAAAGAGGCAGAGAAGGCCAATCCCCACATGAAGGGACAAGACCTCATAGACAACTTCATCAACAACGAGGGAGGAAAGATAGAACTGACTGACGCTCCCGACAGTCCACCCGAAGAATACGACAAGACAGAGGAAAATGATGGCGATGAAGGGGTCTTTACCGAGACTTTGGCGCGAATTTACATAAAACAAGGACAATATTCAAAGGCTTTGGAAATTATTAAGCGATTAAATTTGAAATATCCAAAAAAAAATGTTTACTTTGCAGACCAAATTCGCTTCTTGGAGAAATTAATAATAAATAATAAATACAAATAACAAAAGAAAATGTACACATTATTCTTAATTCTTATCGTTTTGGCAGCAGTGCTGATGATAGCTATCGTCCTGATACAAGAGTCTAAGGGAGGTGGTCTGGCATCAAACTTCTCTTCATCAAATTCAATCATGGGTGTACGCAAGACCACAGACTTCGTTGAGAAGGCTACATGGGGACTGGCAATCTCATTGGTTGTTTTCAGCGTGGTTTGCGCATATACTGCTCCTCAGGCAGATGGCTCACAGAGCGTGATGGAGAACGCTACAGAGGCTCCACAGACAAATCCTAACAACGTGCAAGGCTTCGGCGCAGCCCAGAAGGCAGCTCCGGCACAGGGTGCCCAGAAGGCAGCTCCAGCAGCTCAGCAGGGTGCTCCAGCAGCAGCTCCAGCAGCTCCGGCACAGGGAAAATAAAGAAAAAAGCAAAAAAGTACGTGAAATATTTGGAAGTTTCAAATAAATCACGTACCTTTGCACTCGCTTTGAAACACTAAGCGTTTTACATGGTGGCTGTAGTTCAGTTGGTTAGAGCGTCAGATTGTGGTTCTGAATGTCGTGGGTTCGAGCCCCACCAGCCACCCAGAAGAGGAAGTCTTTAAGAGGCTTCCTTTTTTCGTTGTATAAGGTTTGTGCAACGCCACCTCGTATCTTCTCAAATCTTCTGTCTTC
>JABLTL010072045.1_pt1 | contig 11810 bp, 8 predicted proteins | sample 7160151 | NCBI WGS metagenome assembly JABLTL01 (sample SAMN14651223, study PRJNA627086) | human gut metagenome | isolation source: feces | host: Homo sapiens
ATCTGGAAGCTTTCTACAATACGAAACGAATTCATAGCCATTGCAACTATATGTCGCCAAACGAATTCGAACGAGTGTATGAAAGAACACACACTGAGGCTGAGCTTCTGGCAGGTTAAAATGGGGAGAAATTTCTCATTTTAACTTGTACTAAATCTTGACATAGGACCAGTTGTAGCAGGAAAAAGAAATAATGTAAAGAAAACTATAGCAACTACGTATTCAAAAAAAGTTACTAAATATGGATATTCTCCCATTATGAAAATGAAATATTCAGATATACAGTTTTATATTAAACCAGGAAAAAAGGTCTTGGTTTGTTTTGGACCATATATACCGGGTGGAGCGCATGGACATATTTCTGTTGGAGTAAAAGGAAAATTATAGGACTTACAAAATAAGGCGGCGTATCGACACAAGTTCGATACGCCGCCTGTTCGGTTCTATTCTAAGATAATTTACTTCAACGGAAAATAAACCTCATCAAACTCCCCAACAACCTCGGAAACGGCCTCATAAAGTCCTGGATATGTTGTCTCGGGGCCGCCCATGGTCAGGCCGGGGATGATGTAGCGCGGGCCGGAAGCTTCGAGAAGCTCTTTCAGGCCTGTACGCACTTTCTCGCGGGTCCAGTCTGCTCGATCATAAATGCCATTGTCAAGACCGCCCATGATAGTAATCTGGCCGCCGTATTTCCTGATAAGTTCAGGAATGTTGTTAGTTCCAACAGCACCCTGAAAAACATCAATACCCATCTCGATCATCTCAGGAACAAGATCCGCAGCATAAGAATCTGAATGATGGATGATGACCTCAACACCATGAGCCTTCCAGTAACCGTAGATCTTCTTGTATGCAGGAAGAAGAAATTCATCGAACATTTCCCTGGAGATAAACAGACTTCTCTGGCTGCCCCAGTCATCATGGTGGAAAAGAGCATCCGGGTGAACATACTTGATAGTCTCTTCTGCAAGAGTGATCTCCCAGTCAGTAAGATAATCGATCAGCTCATGCATAGCCTCCGGCTCATCATAGAAATTGATCATGGCATCTTCCATACCCATCAGATAATGGAGCTTCTCAAAAATACCGCAGAAAACCTTGGCAGTGACGAATTTCTCTTTCCGGTCAATATGGGAAACCTGTTCAATACAGTCCTTCCATGCTTCCGGTGGGAGAACAAGATTGGGAGCCTTCACATACTCACGCCAGTTGGCAATATCCTTGCAGACCTTATCATCACCCTCACAGCATGGGAAGGGTCCGGGAACACCAGCCGGGAATTTATTCTTCACACCCCAGCCATTCACCCATTCACCGCCGGGAATGATATTTCCGAAATAGATCGGAAACAGAGGGTCATTGATCCATTCCTGGTATTCATACTGTTTCACAAAACGATCCGGATGACCGCCCCTGATAGTTTCCATAAAGTTTTCACGAATTGTAAGCATAAGAAACGCCTCCTTTATTTATGTCCATATGTATACAAGGTTTCAAACATTGCTTCCAGGTTTTCACGTTTGGCATTATCAATACAGCCATTTGTGTCAAAAATATATCCGCCGCCAGGTGCACAGATATCGATCAGCTTCTTTGTTTCATCAATAACCTGCTGTTTTGTGCCATGCTCCAGAATATAGATCGGAAGATTGCCTGAAATTGCAGCAGTACCGCCGAGGATTTTTTTGGCACGCTCCATATCTGCAGTCTCAAAATGGTAGATGACCTTGCCTTTAGGTATATCAGCCAGCTGTTCCAGACGGGTATTGTAGCGGCCTTCTGTGTAAATATACGGAGTAACACCCATATCGATCAGGGCAAGCATACATTTTTTGAGAGGTTTCCAGTAGATACGCTGATACTGTTCCGGACTCATGAAACCATCCATACCTTTATGAAGCGGGAAGAAAACACGTTTCACAGGAAGCGGGACACTGCGGAAATATTGCCAGGACTCAATCTGGATATCAGCCATCAGATCACAGGCCGCTTCCAGTTCATCCGGATATTCCAGCTGGTCAGTAAGGGTAGCCAGAGTTCCACGGTAGTAATCACCGATGATATCAAAAGGAGCTTCACCTGCACCTGTAAACATAGGCGGGAATCCAAGGTCAGCAAGACGGTTGGAAACTGCGTTGGAAGCGTCAGCTGCTTTCGCATCCTCCTCACCGATCTTTGCAAGCAGAGAAAAAGCCTCCTGTGCCTGTCTGGAATAAAGGGAAGCCAGCGGGGTGGTATTCAGCACAATAGACGGAACAAAGCGGATATCAGACAGTCCCTTTAGTGCAGGAAAAGCTCTCGGGATATACTTGCGGAGCATAAAGCCTGTAAAATCCTTCAGCAGTTCCGGATATTCGCTGTCATCCATATATTCATTCTCAATAACCTGATGGGTGGAAAAATCAGGAACACTGGTGCCGGGACGTCCCGGCCAGTCGATCATGGTCGATCCGGCAAGCTCATTGGCCTTTCCGCTGGTGAAACCTGTATGTGTGGCTGCGTCCGGCTGGAATTCCTGATAGAATTTCACCAGAGCTTCCGATGCGGCAGGAAAATCATACATGGCAGCCTTATAAGAGGAGCCTTCCAGATTGTAGGGAAGAGCACCAAGCATCGGACACATCGGAATACGTTCCGGCTCTTTCAGAGCGGTGGCATCCTCTACCAGCTGGATACGTTTGGCAAATTTTTCGGCAGCAGGGGCATCCTTTTCGGCTGCACGGACATTGGTTGCGAACCATGAAGAACTTGCATCAAAATTCTTTCCATCTTCCATAACAATAAACACCTCTTTCTTGATTTTTTTGTATATTTCACCTATACTTTGATTATATCAGACAATTATTTTTCGTATATATCCAGGGGAAACACAGATACGAAGAAAAAAAGGAGGAAATTCGTCTGCACAGACGAAAATATAGAGTATGAAGCTGAGCATGGATATTATCGAGCAGTGGATACAAAAATATAATCCTGTATCCACCATTGTTTCCGATGAACTTACCATTGCAGGAATCCGGCTTTTTTCCTATGAGAAGACACCGGATCCGGATTATCTTTATATTGGTCGTACCGGAGATTTTTTTCAGCGTTCGCAGGATAAAGAAGTTCTGCTGGTGCACAGGAAGGATGTTATCAGCCTTCGGACAGAAGAACTGGAGGATGTTTTTGATATGGTGATGGATGCTTTTGTTTATTATCAGAAATGGGAGCAGACCATGCTTGCAGCCTTTCAGCAGGAGAACCCGGAGCAGGTGATCATAGATGCGTGCAGGGATATTTTCGGGCCTGTATTTTTTACTGATACCAGTCTTCAGGTAACTGCGTTTTCCAGACAGTATCCTAAGGGCAGTGTCAACCGGAACTGGGATGATTTCTGGGATATCGGTACATTATCTGTAGATTCACTTGTGCAGATGCAGAAGGGAAAGTATATGGAAATGCTTCCTCAGAAATGGGACTGTGAGATTTTTTATGAAGAATATACAGACAGCTATCCATGGTCGATGATGATCAGTCAGGAGAACAGTGAACATCAGCTGACAGGTCAGCTGACGATCGTCAGTCAGGAAAAATTCCGAAAGTATCAGAAACATCTGGCACAGATTTTGAAGAAGGCTCTCTGCCTTGTGGCAGGCCATGATTCAGGGAAACAGCAGGGAACGGTGGTACAGAGCCTTTTTCGGGATTTTCTTCAGGGAAGACATCTGGATGAGAACGGTTTCCGGACATTTTATCAGATGCAGGGCTGGGAGCCGTCACGGCCAGGTGTTGTGGCAATCCTGGAAAAAGATGATGCAGGTGGCCGGAATTACGGATATCAGATGTGGGCCCTGTGCAGTTATTTTCCTGAGATCGTATTTTGTCAGGATGGGGAGAGCGGGAATGGGAATATTGTCTGTGGAGTTCCGGTAAAGCAACGGAGGTTTGAAGAATCCGGTAATCGATACGGCACAGAGTTTCCGGAACGTTTTTCAGATATGCTGAAAAGACTGGGCTTCCGAATGCACTGCAGTTATCCTTTTGCAGGAATAAGGAACATGAGTATTCAGTACAAGCAGGCCAGGAAAGCACTGGAAAAAGGAGTGAAGGATTACTATAACTGTGCACTGGAAGATATGACCGCCCTGTATCGGGATCCTCTTTTAAGAAGACTTGCCATCCATCCGGCACTTGACAGACTCAGAGAGTATGACAGCCTGAAATCCACGGATTTTTATCATATCCTGCGTGTATATCTTCAGTGCGAGCGTGACAGGGTTCTTACGGCGAAGAGGCTTTTTGTGCACAAAAATACTCTTGTGTACCGCCTGAAAAGGATAGTGGAGATATTTGACCTTAATCTGGACAATGCTTATGAAAGAGAATATCTGACAGTATCATTTCTGGTAATGGAGAATTCCGGAAACTGACCGGGCGGAAAGTCATGAATGTTTAAAAAAACATCCAAAACAAAATAGACAAAATGGTTGAAAACAGTTCGGGTTACAGCTAAAATGGGAACATCAGAAAAAGAAGAAAATTATATAACGGAGCGAAAATTTCAATGAAACACGCAAAGAAAGGTTCAAACAAAAATCTGTCATATATCATGCGTTTCGGTATGACAGTTCTGACGGTGATACTGATCGTGCTGTTTTTCAGTATCATGATCATGGTTGGACAGATCCAGGGAACTGCACGTATTGTCAATTATGCAGGATTTGTACGCGGCGGAACTCAGAGAATGGTAAAGCTGGAGAACGCAGGACAGCCGCAGGATAAGATGCGCGGTACCATTGCTTCTTATATAAACGGACTTCAAAACGGCAGTGATGAACTGAATTTTGTGCGTCTGGATGACAATGCATTCCAGAACAAGATGGTTGAACTGGATGAGTATTTCCAGAAACTGACACAGGAGATAGATCTTGTCCGTGAGAAGGGATATGAGAATACAGATATCATATCTATGAGCGAGAAGTTTTTCCATATCTGTGACGAGGCTACCGGCCTGGCAGAAGATTATTCCCAGAAAAAAGCCACCTCGCTGGACAGGCTGGAGAAGATCGTTATCGTGGATATCGCAGGACTGATCATCCTGATCGCAGGGGAACTGATCCGGGCTCTCCGTTTTGCAGCCCAGAACAGGATTCTTCAGAAGAAAGTCTATCTGGATGAAGCAACGGGACTTCCAAACAAGAATAAATGTGAAGAGATCCTGGATGGTACGGAAACATCAGATGCCGAAGGACAACAGAACATTGCGATCTGCGTTTTTGACCTGAATAATCTCAGAACCATTAACAATAACCTGGGACATGAGAAAGGTGATGAGTACATCCGGTCTTTTGCCATCCTTCTTCGTGAAGCTGTCCCGAGAGAACATTTTGTGGGACGCGACGGAGGCGATGAGTTTATTGCCGTGCTGAAAGGCCTGGATGATCAGGGAATCCGGGATTGTCTGCAGGGGATCCGGAAGCATACAGATGAATATTCCAGAAGACATCCGGAGATGCCTATCAGCTATGCAGCCGGATACGCCAGTATGGTGGATTTTGAGGGAAGTACGCTGAGAGATCTTTTCCGCTATGCGGACAAAAATATGTACATTGACAAGAACCGGGCGAAGTTGCAGGAGGCAGCAGACCGGCAGAAGGTTGATCAGGAGATCCGTGACCGCCTGAAATTTCAGGGCTATGATTTTTCCGCATGCCTGTACTGCAATGCCAGACTGGATGAATACAGAACCCTCCGGGCGGGAGCAGATTTTATCCTTGCAGAGGACGGCAGCTATTCCGGCGCTGTAGAGCAGATTGTGGAGGAATTTTCTTCAGGGGAAACAAGAAGATCACTCAGGGAAAAGCTGCAGATATCTTATCTGGATGAGAATCTTACAGAGTCAGCCGGAAAGATCGAGATTCCGTATCAGTACCATAAACAGGATAAAGTACAATATGGAAAAATGACCATACTTTTTATTAATGGCGCAGAGGATGGACGGCTCCACCATTTTGCACTGGGATTTGAAGATTTCCAGAATTGTGAGGAGAAAGCAGTCAGTGAGAAGGTGAGGCTTACCCGATATTATGAGCAGCTTCGTCAGTCTATTGTGGAGAATGGCAATTATGCGGACGCTCTCCTGGAAACTGCAGAGGCGGGTTACATGGTAAATCTCACTGAGGACAGGATGGAGCAGGTTTTTTATCAGAAAGGGATACTGGAATTTCTGGATGAGCTGGAGCTTCCGTGCTCCTATAATGAATACTGCGAAGAAAAACGCAACCAGATTGCCGATGAAACACTGGAGAATTACCGTATTGTGGATTCTGCGGAGAAACTTCTTGAACGTTTTGAGACAGGCGCAAAGCAGATTATAGTGGAATTTCGGAAGAAAAGCGCGGATGGAAGCTTTGTATGGCTGCAGAAGACTGTGCTCATGTCAAGGGATACGCTTTATGACAGCTGCACGGGCAGAGAACAGATCGTTGTACATGGCATTATACTGTTCAAGAACACATCGGCTTTTCATGAACAGGAACTGCAGGAGAATGAACGTCTGCAGGAGGCTTTTGAAAAAGCAGATTCTGCAAGTAAGGCGAAAACAGAATTCATGAACCGTATGAGCCATGATATCCGTACACCGATCAACGGTATTATGGGAATGCTGAATATCATACAGAAGAACAGGAATGATGCAGAAAAAATGGATGACAGTCTCCGAAAGCTGGAGCTTTCTGCCAGTCATCTTCTGGCACTTGTGAATGATGTGCTGGATATGAGCAAGCTGGAATCAGGCAACTGTAAGCTGAAACAGGAGCCGTTTGATCTGGAAACACTGGCTAATGAAGTGGCATTACTGATCGATGCACAGATGGTGGAAACAGGAATGATCCACCGCAGACGCAGAGGATATGTGAAACATACTGCGCTTGTGGGAGATGCTCTTCAGCTTCAGAGGATCATGCTGAATTTTCTGAGCAATTCTGTTAAGTATAATAAGCCGGGCGGTACAGTAGAAACTTATATCGAAGAGATCTCCAGTGACGGGATAAATGCTGTATATGAATTCAGGATTACAGACACCGGAATCGGTATGAGTGAGGAATTTGTAAAGAATAAGCTGTTCATGCCGTTTAATCAGGAAGAGAACGGTGCAAGGACACAGTATCGCGGAACCGGTCTTGGAATGTCTATTGTGAAGAAGCTTATTGAACAGATGCAGGGAACTATTGAAGTGGAGAGTACTCTTGGTGTCGGAACAACTTTTACATTCCGCCTTCCTTTCCTGATCGATAAAGAGAAAAACCAGATCATGAAAAAAGATATTCTTCCCGATGGAAAAGCACTTTCCGGGAAAAAGATTCTCCTGGTCGAGGATAACGAGATCAATATGGAGATTGCAGAATTTTATCTTACAGAGCATGGAGCAGCTGTTGAGAAAGCATGGAACGGAAAGGAAGCCGTGGAAAAATTCCAGGCATCTGCCAAAGGTGAGTTCGCTGTGATCCTTATGGATGTGATGATGCCGGTGATGGATGGAATTCAGGCGGCAAAGACTATCCGTGCCATGAACCGTCCGGATGCGCAGAAGGTCATCATTCTGGCAATGACTGCCCAGACTGCACAGGAATGTGTGGATGAATGCAGCAGATCAGGTATGAACGGTCATATCGCAAAGCCTATGGAATCACGGCAGCTGGTGAAACAGATTCTGGAGGATATGTAGCTGAACAACAACAGAAAATACTTTACAAATTCAAAGGGAAAGGCTATCATATCTTTTGTAAAACAGTTTATAAAAGAGGTTTGATATGGCATCAAAAACAGAGAAAAAAAATAATACAAGATCCAGGATCGTCAGTTATGTGATGAATAATGCGGACACCTCAAAGGTGGAGATTTCCAAAAATCTGAATATGAGTATGCCTACTGTGCTTTCCAATGTAAACGAGCTTATGGCAGGCGGAGTGCTTATGGAGACCGGGGAATATGCTTCTACAGGAGGCAGAAAAGCCAAGAGTATCGGGATCAATCCCGGTTACCGCTATGCAATGGGTATTCGTATCACTGCCAATCATGTAGGGATGACGCTGGTGAATATGCGGTCTGAGATCGAGAAGACAGAACGTGTGAGAATGAAATTTTCACAGGAGATATCCTACTGTGTGGAGCTTGCTTCTCTGGCAAAAAAATTTCTCGGGGATATGGATGAACCGGACAAACTGCTGGGAATCGGGATATCCATTCCGGGAATCATCAATCAGGAGCAGCATCTTGTTGTGAAGTCTCATGCTTTGCAGATCGAAAATTACAGCTTGAATTTTCTGGAACAGGCTTTTTCCTGCCCTGTCTGTTTTGAAAATGATGCCAATGCAGCTATGCTGGCAGAGGACATTAACCAGTATCAGGATGCCATATATCTTTCACTGAATAATACTCTGGGAGGAGCTTTCTGTATTGACAGGAAATTGTTTGCAGGGCAGAACCGGAAAGCAGGAGAGTTCGGCCATATGATCCTGGTTCCGGGCGGACGGAAGTGCTACTGCGGCAAGAAAGGCTGTGCAGATGCCTACTGTGCTGCCAGTGCACTGACAGCTGGAAGGTATGAAACTCTGGAGCAGTTTATGGAGGCACTTTCCCACGGAAACAGTGAAGCAGAGAAGAAGTGGGCAGAATATCTGGATCATTTGGCTGTGCTGATCTCCAATCTCAGAATGGCTTATGATATGGATATCATCCTTGGTGGAGAAGTTGGTGGATATCTTGCCGATCATATGATTCCTCTCGGGGAAAAGGTTATGGAATACAACGGCTTTGACTGTGATATCCGATATCTGAAGAACTGTACTTACAGAAAGGAAGCGTCAGCAGTCGGTGCGGCGAAGCACTTTTTTTATGAATTGATCAGGAATATATAAGAATACAGAGTTATATGGATTTATGAGAATTGAGCTCGCATATCTGTTATGTATCAGAAATGGTCGTGTCAGATCTGCGAGCTTTTTCTATCGCTGTTTTACTGTATTGTTTGCTTGAGAAATGTGCATAAAAATAAAAACGATAATTTGTACAATAAGTAGAAACACAGGAAACACTATTGACAAATGAGTTTACAGGAATGATAATATAATCACTTTAATAAAATAATTAATAAAAGATAAAGACGAAATAAATCACAAAAATAGACGAGGAGGAAATAAGATATGATTCAGCAGGTAATGACAAATCCAGGAGAGATTATTTTCAGAGAGGTAGATATTCCGGAAGTGGGAGATGACCAGGTTCTTGTTAAGATCATGAACATTGGTATCTGCGGATCAGATATCCATGTATACCACGGCAAGCACCCGTTTACCAAATATCCGGTGACACAGGGACATGAGGTTTCCGGTGAGATCACAGAACTTGGAAAAAATGTGACAGGTTTTAAAGTTGGCCAGAAAGTAACCATCGAGCCTCAGGTATACTGCGGACACTGCTATCCGTGCCGTCATGGCAAATACAATCTCTGCGAAGAACTGAAGGTTATGGGCTTCCAGACAACTGGAACAGCATCTGAATTTTTTGCAGTGGATGCTTCCAAGGTAACACCTATCCCGGAAGAGATGTCCTACGAGGAAGGGGCCATGATCGAACCGCTGGCAGTTGCAGTTCATGCAGTGAAGCAGATGGGCGATGTAAAGGGAATGAATATCACAGTGATCGGTGCAGGTCCGATCGGAAACCTTGTTGCACAGACAGCCAAGGGAATGGGCGCAGCCAAGGTTATGATCACAGATGTCAGTGACCTCCGTCTTGCAAAAGCAAAAGAGTGCGGCATTGATATCTGTGTAAACACAAAGGAGAAAAATTTCGGAGAGGCACTGGTAGATGCGTTTGGTCCGGATAAGGCAGATGTGATCTACGATTGTGCCGGAAACAACATCACTATGGGACAGGCCATCCAGTATGCGCGAAAGGGCAGCGTGATCGTACTGGTAGCAGTATTTGCGGATATGGCAACCGTCGACCTTGCTGTTGCCAATGACCATGAGCTGGATATCAAGAGCACCATGATGTACCGCCATGATGATTATGTAGATGCCATTGATCTTGTAAATGCCGGAAAGGTTCATTTAAAGCCACTGATCTCAAAGACATTTAAGTTCAAAGATTATCTGAAGGCTTATCAGTATATTGATGAAAACCGCGAGACAACTATGAAGGTTATCATCAATGTGCAGGAAAAAGAATGAATATGATGTCATATAAACGTTTTCAGAAATGAAGTCTGTCCGTCTGTAAAAAACTGTGTTAAAATAATCGGAGGAATTTGTCAGAGAAAGATGCGGAGTCCGACTGACAAAATTAAACCGGAAACGTAATGCAGATTATATAGACGAGGAGAAAATAGCATGGAGAATATTTTTCACAGAGTAAGTATCCGTAAATATGAAGATAAACCCGTAGAGAAGGAAAAGATCCTTCAGATCCTGAAAGCAGGTATGCAGGCGCCAAGCGCATGTAATCAGCAGCCATGGGAATTTTATGTTGTAACAGATAAGGCGAAGATCCTGGAGCTTTCCAAAGCCACTCCCTATTCAGGATGTGCAGCAGGGGCTCCGGTTGTGATCGTTCCGGTATATCGGAAAGAGGGACTGCCTGTTCAGGAGATGGCACAGATCGACATGTCTATCGCACAGGAGAATATCTGGCTGGAAACGGATGCACTGGGGCTTGGCGGAGTGTGGATCGGAATTGCACCGTTTGAGGATCGCATGGCGCTGGTCCATGATATTCTGAAGCTTCCGGAGAATGTGGAGGTATTTTCTCTTTTTGCCCTGGGATACCCGGCAGAGAGCAGAAAGCAGCAGGACCGTTTTGATGAGAGCAGGATCCACTTTGTAGAATGAAAAAATTCTGAACATAGTAAAAAATACCAATAAATCCTCTGGAAATTTGTGCAGAACGCATTTTGCATAACCGGGATTTTTACGATAAAATGTAAGTATAAAAACCGGAAAACTGAACTAAATGAAAGAGGTGAAGGGTATGAAGGAATATGAGATCATTATTGAAACCATTAATCCCTGTGGCGGCGATCGGCATTCTCAGCAGGAGATCGTTGAAGCAAATATCGAGAGTCCGGAAGCTTTTGTAAAAGAAAAAGGAAGATTTCCGATCATTGATAAGATTGAGAATCCCGATGGCGGAGTCGTGATCGTAACCGGTGACGGAAAAGGATACATGGTAAGATATACATTTTCTGAATAATGGGTAATGTGGCGTATGTGACGGAAAACGGACCGTAAAGCAAAGCTGGGATCTGGATTCGTTGCATACGCCATATTTTATTTTTGACCTAAAAAATACACAAAAAAACATATGTAAATTTGTAAAATGTATATAAATTATTTATTGAATTTTTATAAAAAAAGGAGTAAAACATTAGATAAATAAAAAAGAGAAATGCATGGAACAGGACAGATCACAAGAAGTAGACCGGATCACAGAGAGCCGCAGCTGGTGAGAAGCGGCAGAAGGTATTTTGTGATATCACCTGGGAGCATCCCGCTGAATAGAAAGGTCAAGTAAGCCGGGACGTAGTCTTCACGTTACAGAAGAGGCTGTTTGAAGAGACAGCACTAAGTGGTTGTATTTAGTGATAAATATGATAATACAAAGTGGTACCACGGAACATTCCGCCTTTGTTATCCGAAAGGATAGCAGGGGCTTTTTTAATATATAAAATAAAAGTAAAAAACACAAAGGAAAGAGAGTTGATATTATGAACGGAATAACAATGATGATCATAGCCATTGTAGTTCTCGGAGGCGCATATCTTC
>JABLTL010052635.1_pt1 | contig 11803 bp, 13 predicted proteins | sample 7160151 | NCBI WGS metagenome assembly JABLTL01 (sample SAMN14651223, study PRJNA627086) | human gut metagenome | isolation source: feces | host: Homo sapiens
AAATTAAAAATAAATACATTTTATATATTCCATCCATTGGAATTATAGTTAGCTATTTATTATTCATGATTGTATAAAAAAAGACAAGCATAGTAAAATGCTTGTCTTTTCTTACAATATTTATATTAATGAAAATTTAAAAAAATGATAATGTGATTTAATTATAAATTTAATTAAATTTAACAATGAGATACAAAATAATAACATATAAAAAATAAAATAGAAAAATAGGTAAAATATGTTGGTGTATAAAGAAAAAGGTGGTAATATGTAAAAAGCTTATATTAATTAAAAAAAATGAATAATTATTATGACATAGATATAAATAATAGAAAAGAAGGATATATAGATTTAAGATAATAAATTATTCTTATTTGCTCACTCAATGGGTGGGGGGATAGCAGCAAGATTTGTTGAAATGTATCCAGAGTATTTCGCAGCAGCAGTATTAAGTGCTCCAATGATGGAAGTAGATACAGGCTCTGTCAATGCTACATTAGCAAGAACTATAGCCAATTCGATGGTTAGGCTTGGAAAAGGTGTAGATTATGTATTAGGACAAGGTCCATATGAAGAAGGATATTACTTTGATACATCTAATACATTCTCGAAATCGATGTTTGACTATGCTTATGATATAATGATAAAGGAAGAAATGTTCCAAAAGGGTGGAGCATCATATAGATGGTTAAAACAAGCATTTGCACTAACAGATGATTTAACTTTCTTAGAAGAAAACCTTTAATATTATGGAAAAATTACAGAAGTAAAAGATGTAAAAGAAAATTTAGAATTCACTCTGAATTTTCTTTTTTAAATAAATTTATAAAGAATTATATCTTTAATACGACAGTAGTAAATGGAGTAATATTGAAAAGGAGGAAAAGTTAGTGAGTAAAAAATATAATAAAAATATTCATAGATTTATTGCTTTAAGCCTATTTCTTATAAATTGCGTAGTTTTCAATTATAAATGTGTATGGGCTGATAAAATGGTTGAAAGCAACTTAAATGAAATATTCATAAGTGAAGATAATTATGCTTATGAAATGAAAGAAATAGTTGAACCATATCTAAACAACCTTGAAAAAAGTGGATATATAGAAGGTCAGGAAGGAATAGATATTTTTTATAAGAAATATATGGTAGAAGATCCAGTAGGTAGTATAGTAATAAGCCATGGATTTACAGAGGTTATTGATAAATATAATGAAATAATATATTACTTTTTAAAAAATGGTTATTCAGTATTTGCCATGGAGTATAGAGGACATGGAAGATCTGGATATTTAGGTAAAGATACTTCGCAAATATATGTTGAAGATTATAATTACTATATCTTAGATTTAAAAAAGTTTATTGATGAGATTGTTGTTCCAGATAGTGGAGATAAAGATTTATTCTTATTTGCTCATTCAATGGGTGGAGGAATAGCTGCAAAATTTCTTCAGGATTATCCAGAATACTTTGATGCAGCAGTACTTACAGGACCTATGATGGAGGTTAATACAGGGTCATTCCCTAAGTTTATTGCTAGACCTATTACATGGGTAATGGCAAACTTTGGTTTAGGTTATTTATATGCAGCTGGAGAAAAACCATATACTGATGAATATGATTTTGAAGGAGCATGCACATCTTCGGAAGCAAGGTATTCTTATACATATGATAATATTGTTAATAATGAGTTATTCCCAAGAAGTGGTGCTTCATATATGTGGCTTAATGAAAGTTTTAAATTAACAAAGGAAATAACAAAAAAGGATAATGTTGAGAAAATAGAAATTCCAGTATTATTATTTCAAGCAGAAAAAGATACATATGTATTGCCAGGTGGTCAGAATACTTTTGCTTCATATGCAAAGAATTGTGAACTTGTAGTTATTGAAAGCGCACAGCACGATATGTATAGGGAGTCTGATGAAATATTAAAACCATACTTAGAGAAAATATTTAATTTTTATAAAAATACGTAAGATAAATTGATGATCTTGAGAGGAATATTGTGGTAGAGAATGACTTAATGAGAAATCATATGAAAAAGTAAATAAGATACTTATAAACACTTTTTGGGTAGGCGTGATAATGCATTTATCCTATGTACTTATGGGGGTAACTGTAAATAAAAATCTATTGAGAGTAGCCATACTAGTTTTATAAATCTACTTGCTATAGCATTAAATAAAAATGAGAGAACAGAAAGTTATGCAAAATATGTTTTAATAATATCTTTATTAATTCTAGTAGTTACGTATAATACATTTTTTGTTATGACCATATGGCTTATGTTATTTGCTGTTATTTCAACAACAATGTATTTTGATTTAAAGTTTACTAAACAGATGTCTACTATATGATTGCTTTTTAACATAGGTATTCAATTTATTATTGATGATGATGTAATAAATTGGATGGCTATCTTAAATACAGTGCTTTGCTTTGGAGTTCTTATTGTAGTTATGTACTATATAACTAGATGGAGTCAGGAATTCATTATGAAATCAAAAGAAGAAGCAGAAGTTGCTAAAAAACTTTTATCCAAGCTTGAAAAAACTATTGAAATATTAGATGAAAATACTGAAAAGTTAAATGAGCATATAAGTGAAAGTGGAATGAATTTAAAATAAATCGGTGAAAATAGTAATAACTTAACTTTAACAGTTAAAGAAGTAGCTGAAGGAGTAAGTGAGCAAGCTGCTGGATTATCTGATATTTCTCAAATGATGAATGAAGCAGAAGAAAAAGTAGGACATACTCATGAAGTTTCAATGAGTTCGGAAAAGGTTTCAAAGAAATCAAAGGAAATAGTAAATGATGCTATAGAAATGATAAGTGAAATGAATAAGCAAATGAGCAATATCAATTACGCCAGTAATGAGTCTATGGAATGTGTTAAAGCATTAATTGAAAATATTGAAAAGGTAAACGGATTTTTAGGTGGGATTGAGCAAATTGCATCACAAACTAATCTGTTAGCATTAAATGCATCTATAGAAGCTGCAAGAGCAGGAGAATTAGGAAGAGGCTTTGCTGTAGTAGCAGAAGAAGTTAGAAAGTTGGCAGAAGAAAGTGCAAAAGTTGTAAGTGAAATAGAAAAAGTTATTGGCAATATTGAGGTTATGGGAAGCAATGTAATTGATAAAGTAAATAATGTTGATAAGGCCACTAATATTGGAATTGAAATTGTAGGCAAGGTAAATAATACTTTTGATAAGCTAGGTAATGCTTTTAATAATATAAGCCATAATATAAATAATGGATTAGTTAGTGTAGAAACTATCAATGAAGTATTTGAAAAAATAATAAAAGAAACAAGAAATATTGCTGATATTTCTCAAGAGCATTCAGCATCAACAGAAGAGATATTAAGTATAACTGAAGAACAAAATAATAATATTAATAATGTACTTGTTGCAATGCATGAAATTCAGCAGCTAAGTTCAGAGTTAAAGGGAATTATAAACAATTAAACTTCCACAATATAAAAGAATGTCTAAAGAATTGTGTAAAAACAAATCTTTAGACATTTTCATTTTAAGCCATTATTAATACTTCGGTAGCTTTTACTACAGCAGTAACTTCAGTACCAATAGTTAAATCAAGTTCATCTACAGCTTCAAGGGTTATTGAAGATGTAATAACTACATTTGAAGGAAGCTCTACTTTTACAATAGCATTAACAGCACCTCTATTAATATCAATAATTGTACCAGAAAGCTTATTTCTTGCACTTAATGTTAACTGCCCTCTACCAATTAAGACTGATGTAGATTTAATGATAGCTGTTACTTCTTTTCCCACAGTTATATCTAAATCATCAATAGCTTCTAAAGTGATTGATGATGTAATATGTTGTCCATTAGAAAGTTCTATTTTTACAATACCATTAACAGCTCCTCTAGTAACATCTGTAACTTTACCAATAAATTTATTTCTTGCGCTTAATTTCATGACCATATCTCCTTATAAAAAATTCCTACCATAATTATACATAATATGGTAGGATAATACAATTAATTAAAAGAAAAATATATGTTCTTTAGGAAAAGTAAGCTTTATTATACTGCCTATTTTTAAAGTAAAGTTTTCTTTTTTTAATTTTATATTGATATTACCTGTAGAAATAGGAGAAGATAATGAAACAGTAATATCAAAGGGATTATCTAAAATATCTGATACCTGAAAAGTAAATACATTATCAGAACTGTTATCTTCAGATACAAGGATATTATGAGATCGTATGCCTATATAGCCAATGTTTTCTGGCACTTCATCATTTAAAAGTAGCTCATAACCCCAATCAATGGCATAAACTTTTTTATCAGAAATTTTCTTTGCTTTTGAAATGTTGTTGCAACCTGTAAGTTTTGCTTCAGTAAGGGACTGAGGGAAGTTAAATAAAGCATTTTTATCTCTTTTATTTAGGGCAATTCCCTTATTAAAGACAAGTATATTGGAACATACACGATAACATTCTTCTATATCATGAGTAACAAATATTATATCACCATTAAAGTCCTTTAAAGTATTTACAAGTTCTTTTTCCATGTTATGACGAAGATGATGATCTAAGGCAGAAAAAGGTTCATCTAATAGCAAGATTTCAGGAGATGTTATTAATGCCCTTGCTAGTGCCACTCTTTGCTGCTGTCCACCTGATAGCTGCCAAGGATATCTTTTATTTAGGCCAGTTAAATGGAATTTTTCTATGTATTCATTACAAAGTTTTTTCTTTTCCTGTTTAGATAAATTTTTTAAGGCTATACTTAGATTTTCTTCTATAGTCATGTTAGGGAATAATGCATAATTTTGAAATAAATAGCCTATTTTTCTTTCTTGTGGCGGAAGATTAATTTTTTTTTCAGAATCAAATAGAATTTTATCATTAATTACAATTTTGCCTTTATCAGGTGTTTCTAAACCAGCAATGCATTTTAAGCACATGCTTTTTCCAGAGCCAGATTCACCTAAGAATCCTAGAGAACCGGAACTATTATTAAAATTTGTTTTTAGCTTAAATGTACCAAGGTCTTTTTCAATATTAATTTCTAAAGACATTTATCTTCCCCTCTTCCCTGTAATTTTTAAGTTATATTCAGACCAGTAATTTAAAACCATTATCATAATAAAAGAAATAAAAACAATTATAGCTACCCATTTAAGTGCTGTAGACATATCGCCACTTTCCACCGCAAAAAATATAGCAAGTGGCATGGTTTGAGTTTTACCAGGAATATTACCAGCAATCATCAAAGTGGCACCAAATTCTCCCATGGCTCTAGCAAAAGATAATACAATACCTGCTATTATGCCAGGCCAAGCAAGAGGTATAGCAATTTTATAAAATATTTTAAACTCACTTAAGCCTAAAGTTCTAGCAGCAGATATGATATTAGGGTCTATTTGCTCAAAAGATGAGCGGGTAGTTCTATACATCATAGGAAAAGCAACTACAGTTGCCGCAATGACAGTAGCAGTCCATGAAAAAATTATGTTAGTATCAAAAAGTTTTAATAGCTTTCCTACAGGACCATTCTTACCGCAAATAAGCAGCAAGAAAAAGCCAAGAACAGTTGGTGGTAAAATAAGAGGAAGGGTAAAGATGCCATCAATAAATCCCTTAAACCTTCCTTTGTAATTAACAACCAAGTAGGATACTATTATGCCTAATATAAAGGTAATCAGTGTAGCCAGCAAGGATGTTTTTATTGATATCCATAAAGGTGAAAAATTCATAGCATCATACCTCCTTGAAAAATTTTATTCTACAGATTTATAACCATATTTTTTAAATATATTTTGAGCTTCGTCAGTAAATAAGAAATCTTCAAATGCTTTGGCTGTATCAGTATCTTGGCTATCTTTAATAACAGCAACAGGATAAGTAATTGGTGAGTGGTATTCTTCAGAAATAGTTTCTACAATTTTTACGTTCTCGTTGCTTAAAGCATCACTTAAATATACAAAACCAACATCAGCATTTCCAGAAGCAGTCCATGCTAATACTTCTTTAACATCTTTAGCAAAGACAAGTTTATCACTTAAACTGTCTTTAATTGCAAGAGAAGTCAAAGTTTCATCAGCATACTTACCAGCAGGAACACTAGAAGGTTCACCAAGGGCGATTTTAGATACTGTATCAGAAGTTAAGCTATCAATAGAAGTAATTTCACTATTGTTGTTTGAAATAAGCACCAAAGAATTTTTTACTAAATCTTTATTAGTACCATCTAAAAGTAATCCTTCTTCATCTAAGGCAGTCATTTGCTTTTCACCAGCTGAAATAAATAAATCACAAGGTGCACCTTGTTCTATTTGTTGTTGAAGGGATCCAGAAGAACCATAGTTTACAACAAAAGATATTTCAGGATTTTTACTTGTATAGGCAGCTTCTAAGTCAGCCATAGCTTCCTTTAAGCTAGCGGCAGCTGATATATTAAGTTCAATTGATTTATCTTCTTTGTCAGTTGAAGAAGAACATCCTGTTAACAATAATGATAAGCAGCATAAGGTTGATAAGAATTTTAATCTTTTAATCATAATAAAAATACCCCTTTATTTAATAAATTTTATAAAATATAATTAGTTTTGTTATGTTTTAATATGTTTCAACATGTTTTGTTATAATCGTTAATATAGCATGAAAGTAATGAAATTTCAATTTATAAAGGAAATTGAAGGATTAGGTGGATATGATACTAAAGACACCGGCAAAATAATGGCAATAACTTAAGGAATATAATATAATTTATATAATAATATTTACAAAGGAGTTAAGGAAATGGATAATTTAAAAGCACTTAAGAAACAGCTTAAGGAAGATATAATTACATATGATTGTATTGATTATATTGATGAAGATGGAAAACTTGTTGAATATGTGGAAGTTACAATGGTAGATAAGATAATAGATGTACCAATGAGCTTAAAAGAAGTTAATATAGGATTATTAGTAAATAGGATAATTGAATTAGGATTATATAAATAAAAAATAAGCTGTATAAACATACAGCTTATTTTTTATTTATAACATTGGCCATAAGTGTTTATTCCGCCAAAGCTTCCATAGTCAAAATGAAAATCATTATAAAGAGAATCCATTGTTACTACCATGTTTCGAGGCGTGTTAAATAATCTGTAGGCAATATATACAGGAGCAGTAATAGTAATTGATATTCTTTCAGGAGAGCTGGCAAAATTGGCACCAGCTTTTATTAATGATTCATAATATGATTCACAGCCTCCTGCAATAATAACTAATTTATTAGTATCAGGATTATATCTTCTAGCCAGTAGTACAGATTGAATAAAATATTTTGAATATTTATAGTCATTGATATTTCTAGAGTATGGATTAGTAGTCTTACTACAATCATGCCCTGTTACAACTAATATATTGGGGTTGTATTTACTTAATAAATATAGGATATATTGAGGCTGTTTTTCTTCTTTAATAACTACTCCTATTACATTTACATTTAAATACTTATATAAACTTATGCACTGCTTAAGACAAGATATATCAGAATCTATATGAAGAACAAGACCAGAGCAGCAATTTTTTAACCATGGAGGATTAGTATAAGCTATAGTTTTCATATTATCTAAAATATTCTGCATAATTAAATATAACAGTTGATATGCAGAAATCCTCCTTAATGTTTTATATATTACATATTATGCAGTTACATAATTAAATGATAGTAGATGAAGAAAAATACTAAATTTTTTATATAACTTTAGCAGTTAAGGAATAAAAGAAAAAAGAATAATTAAAAATAAGTATATTAAATATTTATTATTAAGGAGAGGACAATATGAAAGTAGTAAGATCTACCTGTAATTATTGCTCAATAGCATGTAATTTTGATTTTCATGTTAACGAAGAAAATTTTATAAATGCGGTGAAACCTACAGAGGATTATCCAGTAAATGCAGGATTTTGTTGTGTAAAAGGACTTAATTTAGATAAGCAAAATACTAAATTTGAAAATCCTGTACTTCCAATATTGAAGGATAAAAATGGTGATTTAAAGCAGATATCTTGGAAGGAAGCTTTTAATATATTTGCTGAACGTGTAAAAAAGATTCAAAAGGATAATGGTAAGGAAAGTTTTGCATTTTTAAGTACAGGTCAATTATGCACTGAAGAAATGGCACTTATTGGTCACATAGGCAGGACTTTTTTAGGTGGTAATGGAGATGGTAATACTAGACTTTGCATGGCTACATCAGTTGTAGCATATAAACAAAGCTTTGGATTTGATGCGCCACCATATACTTTAAAGGATTTAGAACTTTCTGATGTAATAATATTTTTTGGTAGCAATCCAGTGGTGGCTCATCCAATATTATGGAGTAGGGTATTAAAAAATGAAATTAAGGATAAAAAGGTCATAGTGATAGATCCAAGAAGAAGTGAGACAGCTTGTAATTCAGATATATGGATAGATCTTAAGCCAAAGAGTGACTTATATCTTATATATGCCATAGCAAATGTACTTATTGAAAACAATTGGATTGATGAGGAGTTTATCAGAAATCATACAGAAGACTTTGAAGGTTTTAAAGAACATATTAAAAAATATGATATAAATGATGTGGAAGAATATACTGGAATTTCTAAGGGGAGAGTTAAAGAGTTAGCAGAAATAATACATAAAGGTAAAAATGTATCATTTTGGTGGACCATGGGAGTAAATCAAGGATATCAAGCTGTAAGAACAGCACAAGGAATTATTAATTTAGCGCTAATGACTGGAAATATAGGAAGACCAGGTACAGGAGCAAATTCTATAACAGGACAATGTAATGCCATGGGTTCAAGGGCATTTAGCAATACTACAGGTCTTTATGGTGGAGGAGAATACACTGATGAAAAAAGAAGGAAAGCTGTTGCAGAAGCTTTAGATATTGATGAAGATATGCTTCCTACTAAGCCAACATTGCCTTATAACGTCATAGTAGATAAGATACTTTCAGGTGAAATAAAGGCATTATGGATAGTTGCCACTAATCCAATAGTATCATGGATAAATGATTATGAATTTAAGAAAGCAGCAGAAAAACTTGAATTTCTAGTGGTACAGGATATTTATAGTGATACTGAAACAGCTAAGTATTGTGATTTGTTCTTGCCATCAACTAATGGATTAAAGAAGGAAGGAGTAATTATAAATACTGAGAGAAGACTTTCTAAGTTAGATCCTGTACTTCCAAAGATGGAAAATGAACTATCAGATTATGATATTGCATTAGGTATAGGTAAAGCATTAGGAATGGGTAAGCTTTTAGATAAATGGAAGACTCCAGAGGTAGCCTTTAATACTATAAAGCAATGTACTAAAGGAACTCCTTGTGATATAACTGGTGTAACTTATGAAAATCTTAAGGAATCTAGAGGTATACAATGGCCATTTAGGGAAGGAGAAAAGCTAGAAGAAGATGAAAGAAGGCTCTTTGAAGATAAACATTTTTATACTGCCAGTGGAAAAGCAAAATTTATCTATGAAGATATAGAGGAAGTTAAATATAAGCAAAATGAAGAATATCCATATTTACTTAACACAGGCAGAGCTACTGTAGGTCAATGGCATACACTAACAAGGACAAGAGAAATACAGGATGTATATGCTATTTCAGTTAAAGAAGGATATGTAAATATGAACCCTGATTTAGCAGAAGAATTAGGTATAAATGAAAATGAAAAGATAAAGATAGTATCACCAAATGGAGTGATAAATTATTTCATTGTTAAATTTAGCAGGACTGTAAAGAAAGATCATTTATTTGCACCAATGCATTATGTAGAGGCAAATTCAGTGCTGCCATCTATCTTTGATAAGTATTCAAAAGAGCCTAGTTTTAAATATGTACCAGTTAACATAGAAAAAGTATATTAGGAGAAAAGCTATGAAAAGGATAAAGATTGATAGGAAAAAATGTATAGGATGTTTAACATGTACTACAGCATGTAAAGTGGCTCATGGAGGAAGAGATACAAGAGGTCATGTAGTAATTAATAGTCAAGGAAATTATGCACCAATTTATTGTAGGCACTGTACAAGACCAGAATGTGTTTATGCATGTCCTACTGGTGCAATGCAAAAAGATAATGAAACTGGCTATGCACTTTATGATAAAAGCAGATGTGCAACATGTTTTATGTGCATAATGGCATGTCCTTATGGAGTATTAAAAATGGATTATCAGACCAATAGAGAAGTTATGAAATGTGATATGTGTCTTACTGTCAAAGAACAGACTCCACAGTGTGCAGCAAAATGCCCAATGGGAGCATTAACCTTACAGGAGGTGGAATCATAAGATGGCATATGTAGTAGTAGGTGCTTCAGCTGCTGGAATAAATGCAGCTAAGACTTTAAGAGAAATAAATAAAGATATAGAAATCATCTTAGTATCAAAAGATGAATATGTATATTCACGTTGTATTTTGCATCATTTCTTAGATGGACGCCGTGATATAGAAGATTTAGATTTTTCTCCAGGAGAGTTTTTCAAAAAATATGATATTAAATGGATGAAGGGCGTGGAAGTAACAGGCATTGATACGAAAGAAAAAAAGCTTAAACTAGATAATGGAGAAGACTTGCCATATGAAAAGGTAGTATTGGCAACAGGTGCATCATCATTCCTACCTCCAATAGAAAATTTGCGTACTGCCAATAATGTAATAGGATTAAGAAATTTAGATGATGCCATAAGGATAAAAGAAATAGCTCCAAAAGTTAAAAATATTATTATACTAGGAGCAGGTCTTGTTGGTGTAGATGCAATGGCAGGTCTGTTAGATTATGATGCCAAAGTAACTATGATAGAAGTGGGAGATAGGATATTACCACTGCAACTAGATCATTATGCAGCCAATGTATATATTGAAAGGTTGAAAGAGGAAGGGGTGGATTTTAGATTTAATGTAAGAGCAGAAAAAGTAATTGTTGATGAAAATAATAATCCTGTGGCAATAAAATTGAATACTGGTGAAGAAGTTCCAGGAGAACTTATCATTGCATGTACAGGTGTAAGGTCTAATGTAGGTTTTCTAGAAGGTTCTGGTATTGAATGTGATAAATTTGGCTTAATATTTAATCCTAAAGGAGAAACAAATGTTAAAGATGTTTATGGAGCAGGAGATATAAGTGGAAGAAATCCTATATGGCCAACTGCAGTAAAGGAAGGATTAATTGCAGCCAACAATATGTGCAATAAGGATATATATATGGAAGATTTTTTTGGTAGTAAAAATACTATGAATTTTTGTGGTGTAGCAACAATGTCCTTAGGAACTGTTATTAAGCCAGATGATACTTATGAAGAAGCTGTAGAGATAAAAGGAAAGGATTATAAAAAGATTATACATAAGAATGGAACAATTTATGGAGCAATAGTTCAAGGAGACTTATCATATGTAGGTGTATTAACACAGCTTATAAAAGATAAGATAAATATAGATAGGGTTAAGAAACCAATATTCCAAATTGATTATTCTGACTTCTTTAACGAAAAGGAAAATTTAGAATTTGTATATTAGGGGTTATATGTATGTTTGGTATTCCTTTAATTGAGTGGATAGGATATTTAGCATCAATATTAATAGCCATATCCATGTTTATGAAAGATATAGTTAAATTGAGATTTATTAATCTTGTAGGATCTTTACTTTTTGCTTTTTATGGATTTAGCATCAAAGCATATCCAGTGGCAATAATAAATTCAATAATAGTTTTTATAAATATATATTATTTATATAAATTCTCCGGTAATGGTTTGTTCTTTGTAATTA
>JABLTL010101433.1_pt1 | contig 11802 bp, 6 predicted proteins | sample 7160151 | NCBI WGS metagenome assembly JABLTL01 (sample SAMN14651223, study PRJNA627086) | human gut metagenome | isolation source: feces | host: Homo sapiens
TTGTGTAATGGCGGTTTTTATGACGGTGATTGAATACATTGCCGGAATATCCGCAAAATAATTTAAAGCAGAAAGCAAATACCAAAGGGCAAAGCAAAAAATATTTAAATGCTTTAAGAAGGAGCAATTAAATTTCAATTTCCTCTAACATAATTTTGTACTGGTCGGCTGAAAGGCCCTCCCGCTGGCAGCGGTCGCGCAGCTCACGCGCTTTTTTAGACCAGTTTTTAAATTCCCAGTCGTACAGCTTGGCGTTGCGGTATTTTGAGTGCATGCGTTTGTAAGCTTTATTGTATTCAATGTAAACCGGGTCGCCCGCGTGGCTTTCTTTGTAAGATTTCATTGCACCAACGCCCGAACAGCGCTGCCCGTCTACCGGGTTTACGCGGCTGCAATATTCGCAATCGCTGCGCCCGGCTGGCACAAAAAATTCCCCGCAGCAACGGCACTTTTTAACCGGCAACTGCAGCTTTACCGCGTAAAACAGCTCTAACGAGATCATATCATCCGGGTTTAAAATTTCGTATTCCTCTACCACCGGGCTTTCGCTCTCGGCAAATACGGTTTTTACGGTGCCTAAGGTGGCGTTGCGCTCAAAATCGTACAGGGTTGCAATGCCAACGTTAAATTTTCTTACAATACCGCTGTTTTTATCGGTTTTTAAAATATAAAATCGCTGCATATCGGTATATTTTTGCATAGAGGCCGAAGGCTCGAACACAAACTGCAAAAAACCCTTGGCGCGGGTGCGGCGGTATTCTAAATCCTCAAAAATAACCAACATCAGCCAGGCGGCCCAAGGCTCAAGGTCATTTTGCTGGGGCCGGTCCTCCCCGTGTTTTTGCAAAACCTCTTGCGATAAAAAGCTTTCCAGCATGATATGCAGCCGACGGCGGCCGGCGCAGCACTCTAACAAACATTCGGCGTAAAAACGCAGGTAAATAAATAAATAGGGGTTGGTTTCTAACGCTTTGCGCAAAAAAGGTACATAGGCGCCAATGGTTGGGGTGTCAATCCGGTTAGAAACATCGGCTAAAAACTTGTGCTGCAAAATTTGAAACAGCCGTTCCGAAATTTGCGGGCTAACGGCGGTATAATCGCTTAAAGCGCCGCCCAAACTGTATTTAGATTTTTCTACCTGCCCGCCGGCGGCAAGCACAAACCGAAAGTATAAATCTTTTTTATAAAACAAAGCCCAACCTATCAAAACAACACCCCCAGAGTCGCAGCAAATACAAGCGGCTAAAATCGTAATAGAAAATGCATAATATTATTATACATTTTTGCTCTAAAAAGTCAAGGCACATTTACAAAATCTACCGCAAATTTAATTGGCAGACAGTAAAATGCTACGCTCGCTTACCGTAAAGGCAAAAAAATGCCGCAAAGAAGTGGGGAGAATCCTTTGCGGCGAAAATATATCTGCCGTGCAAAACTGCGGCAATGCAACGCGTGGGAGAACGCGTTACAAACATCATTAAGTTGCGGCGCATGCCTTTGCAAAGCGGCTTGCCAAAAAATCGCTATTTTACCCTTTTAGGCCGGTTTAGTAGTGTACGCTGTGGTGAAATCTTAGTCCTTACGGGTGGTGTAAACCGCAACGGCACCGGATGGCAGCTCGTCGCAAAAGTTGGCGGTAACATTTTCAAAGATTTTAGAAACGCCAATGAGCTCGGCTTTTTCGGTAGGCTGAATGGTCGCGGGGTTGTAAAGCCTGCGGTACAGTGTTTGCCCGGCTAACGGTTTTTTTAAGCTTACGGTAATCGGAACCGTTGTTCTGTTACTGTTGGTTACCAAAAAACTAACTTCTCCATGCTCGTTTTGCAGGCAGGCCAAGTAAACGCCGTCACCCTGGCTGCAGCGATAAACCATTCCGGTTCCAAAATAGCGAGTTATTAAGCTGCAGGCGTACCAGGAGGCGTGCGGCAGAGGTGTTTCTAAAAAGCTTTGCAGATAGCCGCCAATTTGCAGGCCATTTACAAATTCGTGATTGTTAGCAGTACTGTCTGTGAACACTTGATCGCACAACGACCACAAAAATACCGTAGAGGCGCCCATATCCATAACCGAGGCCGCCATAGCCCCTAAAGCCGTGCCTTTCCACGGGTCTGGCTGTGTTTCTCTAAAGGTCTCTAAGGTCCAGGCATTTATCGCAACATTGTATTCGTCAATCCAAAATTCCTTACCGGCCGCTAAGGCCACATTACAGCAATCTCTTAATTTTTTTTGCGGAATTTCAAAAAACCAGTCGTCGTGGTAGCTGTTTGAACGGTCATACCCGCGGTGCGAGCCAATAATATCTACCCTATCGCTTAAATTTTGCAGCGTATATTTTACTAAAACAGAATACGGTTCTGAGCCGTCATCGGCCCGCCAGTTATCGCACGGGGCAACAATTTTGTAGCGATCCCGTAGGCCCGATTCTTTTAAACCGTCATCCAGCGCGCAAATTGCGGCGCTATACAGGGGAATTAAGCGGTCATACTCTCGTTTTTCAAATTGGGTGTGTTCTTTATCGCCCCATTTATCACGGGTGTTAAAGCAGTTGTTGCACTCGGTAAACCCAAAAAAGCATTTAATGTTGGTAATACCGTGCTGCTCAAAGGCCAAAACCGCATTTTTAATAAAATTCTTGTAATTTTCGCAGCTGGCATTTAAATCGTCCTGAACCGCAATACCGTAGCCGGTAGAAAGATTGGCGGTTGAAATATACCCTTCGGTTGCAATATTTTTAAAAATACGAATACTCCACCCGGCGAACAGGCCGATGCTAATTTGCCGTTTTTCCAGCTCTTTGCAGTAGCGGTAAAAGGCCTGCATCCGTTCGCTTTCAAAATCGTGGTTTTTTGTTTCCGGGTTCCAGGTAAGCGAGGGCCCAAAAAAGCTGCGAACCATTTGTACGCCCATGCGTTCTAAGCGGTCTAACTCCTGCTGCTGTTGCTGCGGGGTGTAGTTTTGGCCGTTTCGGTCGTGGAACATTACAAACGGGTGGTACACCCCGTTAATGCCTTTAAAGCTTTGGTTTAAAGGGCTTTGGTTAAAAGCCGTTAGCTCGTACCGCGGCTTTGCAATTTTAAAATTACTCATTTTTTTACCTACCTAAAAATTAGTTATTGCAAGTGGTGTACACATAAACAGCGTAAGGCTTAACGGTATCGTACAGCCCGGTTTCATGTGTTTTTATTGATTTATACAACTTACTGAATAAATTATAATATTGAAATCAGCTTCTGTAAAGGCAGAAAATCCTGTTAAAAAAATATAAATATTCTATCCTCCTTAAGAAAAAGATGTGCGACATGGATATTTTTAAATTGAATGATTGCTTAAAACTCCTGCAACTGTCAGTTGTCAAAATAGCAATTGGCTGTTACTTGTTTTTTAAAAGTTTAAATGCTATAATTACTGCAAAGAGCTGTACTGCCTGTTCTGTTTTTAATAATAACACGCTGCTATGTGCTGTTCAAGGAAAACTCAGAACTAAATCGGGGCTGTTTTTTTTAAAATAACTCGGCGGTAATGTTGCAAAGCAAACAGGCATGCACACAAAATTTGGGAAAAATGGGGTTCTAAAATGTTAAACCAATCTATTTACCAACTACGGAGTAGGGCAAATATGTCGCAGGAGCAATTTGCAAATTTGTTTGGGGTATCGCGTCAGTCGGTACAAAAATGGGAGACGGGTGAGTCTACTCCGGATATTGAAAAGCTAGTTAAAATTTGTAAACAATTTGATGTTTCGTTAGACTCTTTAGTGTTAGACAGGGACGCCCGGGAGGTAAACGAAATTGCCGGAAATACGCAAATTGTTCCGCAATACAACAAAATGCAAATTTGGGATTTTTACACAAGCAACGGCGGTTTAAGCCGTGAGTTTGAACAATGCGTTGAAGAAGGGCTTGATATTGAAGCCTACCGTGATGTTTTTAAAGCAGTTTCTATGTTGCCCACAAGTGAGGAAAAAGAACAACTGGCCGACATTTTGTTTCATATTATTTTAAATACCAAACAACGCAGCAATTTTAGTTTTACAGAGCCTAACGATTTAAACGAGATTAAAGCGCTGAGAAGACCCTACCCCCTGCCGACTGTATACAACAAAACCGAGCTACCGCAAAAAATTAAAGGCGCTTGGGTAGGGCGTATTTGCGGATGCTTTTTAGGCAAAAAAGCTGAAGGCGTTAAAACACAGACCTTTATTGACTTTTTAAAAGAAACCAATAATTTTCCCATGCACCGTTATCTGCTTTCTACCGACTTTACCAAAGAGCGCGAGGAAAAATACAACTTTCCCACCAAACAAGCTTATTACGCCGATATTATTGAGGGTATTCCGTCTGACGACGACACCAATTACACAGTTTTGGCACAAATTTTAATTGAAGAGCACGGGCGCGATTTTACTCCGCTAGATGTTGCAAACATTTGGCTGGAAAACCAAAACAAAAACGCCTATTGTACTGCTGAGCGCGTTGCCTACTGCAATTTTATTAAGGGCTACCTGCCGCCCGATTCGGCCAGCCACAAAAACCCTTACCGTGAATGGATCGGGGCGCAAATTAGGGGCGATTATTTTGGGTACATTAACCCTGGCAACCCTGAACTGGCTGCCGAAATGGCTTACCGAGACGCCTGTATTTCGCACACCAAAAACGGCATTTACGGTGAAATGTTTGTTGCGGCCATGCTGGCGGCGGCTGCCGTTACCAACAATATGGAGCAAATTGTGTTGGCCGGCATGGCGCAAATTCCGGCTACCAGCCGCCTTTACAAGGAACTGGAAAAGGTGTTAGCCGATTACCGTGCCGGGTTAGATTACATGGATATTTTTGCAAAAATCAACAAAGATTATAAACAGTATGAGGGCTTTGCCTGCCACACCATTCCCAACGCCATGATCGTGGCGGCAGCGTTGCTGTGCGGGCGAGGCGATTATGCAAAGTCAATTTGCCTTGCGGTGCAGGTTGGGTACGACACCGATTGCAACGGCGCCACTGTTGGCTCGGTTGTTGGATTGGCACAAGGGATAAACGCTATTCCGGAGTATTGGCAGCAACCCACACACAACACACTGCAAACCACCATTTTTAAGGTTGGTAACGTTAATATTAATGTGGTTGCCGAAAAAACTTTAAAGCACATTAAATATTAAACCAACAAAATTAAAAATTCAGTGCATTATTAAAAACCAAACACCCCTTCCCCACAATAACCGCAAAAACAGCAAGACCGCCAAGCTGCAGCCTTGCTGTTTTTATGTTGCAAAATGAATGATTGTTTTAAGCTTAATCTAAATCGTTTTTAATTAAATCTTCGTAGCTTTCGCGCGCCACAATGACACGCGCTTTTCCGTCTTTAACCAAAACGGCTGCCGGGCGTGGAATACGGTTGTAATTGCTGGCCATTGAGTAATTGTAAGCGCCGGTTGACAGCACCGCTAAAATATCGCCCCGCTGCGGCCGCTGCATGGCAATGCCCTCACCTATTAAATCGCCGCTTTCGCAGCATTTACCGGCAATGGTAGCGCAAAAATCCTTGGGGCGGTTGGCTTTGTTGGCAATTTCAACCTCGTACTTTGCGCCGTAAAGGGCGTAGCGGGGGTTGTCGGTCATTCCGCCGTCAACCGCAACATAGGTGCGAATATTTGGAATGTTTTTAATGTGCCCTACCGTGTAAAGTGTTAGGCCGGCCGGGCCGGCAATGCTGCGCCCCGGCTCAATTAAAACAAACGGCAAAGCAACCTTTAGCCGGTTGCACGCGGCTTTTAGCCTGGTAGAAACCATTTCCATAAACGCTTCGTAGGCCAGTGGGTCGTCTTCTTTGGTGTAGCGAATACCAAACCCCCCGCCAAGGTCTAAACACTCGGTCTCGCAGCCAAGCTCGCTTTTTAAGCGGGCCATTACCTCGACCATTACCTCGGCCGCGGCGCAAAACGGTTCGGTATCAAAAATCTGGGATCCAATGTGGCAGTGCAGCCCGGCATAAATCAAATTTTCGGCATTTAAAACAACCTTTACCGCGGCAGTTAACTCGCTGCCCTTTAAAAACCCAAATTTAGAATCTACTTGCCCGGTCTTAATAAAGTTGTGGGTGTGGGCGTCTATGCCAGGCTTTACCCGCAAAAAAACGCGCTGCCGGGTGTGGTATTTTGCGGCGGCGGCCGAGATCATGGCAATTTCGGCCTCGTCATCTATAACAATGCAGCCAACGCCGCTTTTCACGGCAAAATCAATTTCCTCGGCCGATTTATTATTGCCGTGAAAATAAAGCTTTTCGGGCAAAAAGCCGGCTTGCAAAGCGGTGTAGATCTCGCCGCCCGAAACAACATCGGCCCCCAACCCCTCCTCGGCAATTACTTTGTAAATTGCTTTACAAGCAAAGGCCTTGCTGGCGTACAGCACCAGACCGTGCCCGCCGTAAAACTGCTTAATTGAACGGTTAAAGGCCCGGCAGGCCGAGCGAAAAACATCCTCGCTAAAAACATAAAGCGGAGTTTTATATTCGGCTGCCAAGGCGGGCAGATCGGCCCCGCCAAAGCTTAAATGCCCGTTTGGTTCAATGTTCATTCCCTGCCGCTGCAATGTCTTCAATCCCTTCAATAATTTCTTTAATTTGTTCACAGCCCTCGCCCGTTACGGCCGAGAATTCAATAACCTTTACCTCACCGGGCAAAAAGCTTAAAAAGTCCCGCAGGGCGGCGCGCTGCCGCTCCCGCTCGGTTTTTTTTAGTTTATCGCACTTGGTTAGCACAACATGAAACGGGTACCCCGCCTGCAGCAAAAAGTGCAGCATATTTAAATCGTCGGCCGTGGGGGCGTGGCGCATATCAATGAGCGAAAAAACAGTGGCAATTTTTCGGTTTTGGGCAAAAAAGCCTTCCATTAATTCGGCAAAGCGTTGTTTTTCGGCGCCGGAGATCTTGGCGTAGCCGTAGCCCGGCAGGTCTACCAACCGCAGCCCCGGCAGCTTGTAAAAGTTAACCGTAATTGTTTTGCCCGGCTTTTGGCTGGTACGGGCAAAGGCCTTGCGGTTTAAAATTTTGTTGATTAGGCTGGATTTACCTACATTCGAACGGCCGGCAAAGCAGACCTCAGGCACGGTGCTTTCAAAAATCTGCCCGGCGGTGCCAAAGGCGGCCTCAAATTCTACTTGATGATAATTCATGGCGCCACCGTTTGGCCGGCCGGCCTTAGCACCGGTTTTGGCTTTGCGCTTTTAGCGCCCTGCCCTTTTACGGGCGCCGGTTTTTGCTTTATCAGTGCGCCGTCTAACACCTGCTCTACCCGGCTAACCGGCACAAAGGCAACATGGCTGCGCACAATGGGGTCAACTTCTTCTAAATCCGGCAAGTTTTGCTCAGGAATAAATACGGTTTGAATACCGGCGCGGTAAGCGGCCATGGCCTTTTCTTTTAATCCACCAATTGGCAGCACCCGACCTAAAAGGGTAATTTCGCCCGTCATACCAACAAGGCGGTTTACCGGAACGCCCGAAAGGGCCGAAACCACCGCGGTTACCATAGTAACGCCGGCCGAGGGCCCGTCTTTCGGTACGGCCGACTCGGTTGCGTGAATGTGAATATCGGTGTTTTTGTAAAAATCAGGGTTAATTTTAAACAGCTCGGCATTGGCCCGCACAAAGGAGACGGCCGTAGTAGCAGATTCTTTCATTACATTGCCTAAAGAGCCGGTTAATTCAATTTTGCCGGAACCGGGAACCGCTGCCGCCTCCAGCTGCATTAAAGTGCCGCCAACGCTGGTCCAAGCCAGGCCGTTTACCGTGCCAACCGTATCTTTTTTTAGCAGCTCGTCGCCGGTAAATTTGCGGGGGCCTAAGTAATCGGCCAAATTGGCCGGGGTAACGGTTAGCTTTTCGCGCTCGCCCTCGGCAACGCGCCGCGCCGCCTTACGGCAGATTTTTGCAATGCAGCGCTCCATAGAGCGAACGCCGGCCTCGCGCGTGTAGTAATCGGCAATGCAGGCAAAAACCTTTTTGTTCATGCTAAGCTGTTTGGTGCTAAGCCCGTGGCGTGCCAGCTGTTTTTTGTATAAATATCCGCTGGCAATGGCGCATTTATCCTCCCTAGTGTAGCCGGGAAGCTCAATAACATCCATACGGTCTAACAACGGGGTTGGCACCGTGCTAATGTTGTTGGCCGTAGTAATAAACATAACGCCGCTTAAATCAAACGGAAAATCAATGTAATGGTCGGTAAAGGTGCTGTTTTGCTCCGGGTCCAGCGCCTCCAGCAGCGCGGCGGCCGGGTCGCCTTTATAATCCCTCCCCAGCTTATCAATTTCATCCAGCAAAATAAGCGGGTTCATTGATTTTGCGTGGATCATGGCTTTAATCAGCTTGCCGGGCATAGAGCCCAGGTAGGTTTTGCGGTGACCGCGAATTTCGGATTCATCGGCAATGCCACCTAAGGAGATGCGCTCAAACCTGCGGCCCATGCATTCGGCCAGCGATTTGGCAATAGAAGTTTTACCAACGCCGGGCGGACCCGAAAGGCAAATAATGTGGCCTTTTGAATCGGGGTTTAGGGTTAAAACGGCAAGGGTTTCTAAAATCTGCTCTTTTACCAAATTTAGCCCGTAATGCTCCTTATCTAACTTAGCGGCGGCTGCTTTAATGTTGGTGTTTAGCTTGCTGCTAAGGCCAAACGGCAGCGAAAGGCAGGTATCTAAGTAACTGCGTACCACGGCGGCCTCTTGCGCGCCGGCCGGCATGGTGCTAAGCTTTTTAACCTCGGCCTTTAAAAGCTCGGCTGTTTCCTTTGGGGCGCCAAGCTGCTCAATTTTTTGGTAGTATTGTTGAATTTCGTCGTCCGGGTCGTTGCCTTCGCCATACAGCTCCGAATTAATGGCACGAATTTGCTCGCGCAGGTAGTACTGCCGCTGCTCCTCATCAATAAACGCGCGGGTGCGTTCCCCTATTTTATTTTCCAGCAGGCAAATTTGGTACTGCTTTTCTAAAAGGTCCCGCACAAGCTCTAACCGCAGCTGCGGCTTTACCTCGGCTAAAACCTGCTGTTTGTCGGCAAAATCAAGCGGCAGTAAGCCAACAACCGCATCGCTTAAAGCGGCGGGGTCTTCCCGCAGCTTTTGCTCCGGCAAAGCGCCAGAAAGCTTGGGGTAAAAGCGGGTCAGACGCTCTAAATCGCTGCAAATAACGCTGCAAAGGGCGTCGGCGTAGCTGGGATCAAAATCGGTAAAATCGTCCTGCAGCGGCTGCACCTCGGCCGATAAATACACCCCGTTATCGGTAAGTTTTAACAGCCGGGCACGCTGCAGCCCCAGCACCAAAAGGTGGCAGTTTTTTTCCGGCAGGCGGGCCATGCGGCTAATTTCGGCAACCACACCGGTTTCGTATAAATCGTTTTGCTCGGGGTCTTCATCCTCCGGGTCTTTTTGCGCTACAATAAAAAATCGCCGATTTTGGCGCATAGCCAAGCGAACCGCCTCATAAGATTTTGGGCGGCCAATATCAAAATGAACCGTTTCCCCCGGCATAACGGTTAGCCCCCTTAGGGCCACAACCGGCAGCTGCAGAGCGCTTTCGGTTAAATTGTTAAAATCCTCTTGCTTCAAAAAAAATCAAATCCTTTATATTTTCAGGCCAAAGCAGCGGCCTATACCAAAACATTATATACGAAAACCTCTGTGCCGTCAATATTCCATACCCGAAAAACCTGTGAAATTTCGGTAAACTTTTAAAAAAACACACCGCCGCAAGGCCTGCAGCGGTGTGTAACACCGTTTAAAAGTTCAATTCTACTGGTTTAAAAAGTGGTCTACAATGCCTTTTACAATGGCGTCGGCACATTTTTCCTGCTTAGCGTCGTCCAGCATGGCGCTGTAATCTTCGGCGTTACTCATAAATCCGTTTTCGGTAAGCACTACCGGGCAGGTAGAAATGCGGGAAAGGTAAAAATAGTGCCAGTCGGTATTGTAGCTTTTGTAAACGCCGGTTTTTTGCATTTGGGCGGTAATTTTGCCGGCCGGGTTTACCGTGTAGGGGTTAAAGTAAAAAGAATAATAGCCGTTTGCCGAGGCGCTGGTTGCGGCGTTGCGGTGTACCGAAACCGCTAAATCTGGCATGGCGTTGCGCACGCGCAGCACACGGTCATCCTGCGACATACCGGTGTTGCCGGTACGCGTCATGGTAACCGTTGCGCCAATTGATTTTAACTTGGCCTCTACCTTTTTGGCAAGCAATAAGCTGCGTTCGGCCTCGTTAAAATTCTTGTTCGAGCCGGAAGCCCCGCCGTCGCTGCCGCCGTGCCCGGCGTCTACCGTAATTTTAATGCCGTTTAGGGTGCCGCCGTATTTATTGGCTGCGGCATTGGCGTGCACGGGGTTTAAAAAGGTAAATACTAAATCGCCGGAACTGTTATAATCGGCTGTCCAGCCGTAAAAAGCCCCGGTTCGCTTTAAGTAAAACCGCAGCGTGCAGTCGCCCGAATTTTGAATAACCTGAACCCTACTGAACAGCGGATTATTGGCTAAATTAATTTTTTCGCTGTTTTTCACGCCGGCGGCGTAGCAAAGGGTAATATCAATGTAATTAAAAGTAACACTGGAAACCCGGCCCCGCTTATTTACATTGTTTAGGTTGTACTTTTGCGGTAAAACATCCAGCAAAAAGGGTGCTTTCCAATCAACATCCAGCGTTAGCACCGAGCGGTGGCCGGATATTGCAAACGATTTTACCGAAACATTATTTTTGCCCGGCAGCGTTTTGGCGTAGGCTTTAACATTGGCGCCGTTTTTACTTTTGGCGTAAACACGCCGGCCGCAGCGCAGCTTGTAGTAGGTTCCGCCGGATTCGGGGTCGTAAACCGTTTTGGGGCTGCAGTAGTCAATGGTCCCTTTAGGGAAATAGTTGTTAAACGGCTGCGAATAATCGTCTACCGTTTTGCCGCTAAAGGTTTCGGCCTGGTATTTTGTAACCTCGGCCACATAGCCGCTGCCAACATTAATGTAGCCGCCGCCCGAGGGGGTTACGCCGGTATCGCTATCACGAATACTGCTGGGCAGCGTTGTTTTACGAACGGTAATTTTACCGCCGGTTGCCGATTCGGTTACGCCGTTATGCGTGCCCTTAAAGGTAACCTTACCTAAAGAGGTATCCTTCGCGTAGCCGTCCGGCAGGGCAAAGCTGCCGGTGTAGTAAATAAATTCCGAACCCTGCGTTTCCTCGGCACCGGCGCTAAGCTGAACGGTTGAGCCGTTAAGCGTGGCCGTAACCTTACTGCCGCTGCGAGCCAGCGCTTTAACCACCAAGGTAGAGCCGCCGTCTAACTTTAAGGCGGAGCTTGGCGCAACCTCTTTAATAACCACATAGCGGTAGTTAATTTGAAAAGTTTCGGTGCTGCCCTTGTGCGTAAAGGTAAAGGTGTTGTTGCCGCGGTTTAATTTTTCCTCAAAAACAAAATAGCCGTACTCGTTGCGCTCAACCTCTTTGCCGTTTAGGGTTAGCTTAAATTTCGGGTCGCTGGCGCCGTTAAAGGTAATTTTATCCTCAAAAACGGTAAAGCTGCGTTTGGCCGGCGCGGTAAAGCTTAGGTTGGTTAAAATGTAATCGTTTCCGTAATCGCCGGCAATGTAATCTAAGGTGGCGGCAGCTGCCTCGGAATTCTTTGTTTCCAAGGCCTTTAGGCTGTCTACGCAAAATACATAACGGTTTAAGCTATTTAAGCATTTTAGCTGGCGCGCCAATTGGTCGGGGTTTTTCCAGGCGCCCTGCTGCTTTACGGCCGCCGTGCCGGCGTGCCCATAAGCACCAAACATTCTTTTAAAA
>JABLTL010109883.1_pt1 | contig 11800 bp, 9 predicted proteins | sample 7160151 | NCBI WGS metagenome assembly JABLTL01 (sample SAMN14651223, study PRJNA627086) | human gut metagenome | isolation source: feces | host: Homo sapiens
ATCGCATAAATTCGCGCGATATGTCTCGGGTTTTCTGTGACCTTCGCTCACAAAAAACACCTCGCGGGATATTACCAGTGAACAGTAACATAAAATACGCTTCGCGAATTTTACTCATTATCGCAGCAGTCGTCAAGGTCTTGTGCAAGCACAGACTTTGACTCGTTGCTCACGTAAAAAAACTGCCGTCCGAAACACTTCTTTTCATGTTCCGGACGACAGCCATATTCTGTGAAAGTAAGCAGAACGATAAGCCGGGTTATGTCTTGAATGGTCATCTATCTAATCCTGCTGTTGCCAGCAGGCTTCAGCGACCTACCTAAAAACGTGACGGGCAGCCACATAGTTTTTTGTTCGGTCTTGCTTCGGATGGGGTTTACATGTGCCCTCTCTGTCACCAGACAGGCGGTAGTCTCTTACACTGCCTTTCCACCCTTACCAGGCGAACCTGGCGGTTTATTTCTGTTGCACTGGCCTTGGAGTCACCTCCACCGGACGTTATCCGGCATCCTGCCCTTTGAAGCCCGGACTTTCCTCACCTGACCCCTTTCGGTTCTGTCAGCCGCGACCATTTATTCTACTTACCGAATCAGTCTACCACAGGAAAAACTTTTCGTCAAATACATTTTCTATTGTATTATTTGTATCGTGTGGTATAATACAAAATACAAGGAGGTGTTTTCATGATCATAAAAATCAATACACTCTCGCAGATTCCTCTGTATCTGCAGCTTCGCAACCAGATTGTAAAAGGCATCGGCAAAGGGGAACTGACCGAGGGTGAGTCTCTTCCCACCGTGCGGCAGATGGCTGCCGATCTTGGTATCAATACCATGACAGTGAGCAAAGCCTACCAGCTTTTGAAAAATGAAGGTTTTCTCTATACTGACCGCCGTCTGGGAAGTATCGTTCATATTCCGGAAAACGAGGAACCTTCTTCTCTTTTTCAGGAAAAACTGGAGGACGAACTGGAACTTTTAAGTGCGGAAGCCAGGATTCGCGGAATGAACCTGGAAGATTTTCTCAGTCTTTGCAGCAAAGTATTTGTGGAAATGGAGGTGGCTGTGGAATGATGCTCTTTTGGATTCTTGCGATCACGGACCTGATCATGGTCGGCATCACCTGGGCGGTTTATGGAAGTTCGGCAACCTATCGGGACGGGATGCTCCTTGGTGTCCATCTTCCTGAATCTGCTATCTCCTTGTCTCCGGTGGCTCAGCTGACAGACAGCTATCAAAAACACATCCGGAAGTTTTATCTGCTGCATCTGGTTCTTGGCGTTGTAGTTGCCATTCCATTTTTCTGGCTGGCTTCCATAGGCATAACGCTCTGGTGCATCTGGTTTTGTGTATTTCTTGCCCGTGCAGTCTCTTTGCTGTACAGTGCCCACCGTCAGCTGTATCTTCTGAAGCTGGAACAGGGACTGGGCAATACGACAAAAGAACCTTTTACCGCAGCTGCCGACACCCGTACTGCCATACATACCCAGAAGGCAGCGCTCCCGCTGTACTGGCATCTGCTTCCACTGGTGATGGTTTTTATACCATTGTTTTTCTCCCGTATCCGCAACTATATCCTCACCGATACCAGCGGCGGGATCTTCCTGATTACCTGGATCGTCCTCTGGCTGTTTTTTCTTCTGTTCGCCTGGGGCTACTCGAAAAACGGCAACCGGATCTACAGTGCACATACGGAGATCAATGTGGCAATCAACGCCCAGGAACACCGTTACTGGTCCCAGATGTTTTTCTTCTACAGTCTGTGTAACAGTCTGGCATTTATCAGTGAGATCTTTTTCCTTGCAAATGATCTTGAATGGTACTGGTGGTCACACCTGCTCTTTTTTATTTTCCAGACGATTCCCATCGTTGCAGTTTTTGTGATGTACTTCCGCTTAAAGAAGAAAAAAGCACAGATTCTTGCCGCCGATGACGAACCGATGTATGTGGATGACGATTATTACTGGCGAAACGGCTGGTATGACAATCCGGCTGACCCGCGGTTTATGGTTCCTGACCGTTTCTGTGGTACGAATTTTACCACCAATATGGGAAGACCTGCCGGAAAAATCCTCACCGCCAGTATGTTCGTTGTAGTAGCTGGAATGCTGATCTGGATGTGCGGATTATTCATACGCATGGATTTTGTACCGATACGGATGACTATTGATGGCACACAGGTTTCTATCACTTCCGGTTACACTGACACTTCTTTCTCTACAGACGAGATCCTGGATCTGCAGCTTCTGGACAGCCTGCCGGACGATTCCTTCGTCCGCTCCAACGGATCCGCTGACGGGCATCAGCTGCTCGGTGTGTTTAGAGGAAAGAAAACCGGTCCGTGCAGAATGTATGTAGAGCTGGATGAATCCCCGGTTCTTTCCATTCAGACCGATGAATACACGGTATTTCTTACGGCTCCGACAAAAATGCAGGCAGAAAACTGGTATCAGGAGCTGAAAGATCATATGTTTGATAACTGACAACCGAACAAAACACAAAAGGAGTTTTCAATAACATACAAACGTTTTTTGAAAACTCCTTTTTATCACTTTTTATTCTTTTTTCTTTCCGTTGGAATCGTAAATCAGTTCTTTGTATTTTTCCACAAGTTCTTCGTACTGTTCCTCCGATTCTACGAATTTCTGAACCTGATGGTGCGCTTTCTTATGTTTTTCGGCGCGTGGTTTTGCTTCCAGAATGGTATAGGTATCTTCCTCTACCTGCAACGCATTTTCTATGGCTCTGGTCAGACCATTACAGCTGTATGTCGCGCCCGAAACAGCATCGGTATCCAGCGGTTTATTTTCCAGCACTTCTGTGATCACTGCCGGTGCCACATGGAAAAGATATTCCTCATTGTCATAATAAGATAGAATTCTGATTTTTTCTGCTTTCTGATCTTTTACCGTAACTTCTACTTTGATTTCTCCGCGAAAGCCATTGGCTGTTCCCTCATAGTTACCGTCTTTCAGCCGGATCTGACTCGTGACATCTGTCCCGTTTTCTGTTTTTTCCGGATAAATCGCCTGATCTACAGCTTTCAGGAGTCCTTTGCTGCTGTAGGTCGCACCGGAAACCGTATCCACCTCTGTTGATTGTTCTTTCAGCACTTTCGGAATCAGCTCTCTGATAACGCTCTGCATATAAGTAGCATCATCTTCATAATCCTGCACCTGCACATCAGAAATATTTCCATTTTTAATAGTGACCGTCACATCGATCTTACCACGGAATCCATTACCGGTTCCTGTATACGTTCCATCTGTATACGACCCTTTCTCTGTCACTTTTACATCTGCTGTTCCGCTTGCCGTTTCATTTCCCGTTGCTTTTAACAGATACAGATTCATGCAGGAAAAGACAAGTATGGTCACCGCAAGACCCCAGCGGTTACTTTTCTGCTGTTTGCACTGATACGGACAGATTGAACAATCTCCGCTGTTTTTGCAGCTTCGCTTTCTTCTGTCCAAAGAGAAAAAGGAAAGCAGTGTATAAATTGCTCCCATCGGACACAGATATCTGCAAAACGCTCTGAAAAATACTGCCGATATGACCAGAACAATGATACAGATCCAGACACCTGCAGAAATCAGATTCTCTTTGCTGAAATTTCCTCTCAGCAGGGACAGCAGACTGGCAAATCCCTTCCAGGGGCTGATGACATCCAGCAGATTTTTCTTCCAGACAGCACTCACTGCCACAATCACCAGAACAGGATATTTCAGTTTGGAAAGAATTTTGTCTGTTTTCACCGAAAGCATACGTTTCTTACGGTATTTTGTCTGTTTTCGTATCAGGTTTCCCAAATCATAACTCAGATCCTGTGCCGCACCAAAACTACAGATATATCCGCAGTAATACCGTCCGAAAACCGCTGTTGTTACAACAGTTTCCAGCAGCAGAAGAACCGGTTCCCGCGCATAAGTAAAATCCATCACCGAAACCGCATGGATCAGCTTTTTTACCGCATACAGACTGGCAGCAAAAGACTCCGGTATCCACAGAAAAAACAGAATCTGGATTACAATTTTTATAACCTTAGAATATTGTTTTTTCATCATCGGATAAAGTTTGTCTGATTTCCTCTCTCTGTCTCCGGAAGTGGCACACCTGCTACTTTTCCGGCTTCAAAACATTTCATCATCCAGGCCAGGTTCTTTGCCAGATTCCGCATGGTCTGCATTCCCTCTGCATCCATCTTCACTTCTCCCGGTTCACAGCCATGTACCATGTTCCAGTAAGTAGAGCCGGCTACCGGCATCTGGCAGATGCCATAATATTTATTCATCACATCGAAGGAAGCACTGCATCCACCGCGTCTTGCCACTGCTACAGAAGCCGCCGGTTTGAAGGCAAATGCTCTGCCGCTGCTATAAAATACTCTGTCCAGAAATGACAGGATCCGTCCACTTGGATGTGCATAATAGACCGGTGTACCGAAGACAAATCCGTCCGCCTCTTTCGCCTTTGCCACGAATTCATTGACTTTGTCATCCGCAAACACACAGCCATTTTCATTACACTGTCCACATCCGATACAGTCTCTCACCGGCTGACTGCCGATCTGAAAGATCTCATACTCGATGCCCTGTCTTTCCAGTTCCTTTCCTACTTCCAGAAGAGACTGGTATGTATTGCCTTCTTTTTTTGCGCTTCCGTTTAACATCAATACTTTCATACTTTCCACCCTTTCTTTTGAAAATGCCAGGGACAAAATCGCTTTCACCCCTGACATTTTTTCATATATCTTTTATATATTTTCTGTACATTATTTTACACATCAAAGCAGCTGCCGCCCACGAATTCCCTCAGGATAGAATTCTTCGGGATATCCTCACTGGGGATCCCCACAAAATAATCCAGGAATTTTAACAGCCGCTTCGATTCCTGATACTCCGGTTCGTCCGAACCGATCTGGAAGAGTACCGGCTCCGCGTACAGTTTCAGCACTGCCAGTTCATACAGAAGTGCCGAGTTAAACATTGCATCTGCCTGTTCCTGATAGGGGAAGATATTTTCATCCTCTCCACGGCGAACCGACGGCCACATTGCAATCGTTGCTTTCGCACTCGTTCCTCTCGTCCGGTTATCCCGGACAATCCGGCGAATCAATCGTCCGTCCGTCGTCGGAATCCGGTTGTGTTCGTCAATATTTAACTGCGTCAGCGCACTGATATAGATCTTGAATTTGCTCTCCGTAGGAAGCGAATAGCTCAGCCGGTCGTTCAGTCCGTGGATTCCCTCAATCACCAGAATATCGTTCGGCTGCATCTTCAGGAAATCCCCTTTGTATTCCCGTTTTCCCAGTTTGAAATTAAACCGTGGCAGTTCCACCCGCTCGCCCTTAAGCAGCGCATTCATATCGCGGTTGAAAAGTTCCACATCGATAGCTTCCAGACACTCGTAATTGTAGTTCCCGTTTTCATCCCGCGGCGTATCTTCCCGGTTTACAAAATAATTATCCACTGCGATCGGATGCGGTTTCATCCCGTGAGCCGCCAGCTGGATTGACAGGCGATGAGAAAATGTGGTTTTTCCTGAGGAGGATGGTCCGGCGATCATAACGAATTTTACACCGCCACGCTCGATGATCTGCTCTGCGATCTTTGAGATTCTTCCCTCCTGCAGAGCTTCCGAGATCAGCAGCAGTTCCTGCATTTTTCCTTTCGAGATCTTCTCGTTCAGTTCCCCTACCACGGAAACTCCCATCATCTCGCCCCATTTTTCCGCCTCTTTCTGCACCTGAAAAATCTTCGGTGACGGCGTAAACGGCGGCAGTTTTTCCGGTTCTTTCCGGGTCGGCATCTGCATCACAAAGCCCTCGTCATACGGATACAATTTGAAATATTTCAGATATCCGGTATGCCATACCATATACCCGTAAAAATAATCCTCAAATTCCTCGAGATTATAGATATTTACGCGGGAACTTCTCCGGTAACGAAACAGTTTTTCTTTGTCATACATGCCATATTTGTGAAAGAGATCCAGCGCAGAGGCGGTAGACACACTCCGTTTCATCACCGGTGCATGTTTTTCCACCAGCTCATGCATATACGTTTCCACCTGATCCAGAAATGGCTGATCGATCGTCACATCTCCATCAATCGTATAGTAAAATCCCTCTCCCACCGTAAAATGCAGGACAATCTTCCGGATCTTCTCATGTCCTGCCACATGATATACCGCCTTTAACAGCAGTAGATTCATACTTCTTTTGTATGTTTTATGACCGATACTGTCCGCCACCGTCACCAGTGAGATCCGGCAGTCCCGGTGAATCTTTTTATGAAGTTCGCGAAGTTTTCCGTCTACCGTTACCAGAACCACCGGATACTTACAATCCTGATCGAAATCTTTGACAATTTCTCCAAAAGGTGTTCCATCCGGATATGCTTTCTCCCTGGAACCCACTGTTACTTTACACATCTTAAGTCCCATCTTCACCACTCCTTTCAGCTGCCACTACACCACCCGGTACGGATGATGCACTCTGGCAGCGCCTACCGCAAGCTCCGGAAACATAGTTTCCAGTTCCTGTCTCATATATGCGATAAATCCATATTCAGTTCCATAATGACCGGCATCGATCACAGCGATTCCCTGCGCAACGGCATCAATTGCCGAATGATAATCCACATCTCCGGTAACGATCACATCGGCACCTTTTTCAATTGCACCACGGATCATACTTTTTCCGGATCCGCTGCTCACTGCCACACGATGAATGATCGCTGCCGGATCTCCGTACATCCGTACATCCGGGATCTCAAAGTCGTTTCTTACTTTTCCGGCAAATTGTTTCAGATCCATCGTCCCTTTCAGCGCACCTACTCTTCCGATGCCTTCCCCGGGAGCGGTTTCTTCCAGCACTTCACAGTCCGTAAGTCCCAGACATTCCTGATTCAGCTGTGCCATCCCCTTCACATCAAAGTTCGTATGCATTGCATAATAACACAGATCCGCCTGGATCATCGTAATCAGTCTGCGGCCGATAAAATCTGCACTGGTCACTTTTTTTACCGGTGAAAAAATCATCGGGTGATGGGTGATCAGAAGATCCGCACCGAATTCCAGTGCCTGTGCGATCGTCTCTTCTGTAGCATCCAGTGCTGTAAATATTTTTTTGATTTCTTTTTCTTCTCTTCCCACCAGAAGTCCTACGTTATCCCATTCCAGTGCATAGGAAGGATTCCACCGTTCTTCCAGCTTTCTCATAACTTCTTTACATATCATCGTTCATACACCTCCAGTGCCTGCCCGATCAGCCGAAGTTCGTCCTCCAGCTCTTTTTGCCGTGCGGTGATCTTTTCTGCTTTCTTTCCGTCTGCTGCGAGTTTTTCCTGTATTTTCCTGCAGGTTTTCTGTTTGTCTTTCAGATATTCCTCTAATACCGGATGTTTCTCTTCCAGCAGATATTTTCCATACTGTAACTCCACCTCCTGCCACAGCGGCATTTCCCCATGTACTGCCCGCATGGCGGGATAATATTTTCCGTCCTCATATACCATCTTTTCCCCGGCTATCACATATCCATGAGTCAGAAGGTATGACCGGACTTTGTCGATCTCTGACTGGGGTTGCAGGATCAGTTCTTTTACGGAAGCAAGCACCTTTTCACCTGCTTCCAGAATCTTCACTGTCAGTGCCCCGCCCATTCCGGCAATCAGGACAGAATCCGCCTCCCCGGGGCACAAAGCCTGTACACCATCGGAGAGGCGGGTATGTATATCTGTTTCCAGATCAAACTGTTGTATATGTTCTTTTGCGCGCTCCAGTGGTCCCGGATTCACATCCATAGCCAGAGCTGATGGAATCACGCCTTCCAGGCAAAGAGCGATCGGAATATATCCATGATCCGTTCCCACATCTGCCAGCCGGTTTCCCGGTGTCACAAAAGAAGCATTCATCCGAAGTCTTTTGGATAATTCCATTAATCCAGATAATCCTTCAGCTTTCTGCTGCGGCTGGGGTGACGCAGTTTTCTTATTGCTTTCGCTTCGATCTGACGGATACGTTCTCTTGTGACACTGAATTCTTTTCCTACTTCTTCCAGTGTTCTGGCTCTTCCATCATCCAGGCCGAAACGCAGACGAAGTACTTTCTGTTCTCTCTCGGTCAGTGTGCTCAGAACCTCTACCAGCTGTTCTTTTAACAGTGTAAAGGCTGCTGCATCTGCAGGTACCGGAACGTTGTCATCCTGGATAAAGTCACCCAGATGACTGTCTTCTTCTTCACCGATCGGGGTTTCCAGAGAAACCGGTTCCTGAGAAATCTTAAGGATCTCACGGACTCTTTCCACCGGCATATTCATCTCTTCTGCAATCTCTTCCGGCGTAGGTTCACGGCCCAGCTCCTGCAGTAACTGTCTGGACACACGGATCAGTTTGTTGATGGTTTCTACCATATGCACCGGGATACGGATCGTTCTTGCCTGATCGGCGATCGCACGGGTGATGGCCTGACGGATCCACCAGGTTGCATAGGTACTGAACTTATATCCTTTGGTGTAGTCAAATTTTTCCACTGCTTTGATCAGACCCAGATTTCCCTCCTGAATCAGATCCAGGAACAACATGCCGCGTCCCACATATCGTTTTGCGATGCTGACCACCAGACGAAGATTGGCTTCTGCCAGACGTTTTTTCGCCGCCTGATCGCCGTTTTCCATCCGTTTTGCCAGTTCGATTTCCTCTTCTGCACTCAGAAGAGGTACTTTACCGATCTCTTTCAGATACATACGAACCGGATCCTCGATACTGACCCCTTCCGGTACGGAAAGGTCTATATTTTCCAGATCCACCTCATCCTCTTCCATATGCATATCTTCATTATCCAGCAGTGCGTCGTCCTCGGTTACCCGGAGTACATCCACGCCATTGGCTTCCAGATATTCGAAGATCAGATCCATCTGCTCATTGTTCAGGGTGATTCCTTTAAAGAAATCATTGATTTCCTGATACTCCAGCACATTTTTCTTCTTCTTGCCTAATTCCACAAGGTTTTTCAACTGTTCTGCAAATTGGGCTTTATCCATTTCCATCTGTTTTTCCATCCTTCCATATATTGTTTATATTTTATCCTTAACAAAAAGAAATATGCAAATGCAGCTTTCCGGCTTTTAACTCTTCCAGTTCTTTTTTCGCCTGCATCAGATTCATCAGCCCCTGCATGTCTGTAGGCGCCAGATTCTCTGTGCGGTGGGCGATACTGTCTTCCTTCATTCTGCATATCACATCCAGTAATGCCTGCTCCCTCTCCTGTTCCGAGTCCAGCGGGATCGTCGCGTTGAATACAGCCGCCACTTCGGTCTGTTCCTCGCTGTCCGTAAACCGGTTCAGCAGTCTCGCCGGGTTTGGCTCGCCCTGCCGATACTGCTCATATAGCAGTTCAGCCACCTGATGATAGAGGGGTCTTGTAAAATCATCCGGTCCGATATAACGGCTTACCTCTCCGAAAATCTCCGGATAAGAAGTCAGCCAGGTAAGCATCAGTTTCTGAGATACTTCGTATCCGTTCTGCTTTTCCTTATTCCTGTTCAGACCCGATTTTGGTTTGACAGTCTCTGTCATTCCCACGCCCTTCATCGCCAGCCGGTTCACCATCTTTCTGAGTTCTTCCGGCTCGACCTGATAAGTTCCGGCAATGGTTTTGATATAACTGCTTCGTTCAATCTCGTCTTCAAAACGCAGCAGCCGCTTTGCCGTTTCTTTAAAAAAGTCCGTGCGACCCTGCGGGTCCTCCATATCATACTGCCCTTCCAGTGCCTTCAGTTCAAACATAAAACTGTTCGTTCCGTGATCCAGCCTCTCCTGAAAGGCTTCTTTTCCCATATTTTTGATAAATTCATCCGGATCCTTGTAAGGCCTGAGATTGATGACCTTCGTGGAAAGTCCGGCGGTTTTTAACATCGGGATGGCCCGGAGAGCTGCTTTCACACCTGCTTCATCACTGTCGTAAATGATCAGGACTTCATCGGTATACCGTTTCAGGAGACTGGCCTGCTGAGAGGTCAGAGCCGTTCCCAGAGACGCCACTGCATTGTTAAATCCTGCCTGATGCATGGAGATCACATCCATGTACCCCTCGCAGATGATCAGATTTTTCTTTCTCGAAGAACGCGCCATATTCAGTCCGTACAGATTCCGGCTCTTATCAAAGATCTTCGTCTCCGGTGAGTTGATATATTTGGGCTTTGCATCTCCCATCACCCTGCCTCCGAATCCGATCACACGGTTGTTCACATCCATGATCGGATAGATCACACGGTTCCAGAATTTATCATACATGCCACGTTTTTCATCCACATTAAACAGCCCTGACTGCCGTAAGAGCTCATCTGAGTAGTTTTTTCCTTTCAGATATTGATACAGGTTGTTGCTGAACTTGCCGGAATACCCAAGACCAAACTTATTGATGGTTTCATCACTGAGTTCTCTGCCCTTCAGATATGCCATCCCCTGTTCTCCGGTTTTCTGGCGCAGCTGATAATAGTAGAACTTCGCCGCTTCCTTGTTTATCTCCAGAAGTGCGGATTTCAGGTCTGCCTGTTCTTTCGCTTCTTTGGAATATTCCATTTTGGGAAGTTCCACTCCTGCACGGTCCGCCAGCATCTCCAGCGCCTCCGGGAAAGTAAAGTTCTCATATTCCATCAGAAAGGTAAATACATTACCACCAGCTCCACATCCAAAGCAATAATACATCTGCTTTCCGGGGCTTACGGAAAACGACGGTGATTTTTCATTATGAAAGGGACAAAGTCCGAAATAGGAACTTCCTTTTCGCTGCAATTTCACATAACCGGAAATCACATCTACAATATCGTTTTTCATTCGAATTTCTTCGATCAGATCATCCGAATAACGCATGTTTTCTCTCTCCTTTATCCACTGTTGTCATTTACCCACGTATATATATATTCCCCGTCCGGCGACAATATCCTTTTTTATTTGTCCCGGTTCTCTTTTTCTTTGACAAAATATGCTTTTTTTTATTCTTCTTCGCAACGATTCCCCTGCAGTTCAGTATACCGCCCAGGCTGAAGGAATAAAAATTTCTTTGAATTTTGCCATCGCATACTGATCCGTCATGCCGGAGATATAATCACATACCACCCTTTCTCTGTTCTCGCCTTCTACGATCAGTTTCTGGTATTCCCGGGACATCTGTTCCGGATGCCTGCTATAATACAGATACATCTCCTGCAGCATCGTCCTGGCTTTTCTTTCTTCTTTTTTCGCCACCGGATTATTGTAAACGCTTCGAAACATCAATGTGCGAAGTTCCCGCATCGCCTCCGCAATCTCCGGTGTCATCTCGACTTTATCTTTTCCGTAGCTGTTGCGGATCGTATCATGGATCAACGTATTTAACCGCTCTTTGCAGGAATCTCCCAGTGTCACCCTGATTGTGATCGGAATATCATCTTCCTGAAAAATTCCTGCCCTCTGTGCATCATCCATATCATGATGGATATAAGAAATCTTATCACACAGTCGGACTACCTGACCTTCCAGGGTATGCGGTGTGCCGGATGTCCGGTGATTCAACATCCCGTCCCTTACTTCCCAGGTCAGATTCAGTCCCTCCCCGTTCTTTTCCAGCCGTTCCACCACCCGGACACTCTGCTTAAAATGTGCAAATCCTTCCGGACAGATTTCATTCAGAGCCGCTTCACCGGCATGTCCGAACGGTGTATGCCCCAGATCATGCCCCAGCGCAATTATACCAGGATCGATCAAGTCCATAATCACCGGTTGTTACGACCTTTCTGTCCCCCTGAATAAAGAAAGTAAAAA
>JABLTL010151584.1_pt1 | contig 11791 bp, 10 predicted proteins | sample 7160151 | NCBI WGS metagenome assembly JABLTL01 (sample SAMN14651223, study PRJNA627086) | human gut metagenome | isolation source: feces | host: Homo sapiens
GCAGACACGTTCTATGTGCCTGCTCAAAAAAATGTAAAAAGAAAGCAGAGGAAATTCCGATTTTTTTATGCATAAGGGCTCACCTCTAAAAATTAAAGTACAAAAATGGGTTATAGCTTGCATTGACAAGGTAGGCGGTGGAAAGCAGCATCAGAATCGCCATCAAAATGACGCTTCCGTAATTGCCGACAGCCGGAACTTTGTCTGCGAGCTTAACAGCCAGCTTCTTTGGCAGATCCGTAGAACCGATGATCGCAATGATGAATAACAATCCGAAGTTCACAAGGATATATATGGTATAACTGTCATAGAAGTTACTGTCAAAGCGGAACATCCGTCCCATATAGGAGAATGCCTGTGCGATCGTTGATGTATCAAAGAGTACCCATCCAAGCATGACGAGAACGATCGCATAAATACGTTTTATAATAGAAGGAATCTTTGTAAAGATATCCTGTTTTCCTGCTTTTGTCAGTGCGGTTGTAACCAGCTTTTCTATAATGATCAGAACACCGTACAGAGAACCCCACAGAATGAAGTTCCAGCTTGCACCATGCCAGACACCGGTTAAGAACCAGACAACTGCAGTGTTGAATATCGTACGGGCAAGTCCCTTGCGGCTTCCTCCGAGAGGAAAATAGACATAGCTCTTGAACCAGCCGGAGAGTGTCATATGCCATCTGCGCCAGAACTCACTGATACTCTTGGACATATACGGATAATTGAAGTTTTCCGGGAAATGGAAACCGAGCATCTTACCCAGACCGATCGCCATATCAGAATACCCGGAAAAATCAAAATAGATCTGTAAGGTATAAGCGGCAATACCAAGCCATGCGGTTGCAACCGGAAGCTCGGATAAGTCCATAGCTTTGACATTTGTCCAGACAACACCGATATTATTTGCGATCAGAACCTTCTTGCCAAGACCGACCGCGAAGCGGAGAATACCATCCCAGATCAGGTCGATGTTGATCACACGTTCATTCAGCTCGGCAGCCACATCTTCATAACGAACGATCGGACCTGCTACGATCTGTGGGAATAGCGTGACAAAGGCTGCAAAGGTGATCGGATTCTTCTGAACAGAGATGTTCTTCCGGTACAGGTCGATCGTATATGACATGGACTGGAAGGTAAAGAAGCTGATACCGATCGGAAGCAGAGAGGTCGGTGAACCATAGTGCGTTCCGAATATGTTATTAATATTTTCTATGATGAAATTGCTATATTTGAAAAAGCCAAGCAAGGACAGATTCATGACCATCGATATGACCAGTGCAAACTTTCGAAGTGCCTGACGGTCGCCTGCCTTATAAATGACCAGACCTGCAAAATAATCGATCATTGTTGATGCGATCAGTACAAATACATAGATTGGTTCGCCCCATGCGTAGAAGAACAGTCCGCTGATCAGGATGAACAGGTTCCGTAACTGCTTCGGGACAATATAATAGATAACCAGTGTAACCGGTAAAAATATATATAAAAATGTCAAACTGGAAAAGACCATGTGATACCCCAACTAACTTCATTATTATGTCGACTTCTGTCGCCGTAACAATTATAAAGTTAACGTATGGTAGTGTCAATCAGATTAAATATTAAATATTTGTGAGAAACCGGCTAAGAAACGGGAAAATATATAGATTGTGTGCATAGTTACAATATCGGCAGGCATATACAGATATACAGCAGTATTAAGACTACAAATATAGGATTTTAAGGAGATGAGAAAAAATCAGCCCATGTGAAACCATGTGACTATATAAAAGAACTGCCTTACTTAGACTCGCTGTGGTTTCTATGAGCTGCATATACGTGATTCGCAAATGTTCCTGTGCCAACTCGCCTTTCAGGCTCAGACAGGCACCCACATTTGCTCGTATATGCATCTCATTACGAAATCCTCACTAATGTCTTAGTAAGGCAGTTCTTTTATATAGATTGTATAGTTTCACATGGGTGTCCTTCTATCGGATAGCGTCCTTCATGCTTGCGACATAGTCTTTGATATAAGGCACGCAGTCCCTGCCATATTTGGCGCAGAGCTTGACAATGGCAGAGCCGACGATCACACCGTCAGCATGAGCAGCCATTTCCTTTGCCTGCTCCGGTGTGGAGATTCCGAAGCCGATCGCACACGGAGTATCCGTTACGGCTTTGACCAGCTTGGTCATAGCACCGATATCGGTCGTGATCTTGCTTCTTGTTCCGGTAACACCGAGAGAAGAAACACAGTAGATAAATCCATTTGCTTCTTTTGCGATCATGCTGATCCGGTCATGGGAGGTTGGTGCGATCATGGATACCAGATCCAGATCATACTTCTTACAGATGCCGTCGAACTCATCCTTTTCTTCGTAAGGGATATCCGGCAGAATCAGTCCGTCAATGCCGATCTCCTTACAAATGCCGATAAATTTTTCAGAGCCGTAAGAGAAGACAACATTTGCATAAGTCATAAATACCATAGGGATGGTAACTGTCTTACGGAGCTTTCTTACAAGGTCAAATACATCATTTGTCGTAACATGGTTTGCGAGTGCGCGGATATTTGCACCCTGGATAACAGGGCCTTCTGCGGTTGGATCTGAGAATGGGATACCAAGTTCGATCAGGTCTGCACCTGCTTCTACCATGGCATATACGATCTGTTCTGTTGTTTCAAGATCAGGGTCACCACATGTAACAAATGGGATGAACGCCTTTCCGTTTTTGAATGCATTTTTAATATTACTCATAGAGATCCTCCCCTCTGTATCTGGCGATGGCGGCAACGTCTTTATCGCCTCGTCCTGAAATGTTAATAACCATGATCTGGTCTTTGTCCATCTGTGGTGCAAGCTTCATTGCATAGGCAACTGCATGAGCACTCTCGATCGCAGGGATAACACCCTCGATCTTGGACAGATATTCAAATGCATCAACAGCTTCATCATCTGTAACAGCGACATATTCTGCTCTGCCGATGTCATGCAGGTATGCATGTTCCGGTCCGATTCCCGGATAGTCAAGACCTGCGGAAATAGAATAAACCGGTGCGATCTGTCCGAATTCATCCTGACAGAAGTAGGACTTCATACCATGGAAGATACCAAGTCTTCCGGTATTGATCGTTGCAGCTGTCTCAAATGTATCAATTCCACGTCCGGCCGCTTCACATCCGATCAGGCGAACGCTCTTATCCGGAATAAAGTTATAGAATGCGCCGATCGCATTGGAACCGCCGCCGACACAGGCGAGAACGGCATCCGGCAGTCTGCCTTCCTTCTCCATAAGCTGTTCCTTGATCTCCTTGCTGATAACAGCCTGAAAATCGCGAACCATTTCAGGGAAAGGATAAGGTCCCATAACAGAACCCAGAACATAATGGGTATCATCGATTCTGGAAGTCCATTCACGGAAGGTTTCGGAAACGGCATCCTTTAATGTACCGGTACCGGTTTCTACCGGGTGAACCTTTGCTCCTAATAATTTCATACGATAGACATTTAAAGCCTGACGGATGGTGTCTTCCTTGCCCATGAAGATCTCACATTCCATACCCATCATGGCAGCAACTGTAGCAGTTGCAACACCGTGCTGACCGGCTCCTGTCTCGGCGATAACTCTTGTCTTACCCATTCGTTTTGCAAGGAGCATCTGACCGATAACATTGTTGATCTTATGTGCTCCGGTGTGATTCAAGTCCTCACGCTTCAGGTAGATCTTTGCACCGCCGAGATCCTCTGTCATTCTCTTGGCATAGTACAGACGGCTAGGTCTGCCGGCGTATTCATTTAACATTTCTGTCAGCTCCCGGTTGAATTCCGGGTCATCTTTGTATTTCTTATATGATTCTTCAAGCTCAAGCATGGCGTTCATCAGTGTTTCCGGTATGTACTGTCCGCCATGGATTCCAAAACGTCCTTTTGACATATATGTTTCCTCCTGTATGTGTTGTTTCTATATTATAAAATATCATTAATGCTTTCAAATAAAGTTCGTTGTTCCTGCAGAAACAGGATCCGGTTCTATCCTATAGTTTCACCCCGTAACCATGCAAATGCGGCTTTCTTATCAGGGCTTCGCATAAAGGTTTCTCCGATCAATACTGCATCTGTGCCATTTCCCTTTAAACGGTCGATGTCCTCCGGTGTGCGGATGCCGCTTTCGGATACATAGACGACCGGTTTACCATTTATCGAATCCGGGATCAATGTCCGAAGTCTTACACTGTTCATGATGTCAACGGTAAAGGTCTTCAGATCGCGGTTATTTACACCGATAATGTCTGCGCCGATCGCGATCGCACGTCTGACTTCTTTTTCGTCATGTGTTTCTACCAGAACGGACAGCCCGAGGCTTGTTGCAAGCTCGTAATAGCTTTTGAGCTGCTCGTCGGTAAGGATCGCACAGATCAGAAGGATCGCAGAGGCACCGATCACCTTTGCTTCATAGATCATATAAGGATCGACGGTGAAATCCTTCCGCAGGATCGGAGTGGATACTGATTCATGGATCGCTGTCAGGTATTCGTTGCTTCCCTGAAAATAAAATGGTTCGGTCAGCACGGATATGGCGGATGCACCGGCGGCTTCATATTCTTTCGCAATCTCGATATATGGGAAATCCGGTGCAATCAGTCCTTTGGAAGGGGAAGCCTTTTTTACTTCGCAGATAAAGGAGATTCCCGGCTTTGCCAGATTGTCACGGAAAGGAAAAACGGTATAAGGTTTTGTTCCGTTCTCTGTTTCCTTTTCTACGATTGCAAGAGCTTTTGCCTTCATTTCTTCAAATGAGATCTGCTCTTTGCATTTGGCAATCCGTTCTTTTGTTTTTGCTGCTATTTCATCTAAGATCATATATATTCCTCCATAGCGGTCCGGAGATTAAAGGTTCCGGGTCGGTTATGTGTTTTGCTTTTACAAATAATTAAGCGTTTGTTGCTGCTATAAAGTCTTCCAGCTTCTTCAGACCGCTGCCATTTGCCAGAATATCGGCTGCAAGGGCGAAGCCTTTTTCAAGTGAGATTTGGTTTGTGATATGCAAAGCTGCACCGGCATTTAAGATAACGGCTGTACGTTTGCCATCTGTGATCTTGCCGGATAAGATATCCTTTGTGATCTGTGCATTTTCTTCCGGTGTGCCACCGACCAGTTCGGCTTTGTCACAGAGGGTGAAGCCGTATGCGGTTGGGTCTAAGGTATAGGTGTTAAATGTGCCATCGTTGAATTCACATACAGTTGTTGTTGTAACCGCTGAGATTTCATCCAGACCGTCGTTTCCATGAACGACCATACCACGTTTTACACCGAGGTTGCTGAGTACTTTTGCAAGCGGATCAACGAGGGAGGCATCATAGACACCGAGTAACTGAAGATTTGCTTTTGCCGGATTTGCAAGAGGTCCTAAGATATTGAATACTGTAGGAATCTTGATCTCTTTTCTTGGAGCGCCGACAAATCGCATTGCTGTGTGATATTTCTGTGCAAATAAGAAGCAGGTACCAAGATCCTTCAGACAGGCTTCGCTGACTTTACAGTCTGCTGCGATGTTGACACCAAGGGCTTCCAGGCAGTCGGCTGTTCCGCATTTGCTGGATGCTGCACGGTTGCCATGCTTTGCCACCTTACCACCGCCTGCGGCTGTTACTAATGAGGAAACAGTTGAGATGTTAAAGGTTCCTGCGCAGTCTCCACCGGTTCCTACGATGTCGATCTCCTCATCGACATCCGGTGTAAATTCACCACAGTGTTTTCTCATGATCTCAGCAAATGCTGTGATCTCATCGATCGTTTCACCTTTAATATGAAGTGCTGTTAAGAAGCTTCCGATCTGTGCCTGTGTTGCTTCTCCACTCATAATTTCATCCATAACGGCTGCTGCCATTTCTTTATCTAAATTTTCGCCTTTAACTATTTTAGCAATTGCTTCTGTAATCATATTGAAATCCTCCTTGATATTATCTTTTAATAAGACATTTGCAGGTTCTGTATAGAATTGTTATGATTAAACATTTTGACTTACCAAGACAGGGACATTTGAGTCCGCCGGTACTTGATGGTGCATTAGCAGCATCTTAGTACCGCTGCAGGGGTAACTGAGACCTTAGCGAGGCTTAAGCCGAGGTTAGTTCGAAGTTACACAGAGTGGAAACGAGCGGAAGCGTTCCCTGGTTGGTAATGGCAAAAATGTTTAATCTAAGTAGTGTATTGCAACCTGCAAATGTCAGGTTATGCCTCTAAAAAGTTTCGTAAGATGATTGTTCCTTTTGGTGTCAGAATCGATTCCGGATGGAACTGGACACCATATATTTCATAATCCTTGTGTTTGACTGCCATGATCTCATCATCGTCGGTTCGGGCAATAACGGTAAGAACATCCGGGAAGTTTTCTTCGGAAGCGGCAAGGGAATGATATCTGGCAACCTCGATCCGTTTCTGAAGTCCCTTGAACAGTTTGCAGTTGATGTCGACATTTGCAACGGACATTTTGCCATGCATCAGCTTTTTGGCGTATGTGATCGTTGCACCGTAGGTTTCACAGATTGCCTGATGTCCGAGACAGACACCAAGGATCGGAACCTTGCCGGCAAAATAGGAGATGGCTTCTTCACAGATACCTGCATCGGAAGGTCTTCCGGGACCGGGTGAAATGATGATCTTCTCCGGGTTCATTGCTTCAATCTCCTGACAGGTGTATTCATCATTTCGTATTACCTTGATGTCAGGATTGATCTTTCCTACAAGCTGATACAGATTGTAGGAAAAGCTGTCATAATTATCGATCAGTAATATCATGCTTCGTCACCTCGTATCTTCTGAGAATTAATCAATGCATCCGTTACGGCTTTTGCTTTGTTGATGCATTCCTGGAATTCATTTGCCGGTACACTGTCGGCTACAATGCCGGCACCGGAACGGACAAATACTTTATTTCCTTTGCGGTATGCGATTCGGATCGCGATGCAGGTATCCAGATTTCCTGAGAAATCGATATAACCGATCGCGCCGCCGTAAATACCTCGTTTGTTATTTTCAAGCTCGTTGATGATCTCACATGCCCGGATCTTCGGTGCACCGGATAAGGTTCCGGCCGGAAGAACCGCATCGACAGCGGAGATCGCATCCAGATCCTCACGGAGTGTTCCGCGTACGGTAGAGCCGATATGCATAACGTGTGAATAACGCTGGATGGACATATATCGTTCGACTTCGACCGTTCCAAACTGACTGACCTTTCCGAGATCATTTCTTCCGAGATCCACTAACATATTGTGTTCTGCAAGTTCCTTTTCATCTGCCATCAGGCTCTTTTCCAGTTCCAGATCTTCGACCTTTGTTTTTCCCCTTGGTCTTGTGCCTGCCAGAGGAAATGTGTGGAGAACGCCATCCTCTACCTTGACCAGAGTTTCAGGGGAAGCCCCGGCAACCTCGATCGTGTCACCGTCAAAGTAGAACATGTAAGGAGATGGGTTTGTGCTTCGGAGCAGCCGGTAGGTATCGAACAGGCTTCCTTCCATTTCGGCTTCCAGTCGGTTGGAAAGCACGACCTGAAAAATATCTCCTTCATATATATAGTGCTTTGCCTTTTCTACCATCCGGCAGTAGGCTTCTTTGTCAAATAATGGTTTGAATTCTGTCTTAAGAACAGGAGCAGGAATATCGGCTTCTGCGCCATGGAGAATGAGTTCTTTCATTTCTTTGATATCCTGTAAGGCTTTCTGATATCCTTCTTCGATATTTGCTGTGTCGGCATTTGCGATCAGGATCAGCTTGGATCTTACATTGTCAAATGCGATCACCTTGTCAAATAACATCAGGTCGACATCTTGAAATCCTTCCTCGTCCTTTGCATCAAGCACCAGCTTCTTTTCACTGTATTTCAGATAGTCATAAGAGAAATATCCAACCAGTCCGCCGGTGAAAGTAGGGAAGCCTTCGATCTTAGGGCTCTTATAATCTTTTAAAACCTCACGGATGAAGATTTCCGGATGGATGCCGGAGGTCTCTTTGATGACTGCTCCGTTCTCATCCTTTAATGTCAGGGTTCCGTTCATACAGATGATATCCAGTTTTGGACTGTATCCAAGGAAAGTGTATCTTCCCCAGAGCTCCTGATTCTCCACGCTTTCCAGAATGTAGCAATGCTCATTTTCCGCTTTTAGTTTCTTTAGCAGATTGATCGGAGTGATGATATCGGAGAGCATCTCATAACAGACCGGAACCATGTGGTATCCCTGTTCGGCGTATTCTTTTGCTTCGCTAAGTGTTGGTCGTATCATATGTTTCACCTCGTTCATAAATAGTAGTTTAATAAGTTGTTTGAAATTGTTGATGTATGGTGAGGTGCGCTTTGCCTAAGTTGCTTTTTATAAAAAGAAAAAGCACCATCAGAAGATTGCATAAAAAAATCTCATCCAAAAGCAAAACGCTTATAGGACAAGATACAAATACAACACTCCTGCGGTGCCACCTATATTCATCAAAATCTGATGCACTCAACCATATACTAACATATATGTACTTTCTATAACGGGAAGTCTCCGTCGCCCCTACTAGATTCGCTCGTTCGGTTTGCCCTCGCAAGTCCATTCACTTAAGAAATCATCACTGCAATCTCACCACCTGCAGTTCTCTGGACATGTTGTTCATAAGCTACTCTTCTTGCTCATTGGTTTGTTTTATTGTATTCATATTGCACCGGTATGATATATTTGTCAAGAACTAATTTTATAATTGTTCAAAAAAAGGTACAATTATTTCGATGGAAAACCTTGTTTATTCGTTAAAAATCACTATAATAAAAGTAAGATGACTCGCTATGCGCAAGTATAGCTTTTAATACTGAAAATATACGGAACGTGTATGTAATGCATGATATATGATTCGTATAAATAATCAATGGAGGACTATAATCGTGGAAGAACGTAAAAATTTTGGTTTCGGTGTATTGATCGATATTTTGAAGAAAAATCCAAAAACAATTGTTTTGACTGAAGGTACTGATCCCCGTATTCTGGAAGCATCTTCAAGACTTCTTGCAAGTAACTTCCTACATCCGATTCTTGTAGGAGATCCTGATAAGATTTATGAAGTTGCAGAGGAAAGCGGTTTTAATATAAGAGGTTCCGAGATCATTAATCCAAGGAATTTTGATCGTATGGATGAGATGGTTGAGATGTTCTGTGAACTCAGAAAGAGCAAGGGTGTGACACCGGAGCAGGCAAGAGAGATCCTGTATCAGAACAACTACTTTGGTACGATGCTTGTTAAGATGGGAATTGCAGATTCGCTTCTCGGTGGTGCTACATATTCAACTGCAGATACAGTAAGACCTGCTTTACAGCTGATCAAGACAAGACCGGGCAACACACTGGTTTCATCCTGCTTCATTCTGGTACGTCCGTTTGCAACAGGTGGTAATGAAGTGTTCGCTATGGGTGACTGTGGTATCAACATCAAGCCAAATGAAGATGAGCTGGTTGAGATCGCAGAGGAGACGGTTCGTTGTGCAAGAATCTTCGGTGTAGATCCAAAGGTTGCATTCTTAAGCTATTCAACCTATGGCTCCGGTAAGGGCGAAGATGTGGATAAGATGAGAAATGCAGCAAGAAAGACAAAGGAGCGTAACCCTGATCTTCCGATCTCAGGTGAGATTCAGTTCGATGCAGCCGTATCACCTAGAGTTGCAAAGAAGAAATGTCCGCAGTCAGAGGTTGCAGGAAATGCAAATACCTTTATCTTCCCTGATATCAATGCAGGAAATATCGGTTATAAGATTGCACAGAGAATGGGTAACTTCTCAGCATATGGCCCGATCCTGTTAGGACTTAATTCTCCTATCAACGATCTGTCCAGAGGATGTACAGCAGATGAGGTTTATTCTATGGCGATCATCACAGCAGCATTAGCAGATAATAAAGATGCATAAATTGTAGATAGATAAAAGCCGGACACTATCTTTGGTTTAAAGAGATAGTGTCCGGCTTTTGTCTATTGTCTAAAGATGATTATTCTATTTGCAGGAATTCTGCGGCTGTTAATATTTGTGGCTTTTGAAGTCCTGATTCTGCTGATTTTTCATTGCAAGAAAGTGTGATTTTTCTTGAAATAAATGGGTAAATGGTTTACCATAATATCATGAGTATTTAGTATGGGATTGTAGCGTTTTTTTAGCGTGAAGGGCGAACAAATGACGCCTGTGAGACAGAAAAATTGGGACAGCATATTTGTGGGTGTCAGAATGGAGATTTGAATGAGTTTCGTGTATTCATTGTTTTTGAAGAGAGCCGGAGAGGAACTTTCACAATTTGATAACAGAATTTCTAACATGCTTCCAGTGGCTGCCGGTCTGGTTTTTTTTGATATGCGAAACTATCGTAATGATAATGGGGAATTTAATGTTTATATAGAGTGGAATGAGGAATTGAATTCCATCCTGAATGACAGACTGCCTTCGGGTGGTTATTTTATAAAGGCAACAGGAAAACAGGCAAGACAGTTGGAAGAAAAAACAGGTGGAATTCCTGTTTATATGAAGTTGATCGCACATGAGGGCAGGCTGTATCCGTATCGCACATATGTGATGTGGAATGGCAGGCCTTTTAGTGTGGAATTTAACGGAAATATATTGATCCCGGTTGATTATAAGAAGAAAGCAGAGAACGTGAGGATACAGGGTTCGCAGAATGGCGGTAAAGGAAATCGTACGGATGTATCTGGAAGTCAGATGAGCAGTCAGAGAGGGGTGTTTGGCACAAGCCAGCGTGGAATCTTCTTTGGCAGTCAGCGAGGATTTTTGACAGGTAGTAATCGGGGCTTCTTTTTTGAAAGTCAGAACGGCTTTTCCTTTGGCAGTAACCGAGGTTATCTGACGGGCAGCAATCGAGAATTCTGGACGAGTAGCAATCGACCTTGGATGTATGAGTGGGAATATGAGAATGGCAGCCAGAGAAGTCTATTCGGTGGTAGTCAGAGAAGTCTGTTTAGTACAAGTCAACGTGGAAATTTCTTTGGAAGTCAAGGTAGATTTTGGGGGACAAGTCAGCAGGGATTCCTTTTTGGAAGTCAGCGGGAGTTTTTGACAGGTAGCAATCGGGGCTTCTTTTTTGGAAGCCGGAACGGCTTTTTCTATGGCAGCAACCGAGGCTATCTGACGGGCAGCAATCGTGAATTCTGGACAAGCAGTAATCGACCTTGGATGTATGAGTGGGAATACGAGAATGGCAGCCAGTGTGGATTTTTAGCAGACAGCCGGTACACACCGACATTTTATCAGGTAACAGATGGCGGGGCAGATGATTATGACATTCCACATTGGTATTATATGCCGCCGGAATGGCAGCTTATAAACCGGTCAAAACGACCATGCAGCAGAAAAGGCGGAAACAGCACATTTGGCTATGGGCTGGATTTAATATAGAGCGGAAGCGTCCCTTGGCTGAGAAGGTCAAGAGACTGTAACTAATCAATATTTAGTCGGTTTTCAATTATCTTGAAAGGACAACATATGGACGGATTTCATTCCTTATGGTCAAAACCATATATGGCGGGAAAACAAGCGGAAGAATATTGGATGCAGGACTATGAAGTCCTTACGATGATTCTTTCGGCTTTGATGTGGAGAAAACACAATGGGGGGATTCGTTTGTGTGCGGATGCAGAGGCAAGAGTATTTATCGAGAAGCTGGGACTTGCGCACATCTGGAATCTCGGAATCGAGGAAATTACAGTGCCGGAAGCGGTACCGGAAAAGGTGTTCTGGGCAGCCGGCAAATTATATTCATTGAAAAAAATGCAGATGC
>JABLTL010142517.1_pt1 | contig 11787 bp, 9 predicted proteins | sample 7160151 | NCBI WGS metagenome assembly JABLTL01 (sample SAMN14651223, study PRJNA627086) | human gut metagenome | isolation source: feces | host: Homo sapiens
ATTCTTCTCACTATTTTCGGTGTTTGAATTTTTGACTCTAATAAATCAAAGAATTCTCTTCCTCCGCCCATAGATTTGCTGAGATTAATGTCATTACACAAAATATATATAGGCTCTTGATTATATGAATTTAAAAAAGATGCCAACTTATCAATAAACTGAACTATTTGCTTTTCGTCTGAATGTTTATACATATCCGAAAATACATATTGAAAAATAAGCACATCTGGCACCCACTTTTTTTGAACAATAATATCCACTAATTGTAATATATCATTTGGATAAAATCTTATTCCGTCGCCAAAATAATCTATAATATCATTCCAAATAGGTTGCCATACCTCTCCTAATGGATCAATTCCCCTATAGTCCAATTGGTCATAATTAAGCACCCCCTCATTTCTAAGATAATCAACTGCAGCCAATTCTGTACATGGTCCGCATCCAACTGACATAATCTTCAATTTCTTCTTATCTCGAATTTCAGCAAAGCAGCTTAATCCATACACCATTTCAGATGCATATTTATATGCATATTTACAATAATAGCAATCTGCCATATGTATACAGTCATATTTTCTTGGAGCCGGAGCATTTTGAGGAAAATGTACATACTGTAAACAACTTTGACAATCTCGTGGACAACAGGCCCCATATGAGCAATCCTCACATTGTTCATGTTCCTTCTGATATTCATCTCTGTAAGAACATTTCTCAATCAAATCATATAAAAGCATATCATTCCCTCCAACACATATTTTTATTAATTATACTACATTTTTTCACATTCTTATAGTTATTTTATTTACATCTATCTCAACTCTCATAACTAAAGAACTCCCTAGCCATCATCTCCGCCGTAGCCCGGTTATCCCCCTGAATATTCCTGTGCGGTAACACCGCAAATCCGGCAGATGGGAAACCATCTGTCCGGTAATGCGGGAACCGCTTATGCGAGTTTACTCGCGTAACATTTTATCCAAGCCGTACACCTCTCTCATAGAGATATCATGCTCAGCATCAATGCTTGTGATATTGATCCTGTAGCTGTCATGTGCGATTCGATCAATGATCGCATCAGCCAATGGACTGTCATCACCACCAAGCTGATCATACCATTCTTCGAAACCGTACTGAGAGCAGAAAATCGTAGATGATTTCTTGCGTCTCCGATGCAAAAGTTCAAAAATGTCCTTTTGCTCGATTTCAGTAGGTTTCAAAAGAAGCCACTCATCAAGGATAAGCACCAGTGGGTTGGCATATTTGGCCAGAACTTTTCGGTAGCTCCCTTCTGACCGTGCAATCTCAAGATCAATGAGCAGATCTGGAAGGCGGATATATTTAGTAGTGAAATACCGTTTACATGCTTCCATGCCAAAAGCACAGGCCATATAGGTTTTTCCACAACCTGTTGCACCGGTAATAAAGAGATTCCGATGTTCAGATATATATTCGCAAGTATCATCTCCTGAGAAAAAGAAAAGGCAGAGGTTTTTTCTTCCCCTGCCTGTCCGTCTAAAATAAAACTTAGCTGCCCGTCCATTGACGGTAACGGTTTCATTCTATCATTTAATTCTCCGAGAAGTCGCATTGCTTCAAAGTGCCTTGCAATCACACCCCAGTCATAATAGCTCTGCTTCGTTCTGCTCTCATAATGACCTTCCCAAAGATGCAATACATTCTGAAATGTCTTGTATCCAACTGTCCTTCCATCTTCTAAAGTCAGCTCCGTATAGTCATGATTAAAAATACTCTTGATAAACTCCGTCCGTTCTACATTATCCTGTGTCCTCTCATAAAAATCTTTGATTTCTTCAAGAGATGCCGACAAATGTGGTGTTGTCCGGAGTATCTCGTTGATATCCTTATCGCTGTGAAAGAAAGGAAGACTCTTATCTTCATGGTTTCGGTCATAATGCTCTAAACGTAAATGACCTGTTCTTTCACGATCTCCTGAGCCGAGTTCCTGATGTTGTTCATCAGCCGAACCCAGTTCATCATGTCGTCTGCTTTCATCTGTTCGGTCAGTCCCTCCCTGGCTGCCATCTCCCGCACCAGTGTTTCCTCCAGTTCGCCCTCTGCTGTACTTCCGACAAATGCTTTGTCAGGATTCCTTTCGTCAGGAGATTGTAATACTGGACTCTGTGCTGTTCCTTGAGAAATGTTCTCCTCATCTGTGACCATTTGCCCACCACCGGCTCCGGCTGTTCTGGCAAGATCAGATCCGGAAGGTTGTAATCCCCGACCATCGTGTATGTGATCTCGTTCATTCTTACCGCTCCTTTCGGTTGTATTTTCATCCCTATTGTATCCAGATTGTCTGTCCGCTTCAATGATGCGATTATTCCGGCTGAGTGCCCGAATGGTTTTTGATATTTCCGAAAGTCCCATCTCTGTAATATCACTTGTGGCAAAACCGAGAGCGTTTAATGTTTCCTGCGTATTAAAGTTTGTGACATCTCTGAAATCTTCCGCTTCAAAATATTCGCCCACATTGATTCCCAGTCGTGCCATCATCATATATGCCACGCTGTTTGTCACAAGTTTTTTATAGATGGTAGTAATCATCCCTTCGTCCAGTCCTGCAAAGAAACTATTATCTGCAACATACAGTAAGTCCTGCAAATAATCCGGGAGATTATCTTCTGCTGCATTCTGTGCGGCACTCATTACTGCGTCCGAAAGAACACTTTTGTAAGTCAGTTGTCCGAACGTATTTTCCAGTGTTTCGATGACTGCTTCTGTATATTCCTCCTGCATATCCCAAAGTGGAACCAGACGGGAATATCTTCCCTCATGCGTGTCGGAAATATCAAAATAATGGGTTAATCTCTGTGTCTTTCGGTCCTCATCAGCAAAGACTGCAATACCTCTAGCTCCACGATTTACCCACCGACCAAAATTTCTGTTCCAACGCTCGATCTCAAGTACCGCAGTAGCGTCAGGACGCTGTGCATAGATCAGCAACTGCTCATCATATCGCAGCTTATAATTCCGGCAGGCAGACTGCAAAAAGTTCTGCCAGTTCTGTGGATTCGCAACTACTGTTTTGCAAGTCCGGTCATAGAGTTCCGAGATCAGATTGTATTTTCTTGCCACTTACCTTGCACCTCCTGTCGTTTCTATATCTTCTGATTGGCTGGCATCGTTACTGCGAAGTCTGCTGTTCATCAGCACCACCTCCCAAATAAGAAAACAGCTTATTAGCTTTGGTTTCTTTCTGAAATTCAATGATCAATGCCATATCCGGTATCGTAATCCCTGGGATTTTCAAAATGCTTTCCATGTCGAGCTGTTGTAACTTCTTTTCCGTATTACAGCCGAAATCGAAAAGTTTGGTCAGAAGTTTGATCTTCTGCTGAAATGCTGATTTATCTTTCATGGTCCATCCTCCTCGCTACTTTCTTGCGTAATCGGTATATAACTTCTGCATTTTCTTCCTGTTTCTCCGATATTCAGGCAGACACCCTAACTCTGGATGCGTTGCCTGTATCTTCTGTCTTATTCTTCTGACGCTTTCAAAATGTGGCAATTTCAACTCTCTGTAATGTTTCATGACCACTTCAAAAGGCATCTTTCCTATTGGATTTTCATTATTGGAATAACTGTTGCAGACAAGAAGATAAAGCACCATGTCGTCACTACGGGACTGTGTATTTGACTCAAGCACAGAGAGAACTCTGTCCTCAATCTTCTCTAACTGGTTCATTTTGACCTCCTTGCTCAAAAGCAAAGGGCGGATTGCTCCGCCCCCGCTTCAAGTTATTTATTTTTTCTGTTTTTCTTCTGTAAGAAAAGAAAGCCGCCGATGATAAAGGCGACCAATACGACTGCTACGATTGTCTTTGCGTCCATTATTCATTGCCCTCCTTTTTCTTCTTTCTCTTGGAAGCAATGACTGTTGCCGCAATTCCCGCTGCGGAAAGACCTGCAAGAACCATCCAAAGACCGGTTCTGCTGTCATCGCCTGTTTTTGGTGTATCACGAAGTTCATTGTGCATTTCAATCTCTACTGTTGAGTCTGCCTGCACAGTAATCTTCTTATCGGCTGGTAAGATATATCCGGCAGATACATTGTCACTGACCTCAGAAACGGTGTATTCTCCGATACGAAGTCCGTCCACAAAGATTTCTCCGTTCTTGTCAGTAGTAAATGTGCTGTCATAACCATTAACACCTGTGATACGGAATGTGAAACCTTCTACTTTACCGTCAGAAGATGTCTTTTTGATTTTCAGATTACCTTTCATCGCCTGATTGATAAAGCCAACACCTGCTTTATTTTCCACGTCATAAGTCTTTTCATCCTCAGTAATGGATACGGAATAAACACCCTCATCAAGAACAAATCCTTCTGGGGCTTTTGTCTCTTTTACAAGATATTTTCCGTAAAGCAGCTCCTGGATTTCATAAATGCCGACAGAAGTTTCTTCCAGATTTCCAACAAGCTCATCTTTGTCGTCCAGTTTTCCGTCGCCATTGACATCTTTGTAGACTTCAAAAGTGGCTCCTGTCAGCTTATTATCCGGATAATCTGCATCCACCTTTGTGAGTCGGATATTGCCATGGATATATTCATTTGTGATTTCCGCTTCAATGACCTGCTCATTCCAATCAATAGTGACTGCATGAGCTGTTCCATCAAGGACAAATCCTTCCGGTGCTTCGATTTCTTTGACAATCCAGTTACCATATGGCACTTTCTTAAATGCGAAGCTGCCATCTTCTCCGGATTTCACAGTCATAAAAGCATGTTCTGCTGTAAATTCTGTTTCATCAGCTTTAAAGATTCCGATTACTGCACCTGCAAGTGCTTCTCCGTTTTCATCCACTTTCTTACCTGATACAGAACCATAGATCAGTTTGTTTTCAATCGGTTTCCCGTCATTGACTTTGATTTCAACTGTTTCCGTATCCTGTCCGGCATAATCAAATGTGAATGCATACTGCTCATCATTCAGGATATAATGTTCATCCGTTGTCATCTCTTTGATATAGTAGCTGCCAAACGGAAGGTCTGTCGCTACTGTCGCAGTACCATCCTCCGCAAGTCCGATGATTTCGATCAGTCCGTCTGCCGGGATTACCGTACCGCTTTCTGATACAATGTCCTCTTTTGCATAAAGTCCGAAGCTGATATTTTTCAGTTCATCATTCTTGCCGATTCCGAATGTTTCATCCTGTTCAAGCATTTTTTCAAGAGAAATCTTGACTTTCTGTCTTTCGTTATAGAAGCTTGTGGCAGTTTCTGTTACTGCAACCTCCTGTCCGGCATAAGTGAGTTCTACCTGATGTCCATCTTTATTGATGACCATGCCTTCCGGTGCTTTTGTTTCTGTTACGGTATATTTACCCAGATAAAGCTCCTTGCTCTTTGCAGTGCCTTCTTCATCTGTTGTGATCGTATCCACAACATCGCCTTTGTGGTAGCGGAGTGTTCCATCCGGTGTTACCACATCTTCGTCTGCTGTGATTTTATAGGTTGCACCCGCAAGACCTTTCACTTTGTATACCGGCTGATAGATCACATCTTTGCCTTCCTCGCCGGATACGTTCACACCAAAGAATACCTCTCCTGTTTTTTCCACAGAAATCGAACCTTTCTGAGCCATGTTCGGCTTCTCAACCTTAACCAATTTAATCGTGCCCTCCTGTGTTGCATTTTCTTCTGTCACATCGAATGATACCGGTGTACTGTCAAGCACATAACCATAAGGAGCCTGAACCTCAACAAGCGAATATCCCTTGCCATACTCCAGTTTCTCCGGTGTTACAAGCTGACCGTCTGCATCTGTATAGAAGGTGTCGATGGTTGTCGGTGTCGGATAAGTAAAGGTCATAGTTACCTTATTTCCTGATGGATCGTAAATCTGAAATCCTGCACCTGCATATGGAATGGTTTTACCTGTTTCCGCATCCTTTTTGACCACTTTGATAAAGCTTTCAAAGTTTGCATTGTTGATGAGGTAACGATAAGTCTGTCCATCTTTAGAAATGAACACATCAAAATCACTCATCAGTTCTCTGCCTTCCCAGCCTTTTGTCTGATGGACGGTATAAACGCCGTATGGCATATCTTTTGACTGGGCAAATCCATTCTCATCGCATACAAGTGTATCTCTCTCATCTTCTTCGGCTGCGTCATAGCTTCCGGAAGATTTCAGATAAACTTCAAACTCTGCACCTTTTTCCGGTGTTTCAATCTTGGTTTCTCCGTCATCAGTATGCTTGATGATAGCGATATTTCCTTTCATGACCTGTTCAGTTACATCATTGGCAGTCAGATTGTGTTCCACTTCATAGAGTTTCGGGTCCGCTCCAACTTTGTGAATAGTCTTATCAAGCAAATATCCTTCAGACGGTGTGATTTCTCTGACTGTCCAATCGGTATCGCAGATATATTCTTTCGTTGTAAACTGCCCATTCGCATCGGTCACATATTTATCTACCAGTGTTTCGCCTTTGTAGATACCATAAACTGCACCTGCAAGTGTCGCATCGCCCTGTGCTGTGCCTTCCTCCTTGTCACTCTTAGTTACAGTCACTGTAAATTTCTTCAAAATGTTACTGAAATCACGCTTTGTCACAGACTTCCACTGAATAGGGGCTGTCTGGTTCTCCGGTACAACATAGCGTACCTCGGTATCCACTTCTTCTACGGTATACGGTTCACTTCCGCTGATCAGCACATCTTTGAAAGTTGCTACTCCGTTTGCGTCTGTCACTACATACTGATCAACTGCGATGCCTGCAAGGGAAGTACCATAAAGATGGAATTTCACACCCTCAACAAGGTTATCTTCTGAGGATTTCACAACCTGAAGGTCGCCCCTTTTCAGAACATTGTTAAAGTTTACAGTTGCCACCTGTCCTGCAACAACGGTAACTCTATGTGTTTCTTGCGGCACATATTTGTCAATGGACTGTTCTGTTACGGTATAGACACCCGGCATCAGATTATCAAGCTGGAACTTACCGCCATTCGCTGTCGTTACTGTCTGGTTGATACCATTACCGGAAATCGTGAAGTTGATACCGTCTACCTTTCCGTCCTCACTGGTCTTGACGATCTGGCATGAACCATAGCTGACCTTCATCTTCACATAGCCACTGACCGGATCGCCAACTTCCTGTGCATAGGAAACAACGTCCTGCACACTGGAACCTGTACCATGTTTCCCCTCGGACCACACAACCACACCTCTGCGTACAGAGTTTTTCTTGCTGGCAGTGATCGTAAAGGCATCGCTTGGTGCTTTCTCCATAGATACTGTCAGCTTATTCCCATTTGTAGAAAAGGAAACCCCACTGATACTTGCACTGAAGCTGTAATTAGAGAGTACGTTATTCGCATCTGTCAGTGTCGTTGTGTATTTGCTTCCATCCCACTCCAGTTCCAGTGTTTTTGCTGAACCAGCGGAACGGTTACAGAAACTCGGCACGACCGTATGTTTCTGAATGCTCGCTACCATTGAGTCATAGTAGCTGAAAATCTTACTGCGAAGTGGGTGTGCGGCATTGACCACATCTTTGACATTGCTGCAACCACTCGCTGCTTTGTGATTAAAGTTTGCGTCACGTTCTCCAACGATGGTTTCCCAGATTAAAAGCTGTGTCGCATAGGCATGGGCGATACTGTTTGCGGCAGCTTCATTCTGTGAACGCCAGCTTGTGGAAATCGTTCCACGATAACCGTACTGTAAGATTCGACCGATATACTGTCTGATCTCATCTCCGGAAATAACGCCATTTGCCTGAATGTTATTGAAATAGTTTTCATCATACTGGGTCATAGACTGCCCCATACTCAGATGCACACCCGGTTCAATACAATAGCCAACATTACCTGAAAAAGAACCAATTGCCTTCAGGTTGGTATGCGTGGCACTGCCTGTATGCCATCCATTTTTCAGTGTCAGGTTATTGTATCCCCATACACCATCGTAATTCGCATCGCCATCACGAGGGAAATCGACCATATACACGTTGGTCTTTTCCCCGGCTGCGGCAAAAGCAGTATTCGCTCCTACGCCCATAAAGGCGGTAAGGCTGAGAACTGTTGCCATCACAAACGAAACAGCCCTCTTGATTTTTAATTTTGCCATTCGTTTTTCCTCCTTAAACGAAACGAACGCACCGGTTATCCACAGTGCGTCCAACTTTTTATTGCATTTTTATCCCTGTTACTACTCCAATACCTGCCGAAGAAGAAATCCAAACTTTTTATCGTATCAGAACCTCCTGCACTTTTCCAACTGTGCGACTGGCTCTTATAGATAACCATAACATCATGAGATAGTTATAAATATGGAGATAGAATATATATTTTCAGCAGGTAAACGGTAGGTTATAGGGGGTAGAGTGTGAGAAGGGGGAACGATAAAAGCGTTATCTGCTGTCACGGTCTGCCCTCTGCCTGAGATACTTGTTATAATGCTCCAATGCCTTACAGATAAAGTCCTCCCTCTGGCTGATCTTGATATTTTTCGGAATAAACTTCTCTACCCTGTCCATACTCAGCGTAATCTTTTCTTTTTGGTTCGGCTTCTCCTCCGACATAATTGCCTGAATAACTTCGGTCGTGAGTTTCCCTTCCTCAAAAAACTTCCGCATACGGATAGTCTGGTCGTGAGAGGGAGTTGCGTCGTTCATGTCGATTTCATCCACGATGTCCCTCTGACAGTCCTCATCAAGATACGACAATTCTACTGCCGGACGCATTTTAATCCGGTCCTGATCGACAAACTCAAGCAGTTCTGGGACAAGGTAGGTAAGACGGATAAACCTCTTAATCTGCGACGTGCTTTCTCCTGTTTCCTCCGCCAAAAGACTGTTAGAACGAGTTCCATTCAACTTCGGTCCCACTGGGTCCGAAGTTAAATCTGTTCGTCTTCCCTGTCTTTTCATGGCATCCAATCGCATCTTATAAGCAAAGGCTTTTTCTGATGGAAGTATCTTTGAGCGTTGGAAATTACTTTCTACCATCAAAATCGTGGCTTCATCTCTGCTCAAATCCACCACTTCACAACGAAGTGTTTGAAAACCTGCCAGTTCACAGGCTCGTTTTCTTCTATGACCAGATATGAGTTCGTATCTCCCATCTTCCTTCTGTCTGACTGTTGCCGGAGTAATAACCCCTCTGTCCCTGATACTCTCTATGAGCTGTAGCATATCTTCATCATCCCTGACTTTAAAAGGATGATCTGGGAAATCGTCTATCAGCTCCAATGGAATATCCCGGATTTTGGAAAGCTTTTCTTCTTCTCTCTGTGCCTGCGTGGTAAACAGGTCATCGAGCTTCGTGAGCGTGAAGTTGCTCTTTCTTCCTGCCATCTGCTAACACCTCCTTCGTAAATGCGGTGTAAGCCTTTGACACCGTACTGCGTGGCTCATAACCATAAATGCTCTTGCCTTTTGAAGAAGCTTCTGCGGCTTTTACTCCGATTGGGATAGATGTCCGGTACATCTTAATATGATTTCCGAAGTTTTCCCTCAGAGCTTCCACCGTACTTTTAGCAAGATTAGTCCGACTGTCTACGAGAGTCAGAAGTATTCCATCAATCTTAATATCCGGATTGATATACTTCTTTACCCTTGAAATCGTCTGCACGAGCTGCGTCATTCCTTTTGCTGGCAGATATTGAGCCTGAACCGGAATAATCACACTGTCTGCCGCCGAAAGAGCATTGAGCGTTACCATACTAAGCGATGGCATACAGTCGATCACAACAAAATCATATCTGTCTTTAATCTGATTCAAGTAATTTTTCATTGTGGTTTCTCTGCTCATGGCATTCATTAGGTTATACTCCATTGCTGAAAGCTCAAGGTTTGCCGGGACAAGATCAACTCCTTCATCATGGTGCAGGATTCCAACCATCGGGTCATTCATCGTTTCATTCATCACATCTGTTAATTTCGTTGCAAGCGTGATACCCAGACTGTCCGTATCCTGCCACCCCAGACAAGTGGTTAAATCTCCCTGTGGATCTGCATCAACAAGTAATACTTTCTTTCCCTGCATTGCAAGACCGATTCCGAGATTGACCGAAGTGGTGGTCTTTCCTACTCCGCCTTTCTGATTGCAGATGGCAATCGTTTTGCAGTTTGACACTTCTTGCGTCCTCCTTTCCTGAAATTCATAGCCATTGTAGAATGACTATGTACCTGACCGTTTCATTTCCTAAACGGTCGTGGCAACATTTGTTCTCAACACCCCTTGCCGAGCGTATCGCTCATGGGAAGCCACTAAGGAACAGACTGCTGATCTGTATCATAGGATTCTAACCTCTGCCGGGTACTCCGCCAGCTCCTTAGAGAAGTATCATTATCTTTCTGACTGTCATCGCCATGTCAGGGGCAACCTGACACTCATACCGGGAGTTCTCGCTGTTCTGCAACTGCAAAAGTTATGGCGTACCCGATAAAGCGGCTATCATCAGAATTAACGTCTTAGTGACCTGTATATTCAGTTTTCAATTCAAGTGAAAGGATTCCATTTTTATTGATTGGAATTACTCCCTTCACTTATTTGGAATTGCTCAGGCTTTTGACACCCTATTTTTTATAAATTTTTTTAATTATTTTTTTTGAGAGAGATTTTAGAACAATAGATAAGTAGAAAAAGCTTCAAATCCTGTGTATAATTAAGAAATAAAGATAACGACAAAATATTTTTAGAGGTGATGTATTTTGGTAAATCAGAATGAAATTATAAATATTGCAACAATTAATTTGAATGGAGAAACATGGTCTTCAATCAACCGTAGACCAAGATTACCTCAAAAGTTATATGATATTCAACATATAAAAGAGGAATTAACTAAATCCACTAAAGAAGGAATCAAAATAATTTTGGAGAGGGACATCTATGATATAATAGCTGTTCAAGAATTAGTGTTTTCTGAAAAAGAAAGAGTAGAAATCGAAACAGTTATAGAAGAAATAAAAGATGCTACCGGTAAAACAATATATGAATTAATTTGTCCCCAATTTCCAAAAAGAAATCCGCATTTTACAGTTGGATACATTGTAAGAAAAAATTTACAAGCTGAGATAAATACTATAAATGATAATAATACTCTTAGTAATAATAGAATTTCCAAACTGAAATTTACTATTTGTAATAAAGAATTCTCAATTATTAATATGCATGTGAACAAGTATACCATCGACATTCCTGTTGGTAATGAAAATACCATTCTTTTGGGAGATATGAATGCATGTACTGAAAATCAGGCAACAGATAACAAAGCGATAAATGTAAAATTTCTAAAGAGAATAAAAAATAAAGGGTGGATTGAAGTGGAAAGTAATGAACCGATTTACACTTGGAAATCTAACGGAATTGAAAAAAAATTGGATCACATTTATATCTATAAAGACCTTGATAATCAGCAATCAATAGTAACTAGTGCTGAACCTGCTGTTAATTTCTACTATAATCAAAGTGGATTTACAGATCATACAATGCTTGTAATTGAATTTCCTGTTATAAATACAAATTCCAGTTTGCAAAGATAACATACCCATAAGAAAGACCGCTTGCACTTTGGTGTAGGCGGTTCTCTTATATTCTAGGCAATATGTAATTAGATGAAAAAATTACGTTTTTTCTTAGCTGATAACACCTTACAGAGAACATCATCCACTGCATCGGTATATTTGCTTTGTTCGAGAAGCTCATTTTTCAGCCGGATAGGTAGTGTAAATTATTCTGTGTAAACCTCTCAGATTGATGATAAAATCATAGGTTTATAGAATACAAAAATATAATGTAATGGGCTG
>JABLTL010158452.1_pt1 | contig 11781 bp, 11 predicted proteins | sample 7160151 | NCBI WGS metagenome assembly JABLTL01 (sample SAMN14651223, study PRJNA627086) | human gut metagenome | isolation source: feces | host: Homo sapiens
ACGGGTGCAGCGCCGGCTCGCACGCGCGATAACGTGGGCATTCCCATCGAGCTCGCGCTTGCGAGCGTTGACCAGCGCCTTCGCGATGAGGGCATTCGTAGCCGCGTGAGTCTGGTGGCCGCCGGCTCCATTCGCAATTCGGCCGACATCGTGCGTGCCGTTGCTTTAGGCGCCGACGCCGTGTACTGCGCAAGCTCCGCGCTTATCGCCTTGGGCTGCCATCAGTGCCAGGCGTGCGCGGGCGGCAAGTGCAATTGGGGCATCGCCACGCAGCGTGCCGACCTCACGAAGCGCCTCAACCCCGAAATCGGCGCCGAGCGCGTGGTGAATTTGGTCCGCGCGTGGAACCACGAGGTTCAGGAGCTCATGGGCGGCATGGGCATCAACGCCATCGACAGCCTGCGCGGCAATCGACTCATGCTGCGCGGCGTGGGCCTGAACGAGAAAGAACTCGAGATTCTGGGCGTGAAATACGCAGGGGAGCAGTGATCGGCATGAAGAGGATTTACGCGATTCCCGAATGGTGCGTGAATTGCCGCCGTTGCGAGGTGGCTTGCAAGGCGCAGCATTCGCCGTGGCCAGGAAACATCGTGAAGGCGTTTACGCTTGCGGGCGATGAAATCTACAACCGCGTGCGCGTCGAGGGCGACAACATTGTGAGTTTCGCGGCGAATTGCCGTCATTGCGCCAAGCCAAAGTGCGTGGAAGGCTGCATTTCGGGCGCCATGCAACGCGACCCTGCAACTGGCGTGGTCACGAGCGACCCGTCGCGTTGCGTGGGCTGCCGCACGTGCGTGAGCATGTGTCCCTTCGGCGCCATCACGGTTGTTCCGGCTCCTTCGGGCGTGAAGCCCATTGCGTTGAAGTGCGATTTGTGCGGCGACGGCGCGGGTGCGCCGGGTGAGCCGAGCTGCGTTGCGGCCTGCCCGAATCGCGCGCTCATTTACGTGGAAAGCGAGGCGATGTAGCATGGCGCACCATACGTGTGATTACTTGATTATTGGCAATTCTGCGGCGGGCGTGACTGCGGCGGAATTTCTCTCTGCGGCGGCGCCGGATAAGAGCATCATCATGGTCTCCCATGAACCGTATCGCTGCTACGGCCGTCCGCTCATCTCGTACTTGCTCGAAGGTAAAACCGATCGAGAGCATCTCGATTACAAATCGGCCGATTTCTACGAGAAGCGCGGCATCGAAACGCTGTTCGGCGCTGAGTTTGAAGCCGTGGCGCTCGACGCGGCGGCCCATGAAGTGAAGCTCGCGGGCGGAGAAGAGATTTCCTACGGGAAATGCCTGCTCGCTACGGGCTCCGTTCCTTTCGTTCCTCCTATTGCCGGCATGGAAGGGCGCGCGAACGTGCATACGTTCATTACGCTCGATGATGCGCTGGCGGCCTGGGACGACGTTCGCGCAGCAACTGAGCGTGCGCATGCGGAAGGCCGTGAAAGCCGCGTCGTGGTGATTGGCGGCGGCCTTATTGGCATGAAGGCGGCCGAGGCGTTGAGCCACCATGCCGACCGTATCGACGTGTTCGATCGCAGCCCGCGCATTCTGCCCGCTGTGCTCGATGCGGACGGTGCCGCGATTGTTTCGCGCCTTGTGGAGCCGCATGGTATTTTCTGCCATCCCAGCATGTCGGTCGACGAGATGCTCGGTGAAGGCGAGCGCGTGACGCATGTGCGCCTGACCGATGGTTCCGACGAGGCGTGCGATATGGTTATCGTCGCGGTTGGCGTGCGCCCGGCGAGCAAGCTCGCCGTCGAGGCGGGCGCTGAGCAGGGTCGAGGCCTTATATGCGGGCCCGATTTGCAAACGAGCCTGTCCGACGTGTACGCTGCGGGCGATGTGACCCAGGTGACCGATACGCTCGACGGCAGCGAGCGCCCCTTGGCGCTGTGGCCCAATGCCGTTCGTCAGGGCCGCATTGCCGCCATGCACATGGCGGGCGTGCCCGGCGCCCTTCCCGATGAGGGCAGCTTTGCGGTGAACGCGGTCGATTTCTTCGATATCACACTTTTAACCTCGGGAATCATCAATCCGCCAGTCGATGGCGATTTCGATGTTCGTGTAGAGGTCGAAGGCGACGAATATGTGAAATTCGTCATGCGCGACGGCAAGCTCGTGGGCTACGTGCTGCTGAATCGACCCGATAACGCGGGCATGTACACGGCGATGATCGAGCGCGGCGTGCCCGTGGCATCGCTTGCCGACGATACGTTTGATCGTGTTCCTCTCAATATCGATTTCCCGCAAGGGGCCGCACGTATGCATCGCGGCTATCCGTCGACGCTCAACGAGCTTGGTTGGCCCAAGGCAGAAGGCGAGGAATAACATGGCAGAATTCGGAAACCTTCCCACGACTGAGCCCGTTGTCGAAAAGCTCGATGACAAAACGGTGGTCACGCTGGGCACGGTGCACTTCACCGAGGGCAACGCCGCAGTGCGCGCGGCTCTCGAAGACGCCGATGTGGTGGAGCTGCGCGAAACATTCGCCCAGCGCTATCTTGGGTGCGGCATGCCCGCGGGCAAGCGCCTCGAGATCCATGGCGTGCCCGGCAACGACATGGCGTGCTACATGGATGGCGGCGAAATCGAGGTCTTCGGCAATGCTCAAGACCAGGTCGCCAACACTATGAACGATGGTGACATCGTGATTCATGGGCGCGTGGGCGATGCTGCGGGCTACGGCATGCGCGGCGGCCGCATTTTGGTGCGCGACGGCTGCGGTTGGCGCGTCGGCATTCACATGAAGCAGTATGGCGACAAGGCGCCGGCTATCGTGATCGGCGGAGACGCCGGCAGCTTTCTGGGCGAATACATGGCTGGCGGCGTGATTGTGCTCATGGGCACGGCGGGCCCGTATTTGGCAACGGGCATGCATGGCGGCGTGATTTATCTGAAGCATGTGCTCGACGAACGCGATATTCCCGCTGGCCTGGTGCAAGAGCCGGTCGATGAACGCGATTGCCGTGTGCTCGCGCGTCTGCTTGGCGAATACAACGAGAAATTCGCCGAAGAGATTGGCGGTCCGGTCGATGTCTCGGGCGAGGGATTCTTCCGCCTGCGCCCCGCGAACAGCCGCCCCTACGCCAGCATGTACGCGAACTGATGGTGCGCCGTTCTGACGAACGGCGCACTTGCTTGACGCTGCACGGGATTCTGGCGGTGTATTTCGTAGCCAGCTGAGCTGGCTACGCCCGCTCGGGTGCGGAAGTTTGGGATTGAATATGCCGTTTGGGCATATTCAATGGCTCGCGTACCGAAATACGCGTCGCCTCGGCCTCGCTCGAACTACGCTCGCCAGAATCCTGCTCGCTGACTTTTGTTCGTCCAGCGGCGGCTCGTTTTGATCATTCTATCGGCCCGCGACAACGTGGCGACCGCGTGGCCGTTTTTGGCCGGGAGAGCCTTGCGCCTCCCGGCCCTTCTTGTATCTGAACGGCCTCTTGGGAAACTCGCACGTTTCGTGAAGGTGTGCTGAAATTCGCGAATTACCCGCATTTCAGCGGGATACTCCTTGTTCACGTGCGGAAATCGCGCGCGAAGATCTACCCAAGGAGTCCAATTCTATGCCTCAGGCATCTGCGAAATCGAACACTGTTCAATCTGGCAAGTCCAACGAGCCTATTTTCACGCCGCGCTTCATTGCCGGCTTTGCGGTGAATTTCATTCTGTATATGCAGTATTACGCGCTCATGGTCGCCATGGCGGGTTATTCCGCCATGCAATTCGCGGCCGGAGCAACCGAGGGCGGCTTCACGGCGAGCGTCTTCATTTTGGGCGCGTTGTGCTCGCGCTTGTTCTTCGGCGGCGCGATCGACAAGGTCGGTCGCGGTCGCGTGCTCGTGGCGTGCATGACGGGCGAGGTTGCGTGCACGCTTCTCTATTTGGCTTTTGAACACGTGCCGGCCATCGGCGTGTTCATCGTGTTGCGCTTCTTGCACGGCGCGTTTTATGGCCTGTCGCAAACAACGGTCACGTCTATCGTGAGCAGCGCTGTTCCGTTTTCCCGCAAAGGCGAGGGCGTGGGTTATTACATGCTTTCGGTCACGCTCGGCGCGGCGCTTGGCCCTCTGATGGGCTCGGCGTTCTCGAATGCGGGCGACTTCGATATGCTCTTTATCGCGTGCTTGGGCATGATCGCCGTAGGGTATATCGCGGCGCTTGGGGTTGTTTTTCCTGGTCGCAAGCAATATGCGGAAGCGGCCAAGGTTGTCGGGGCGACCAGTGCGGCCAATGGCGCGAATGGGGCAGAAGCGGCCGGCGCTGCCGAAAAGGCCGGGGCGGCCGAGCAATCTGGCGATGCCGGCAAGCCCGCGAAAAAGCACAGGCTTAGCCTGGCGAATTTCATCGAAGTGCGCGCGTTGCCCGTGTCGGTGGCCATCATGGTGGGCTACCTCGCGTATGGTGCCCTTATCACGTATATCAATCCGTATGCGGCCGAAGTGGGGCTTACGGGTGCCGCGGGCTTCTTCTTCGTGTCGTATTCCATCGCCATGTTCGTGACGCGTCCATTCACGGGGCGATGGTTCGATTCGGCTGGCGATAAAGGCATCATGACCTTGGGCTTTGCCTGTTTGGGCGCGAGCATGCTCATCATGGGCTTCGCGCAAAACGGCGCCATGCTTCTTGTATCGGCGGCGCTTGCTGGCGTGGGTGTTGGCTCGGTGCAGCCCAATGGCCTCGTGCTTGCCATGCGTCGTTGCCCTGACGATCGTCTCACCGCCGCGAATTCCACCTATTTCGTGCTGCTCGACGTGGCCATTGGGTTGTGCCCCTTCTTGGTTGGCTGGATTGCGCCCGCGTTCGGCTATCGCGTGTTGTTCCTGGTCATGGTGCCCGTGGTGGCGGCGAGCTACGTCGTGTACATGGCGTTCCGCCGCGCTGGCCTTATTGCAGGGAAGAAGAAGTAGCGCGCATTTGAGCGCCTATTGCCGTATGGCGCGAAAACGTTGGCTGCAACCTCGGTGCGTAATGCGGTTAAGGCAAATTGCGTTCGCTGCGTTTCTTGCGGTGCGCCGTCCTTGCTAGCATTGTGTAATCGCGAGGCCTCAAGGCCGTCTCATCTCCTGTAACCCTCCCCGAAAGGCCGAAGCTCTGTGTTTCGGCCTTTTTGCGATGTGCGGGCGCTTGCTTTGTCGCGATGGGCATCGATTGCTTGCTGCAGGTTGAAAGCGCGAGCACGCAGATGGCGGCCGGGGTCGTGCTCGTAATGATGATGGCGGCGGGTTGCATTGCCTGACAGGGGTGTTCGAAATCGTCAATCTTGCAAAGCTGCACTGCAAGAAAAGAGGAATCTTGCAAAGTAGAACAGCAAGATTTACAATTTCTTGCAAAGCAGAACTGCAAGATTGGAGCTTAGTATGCCGTTCAACGCTCTTGTCCAAGAGAAGATTTTGGATTTCGAACAACTCGGCATCCCCGAGGTCTTCGAGCGCGATCTTCATCTTCTTCCTATTCAAAAACCTGCGCGGAACAACCTCGCGCAGATAGTCGTCGGCACGCGCCGTTGCGGGAAGACGTATAGGCTCTTCCAGGAAATGCACGATGTCGTTGCCGCAGGCTACGATCCTCGTACCATTCTTTATTTCAACTTCGAGGATGAGCGACTCAAGCCCTATTCCTCCGAACTTCTTTCCGACGTGCTCGACACGTTTTTCGCGCTTCATCCCATCGCTAAGGAAACAGGATGCTTTCTCTTTTTCGACGAAATTCAAGAAGTGCCCGATTGGAGCTTGTTTTTGCGCCGCGTTATCGATTCCAGCGAGGTTACCGTTTACGTAACGGGTTCTTCTTCGAAGATGCTCTCGGCGGAGCTGTCTTCGGAGTTTAGGGGGCGTTCCCTTTCTCGTGAGCTCTTTCCCTTGAGTTTTTCCGAGTTCGTAAGACATACAACAGGGAGAACGATTGGGCAAGTGGCGGCATGCTCGTCGACCGACGCGGCGGTGCTGCGGGGCGCGTTGCGCGACTATTTGCTGCGTGGCGGATATTATGCTGCGCTTGCACTCTCCGCCGCCGACGGCATGATGCTCATGCAGGAATACGCGTATCGCACGGCGGCAATGGATGTGATCGAACGTTACAACTTGCGCGCTCCGCAAGTTGCTGTGAGTTTTCTTTCCCGCTGCCTCGCTTCGTCGGGACGAGAGCTGTCGGTAAATAAAATCGCCAACGAATTTAAGAGCCGCGGCGTTTCAACTTCGCGCGAGACGCTTTCGAACCTCCTCTCGTATTACGAGGAGGCATACCTGCTTTTCTCGCTAGGGGATTTCAACCGCTCGCTGGCCGATAATTCGCGGTCGAGTTCGAAGGTCTACGCTGTTGATCCAGGCTTGTTTGCGGCGTTCTCTCGAGCTGCGAGCAAAGAGCATGGTCAGCGGCTTGAAACGGCGATTTTCAACAAGTTGCGCCGTGAGGCGCCAATTGCTCGCTCGGGCTCTCTCGCCCGATTGACGTTTGAGCATGAGGGAAAATCGCATGAAGTCGACTTCGTAATGGGAGATGCCCTACTTGGAGATGTGTTCCAGCTGGTTCAGGTGAGCGTAGATTTGGCAAATCCAAAAACGCGCAGGCGTGAGATTTCCGCCCTTCAAGCGGCGATGGAGAAATACGAAATCGATGAGTCTGCGATTGTCACAATGGATGCCGAAGAAACGGTGGAAACCGAATCTGGAATAATCCATGTTGTGCCGGCGTGGAAATGGCTGCTCGACTGATGGCATGCTAAGTGCCTAATGCCGGTGATTTGTTCTATTGCGATTGGACGCGTTCGATTCGGGCGTCCAATCGCGTTTTTGCTTCCAGGGCTATTCCGGCTGCGATTCCAGCGCGGCGTAGGCCGCATCGTCGACGGGCTCGAGCCATTCGTTGGAGCAGTCCTCGCCGGGATACTCGAATGCCAGGTGGCTGAACCAGCTGTTCGCGGCGGCGCCGTGCCAGTGCTTGACGTTGGCAGGAATCTCGACGATATCGCCGGGGTGCAGGCGTTGCGCCGGCTTGCCCTCTTCCTGATACCAGCCCTCGCCATCGATGCAAATCAGCACCTGTCCACCGCCTTTGCTCGCGTGATGGATGTGCCAGTTGTTGCGGCAACCTGGTTCAAAGGTGACGTTGTGGATGGGCAGATAATCGCCCGGGGCGGTCAGCGCGTTGAGATAGCTCTGCCCGATAAAGTACGGCGCGAATGCGTCGTTGGGTTCGCCGAGACCAAACATTCCGCCGTGGGCCTCAGGGCCGTCATTTGTGTCGTCGTCGGCATACACTTCTTTGGCCATGTTGAAAGCCGCCCAGGCGTTGGGCCATCCGGCGTAGAAGGCGATGTGCGTGAGGATTTCTGCCATCTCTTCGCGCGTCACGCCGTTCGTGCGCGCGCTTGCCAGATGGTACTTGAGTGAGCTATCGGTAATGCCCTTGCCGATGAGGGCGCTCACGGTGACGATGCTGCGCAGTTTGAGCGGCAGCGTGTCCTCGCGATTCCAGACCTCGCCAAAGAGAATGTCGTCGTTGAGATGCGCGAACTCGGGCGCGAACTCGCGCAAGGCGTCGTGGCCTGCGGTTTGTTTAATGGTCATGGTGGTTACTCCTTCGATGTTCGTGAGCAGCACCTGGTTGAGACACTGCGCAGCTGATAGATGAGATAGTCAAGGCATTCGAGCTTCTTTTGCTCTGAGTGAATGCTGTTGAGCAATTCGCGACGATGCTTCTTGAGAAGGCACATGCGCGCGCAGCCGCTGGCGGCCGAGGCATACTGCTCGATAAGCTCTTCGCTGCAGCCGGCGTCGCGGAGGTTGTCGATGATGTTGCCGTCCATGGTCCTACCTTGAGGTTTTGACGTTGGTGGTACCGGCAAGTGGCTTCTCGCCCGGGCGGCTTTTGGGTCCCACGAGCGCGTGCGGCTGATAGAGCTCCTCGAGGAAATCGACCTCGGCGGGGGAGAGCGTTAGATCGAGCGCGGCTACGGCGTCGTCGACGCGTTCGGGTTTGGAGCAGCCCACGATGGGGGCCTCGACCCCGCGCGCCCAGTGCCATGTCAGCGCAACTTGCGACATGGGAACGCCGTGATCGGCGGCAACCTTGGCCACGCGCTCAACGATGGGCATGTCGATGGCGCGGTCGTGGTCATATTTGTTGACCATGGTCTTGTCGGTGGTGCTGCGGGTGCTGGTGCTCTTCCAGGTAGGGCGGCAGAGGTGTCCCGACGCCATGGGGCTGTAGGGCGTGATTGCCATGTTGTACTGGCGGCACACGGGAATCATCTCGCGCTCATCCTCGCCAAAGCTCATGCCGCCCAGGCAGAGTTTGGAGACTTTGATGCCGGAATGTCCGAGGGTGGTGTATTGCATGATGCGCCTATTTCTGGTTCTCAACGTCGGGATGCCAAGTGACATAGTGCGCGAGCTTCTCGGGCGTGCGCTCATAGAGGCGTTTCCCGCGATCGAGGGTTGCTATGGCGGCCATGTCGCTATCCGTGAGTTCGAAGTCGAAGACATCGATGTTGTCGGCGATGTGCGTTGGGTTCTTGGAGCCGGGGATGACGATATTTCCCTCTTGGATATGCCAGCGCATAATGATTTGAGCAGGTGTTTTGCCATATTTGACAGCAAGATCGCGCACGACGGGCTCGTCCATGATGTCGCTGTTGCCGCGCCCGCCGAGCGGGTACCACGCCTGCAGCGCAATGTCGTGCTGGGCGAGCAGCTTCTTCAGCTCGGTCTGCGGGAAATACGGATGGCACTCGACCTGAATGAGGGATGGAACGATTTCGCAATTCGCGAGAAGCTTTTCGATTTCGTTCTCGTTGAAATTGGAGATTCCGATGGCGCGGAGCTTGCCTTCTTTGTACGCGGTCTCAAGCTTCTCGTAGCCCGCCAAATAGTCGCCTGCGGGTTGGTGCAGAATCATGAGGTCGATGTAAGGCGTGTTCAGGCGCTCGAGCGTTTCGCCGACGGCGGTGTCGCTGTTGTAAAAACAGGGCCAGAGTTTGGTTTCGAGAAACACCTTTTCGCGCGGTAGGTCTGATTCACGCATGCCACGACCCACTGCTCGCTCATTCACGTATGCATTGGCGGTGTCGATGAGCTCATATCCCATGTCGAGTGCGGAGGTGACCGACGATTGGGCATCGTCGGGTTTAAGCAGATATGTGCCAAGTCCTAGCTGGGGGATTTTGACGCCGTTGTTGAGCGTAATGTAGTCCATGTGTATCCTTTCCCGATGGTGCTTTTCTGTAAAGATACTTTGGCATTTGCTAATGTATATTGCCTATAGCAACTAACTAGACATACGGAATACGTATGGGAAGCGAAACGGACCGAATGAGGTTCTCCGCTGCCGCGAAGGAGCAAACATGGAGCTGCGAACGTTGCGCTATTTTCTGGCGGTTGCCCGCGAAGAAAACATGACCGAAGCTGCCAACGTGCTCCACGTGACGCAACCCACGCTTTCGCGTCAGATTGCCGACCTCGAGCGAGAGCTGGGCGTCGAGTTGTTTGAGCGCACTAACCGATCGTGCATGCTGACGAGCGACGGCATGCGTTTGCGCCAGCGTGCCGAAGAGATCGTCTCTCTGGTGGAACAGACCGAGTCGGAATTGGCCGATAGGGAGCTCGGCATTGCGGGCAATATCCGTATTGGCGCGGGCGAGACCAGGTCGATGCGGCTGGTGCTCGACGCTTTTGCGGAATTGCGTCGTGACCATCCCGGGGTGACGATCGAGCTCTACACCGGCAATGCCGATGCGGTGGAGGAGCGCTTGGAACGTGGACTGCTCGATTTTGCGTTGCTGCTGGAGCCCGTTAACGTCGAGAAATACGAGTGGATTCGTATGCCCGAGGCGGATCGAGCTGGTGTGATTGTCTCTGCTAATGGCCCGTGGGGCGGTTTGGATGTGCTGGCGCCCGCGGATGTGGCGAAGATACCGCTGTTGGTGAGTTCGCGTACGTCGAATCGGGCGGTCGATTTGGCGGCGTGGTCTGGCGGCGCCCTTGCCATCGATGACCTCAACGTCGTGGGGCATTTCGATCTGATCGGCAATGCGTCGCATCTGGTACGTTCGGGCGCCGCTTGTGCCGTGGGCATCGATCACCTGCTGCAGGTGGATGAAAGCGCCGACCTGCGTTTTATCCCGTTCGATCCGCCGCTTCAGATTGCCTCGTATCTTGTGTGGAAGAAGTACCGCATACGCTCACGCGCCTGCGAGGAATTCCTTCAACACATGAGGGAAGTAGAAGGGGTTCTTCCGCATAGCGCGAAATGAGAAGGGTTTGCCAAGTGCTTGGTCGGGCGTGTTGGGGAGGGCGTGGGCTTGGCCAAGAGCGTACGCACGAGCCGAACAGTCCAGTGGACTGTTCGTGCGAGCCCAGTTATCGTCTCTTGGCCAAGCCCACGCCCTCCCCAGCGTTCAAAAGGGCTCTTCGTCTGCATATCTCCACTTCCTTGTGGATTTCTCTTGCATTGCGTCTGCAAGGTCGTATAATGCCATGGTTTCTATATTTCACATGTCCGAGCGACCTAGCGCCGCGAGTGGCCACCGAAAAAAGGCTGCGGTGTCGGGGATGACCTCGGGCAGACGCTTAACGAATGGAGAATGACATGGCGAAAATCAGCGTCAAGTCCCTGCTCGAAGCAGGCGCTCACTTCGGTCACCAGACCCGTCGTTGGAACCCCAAGATGAAGCCGTACATCTTCGGCAACCGTGGTGACATCTACATCCTCGACCTCAAGCAGACCCTCGTTGGTCTCGACCAGGCTTACACCTTCGTCGAGAACACCGCTGCCAAGGGCGGCACGGTTCTGTTCGTCGGCACCAAGAAGCAGGCCCAGGAAGCTGTCGCCACTCAGGCTGACCGCTGCGGCATGCCTTATATCAACGCTCGCTGGCTCGGCGGCATGCTCACCAACTTCGTGACCATTCGCTCCCGCGTTCAGCGCATGGAAGAGCTCGAGGCCATGGAAGCCGACGGCCGCATGGAAGTTCTGCCCAAGAAGGAGCAGATCCTGCTCAAGAAGGAACTCGCCAAGCTGCAGACCAACCTCAACGGCATCCGCAACATGAAGAAGCTCCCCGACGCCATCTTCGTCGTTGACACCAACCGCGAGCAGCTCGCCATCCACGAAGCCAAGCGTCTTGGCATTCCCGTGGTGGGCACCCTCGACACCAACTGCGACCCCGATGACGTCGAGTTCGGCATTCCTGCCAACGACGACGCCATCCGTTCGGTCAACCTGCTCTGCACCTTCGTTGCCGACGCCGTGATCGCCGCTACGGGCGCTCCCGTCATCGAAGAGCAGATGGCCGCCGAGGCCGAGGCTGCTGAAGCTGCCGCCGAAGTTGCTGCTGAGTAATTAATTTACGCATACGTCGAAAGTCCAGTGCTTTCTACCGATACGTAGAGGTCGGGCCCTGTTTCTGAAGAGCGAAGCGGGGCCCGTTTTTCCAAGAGAGAACTTGAGAAAGGAACCGCAAAGATGGCAAACATCACCGCTTCCATGGTCAAGGAACTGCGCGAAATGACCGGCGCAGGCATGATGGAGTGCAAGAAGGCTCTCGCTGAGGCCGACGGCGACATGGACGGCGCCGTTGACGTTCTGCGCACCCGTGGCCTTGCTGCTGTTGCCAAGAAGGCCGGCCGCGCCACCAACGAGGGCACCGTTATGGCCCTGGTTTCCGAGGACGGCAAGACGGGCGCTCTCGTCGAGCTCAACTGCGAGACCGACTTCGTGGGCATGAACGAGAAGTTCAAGGCTTACGCTGAGAAAATCGCTCGCGCCGCTGTTGCCAAC
>JABLTL010096561.1_pt1 | contig 11779 bp, 7 predicted proteins | sample 7160151 | NCBI WGS metagenome assembly JABLTL01 (sample SAMN14651223, study PRJNA627086) | human gut metagenome | isolation source: feces | host: Homo sapiens
ATCCGATGCCGATAAACTGCCTGAGCATTAAAAAGGAAGAACTGCCAGATTTTGAACCATGTTTTTCCAGGCTATAAATCTGAATTCCTCCATTACGACAGCATCCGCAAAGCCTTTGAGATGTAGGAGGCTGCCATGGAATTTGCAGTATTAGGGCTGTTTTGCGGCATCCTTATTCTGTGTATTGTATGTAATGTTTCAATTATATATGCATTACTGGCAGGCTTCGTGATCTTTGGCTATTATGCAAAGAAAAAAGGCTTTTCAGTAAAAGAGATCCTGCATATGGCGGGCGAGGGAATCTGGAAAGTCAGAAACATCCTGATCACCTTTATGCTGATCGGAATGCTGACCGCACTCTGGAGACAGGCAGGAACGATCCCGGCGATCATCTGCTATACGATCCATTTTATAAAACCATCGGTTTTTCTTCTGATGGTATTTCTTTTGAACTCGCTGGTTTCGGTGCTGACCGGAACTTCGTTCGGGACGGCGGCAACAGTAGGCGTTGTCTGTGCGACGATGGGATCTGTCCTTTCGGTATCTCCGTGGCTCTGCGGTGGCGCGATCCTTTCGGGAATCTTTTTTGGTGACCGCTGTTCACCGGTCTCGACCAGCGCCCTTCTTGTGTCAGAACTGACAGAGACCAGCATTTATAGAAACATCCGAAATATGGTCCGCAGTGCGCTGATTCCCTTTGTACTGGTCTGCATCTTGTATACAATGGTCGGAATGAGGACTTCCCATACACAGGAACTGCCGGATCTTACCGGAGTTTTTCATCAGGAATTTCGGATCGTCTGGTGGACACTTCTGCCGGCACTGGTGATTCTGACCCTGTCCGTGGCGCAGCTCGGAGTCAAAATCTCCATGCTTGCAAGCATTGCCGTGGCACTTGTCTTATGCGTTTGGATACAGGGGATGCCGCTTATGGAACTCCCGCACATCCTTATCTTTGGCTTTCACAGCGAAAATGCAGAGATTGCTTCCATGCTGGATGGAGGAGGGATCGTTTCCATGCTGAGAGTCGGTGCGATCGTGTGTCTTTCCTCATCCTATTCGGGGATTTTTGAGAAGACAGGGATCCTCGACGGGATCCAGACAACAGTAGAGTCTCTGGCACAGAAAACATTTCCGTTTCTTGCGATCCTGCTCACATCAGCAGCAGCCAGCGCGATCGCCTGCAACCAGACACTTGCGATCATGCTGACACAGCAGCTCTGCGCCAGAACAGAACGAGACAAAGAACGGTTTGCGAATGACCTGGAGGACAGTGTCGTGATCCTTGCACCAATGATCCCATGGTCGATCGCGGGGGCGGTTCCGCTTACAGCAGTCGGTGCACCGCAGAGCAGTATTTTATTCGCGTTTTTCCTGTATCTGCTGCCGCTTTGCAGGGTATTGGATGGAATTCGGAAGAAAGGATAAGAAAGATGAAATTTACAAGAGAACAGATAGCAAAAGCGCTGAAACTTTATGTCATTACGGACCGAAGCTGGCTGAAAGAAGACGAAACACTTCTTTCTGTCTGCGAAAAGGTGATCCAGAACGGGGCAACCTTCCTTCAGCTCCGAGAAAAAGAACTGGGTGCAGAAGAGACAAGAAAAGAAGCCATAGAACTTCAGAAACTCTGCCGCAGGTACAATATCCCCTTTGTAGTGAACGACAGTGTGGAAATCGCATTGGAAATGGATGCGGACGGTGTACATGTCGGTCAGTCAGATATAAAGGAAAGAGATATCCGTGCGATGATAGGACCGGACAAAATCCTCGGGATGACAGCCAAGACTGTTGAACAGGCGATCGCAGCCGAAAAAGCCGGAGCAGATTACATCGGAACAGGGGCGGTTTTTGGCAGCACAACAAAGAAAGATGCCAAATATCTTTCCATGGAAGACCTGAAGAAGATCGCAGCCTCTGTCAGCATCCCGGTTGTGGCAATCGGTGGGATCAACAGCGAAAATGTCTCACAGCTTGAGGGCAGCGGAGTCAACGGCGCAGCGGTGATCTCAGGGATCTTTGCCGCAGAAGATCCGGCAGCAAAAACAGCACAGATGAGCAGGCTGACCGATATATTTTGTTAAAAATAACCCAAATGTATTGTAATTTGTCAAAAAATATGATACTGTATAGAAAATTGAATAAAGAAGATAACAGGTGCCGAGGGCATTGTTCATGAGGTTAAAAGGGAAACAGGTGAGAAACCTGTACGATCTCGTCACTGTAAGCACGGAGTACGGTTCTGTATGCATTAAGCATGATCACTGGGAAACTGGGAAGATAGAACCATATGTTGAGCGGCAAGTCAGGAAACCTGCCTGTTGTCTGGTACGGGAATATAGGATTCCAGATCACGAGTAATTGGTCGTACCGTTTTTTGATAGACCACTTACCCTTTTTTGAGGGCTTTTTTTGTGTGCAGGATTCTGTTCAGTTTTCGTACTGTAATGTCAAAGGAGGACAAAAACATGAAAAACAAAACTGTAAAAGCACTTGCAACACTGTTAGCGATCACAACTGTATCTATGATGGGTACAGCAGGAGTTATGGCTTCTGACAACACAGCAGAGGACACTGCAACAGAGGCAGCAGCAGATGACGCAGAAGCAGCAGATGACGCAGAAGCAGCAGATGATGCAGAAGCAGCAGATGACGCAGATGACGCAGATGACGCAGAAGCAGCAGACGATACAGCAGAGGCATCTGATGATGACCAGGCAGCAGCAGACAACGTTGCAGCACTGATCGACAAGATCTACGTTCAGGAAAGAACTGACACAACAGATGAGGACTGCAAGGCAGCCAAAGAAGCATGGGATGCTCTGACAGACGCACAGAAAGAACTGGTAGAAGGTGAAGAAGCAAGCCCGGAATATTTCGGACGTGACACAGGCGATGCTTCCAAGGATGACCCACGCAACCAGGATGAGATCGGGGAGAACGAACTTCTTGTTGTAAGCTTTGGTACTTCCTTCAACGACAGCCGTGCACAGGATATCAAAGGAATCGAAGATGCTCTGGCAGCAGCTTATCCGGACTGGTCCGTAAGACGTGCTTTCACAGCACAGATCATCATCAACCATGTAGAGGCAAGAGATGATAAGCAATCGACAACATGGATCAGGCTCTTGACCGTGCAGTAGCAAACGGAGTTAAGAATCTTGTTGTTCAGCCTACACATCTGATGCATGGTGCTGAGTACGATGAGATGGTAGAAGTAATCGACAACTACAAAGACAAATTCGAATCTGTAGCAATCGCAGAGCCAATGCTTGGTGAAGTTGGTGATGACGCTACTGTGATCAACGACGACAAGAAAGCAGTTGCACAGGCTATCACAGATGAAGCTTGCAAGGTAGCAGGATATGACAGCATGGAAGCAGCCGCAGAAGACGGAACAGCATTCGTATTCATGGGACATGGTACTTCTCATACAGCAAACGTAACATACGATCAGATGCAGACACAGATGGAAGACCTTGGATTCACAAACGCTTTCATCGGAACTGTTGAAGGTGAGCCGGAAGACACCGCATGCGAAGAAGTTATCGCTAAGGTTAAAGATGCAGGCTTCAAGAAAGTCGTTCTTCGTCCACTTATGGTTGTAGCTGGTGACCATGCAAACAATGATATGGCTGGTGATGATGAAGATTCCTGGAAGAGCCAGTTCGAGGCATCCGGAGCATTTGACAGTGTTGACTGCCAGATCGAAGGTCTTGGAAGAATCGCAGCAGTTGAAGATCTGTATGTAGCACATACAAAAGATGCTATCGATTCTCTGGGAACAGCTGATGATGCAGCAGAAGTAACAGATGACACAGAAGAAGCTTCTGATGATGCAGCAGCAGAGGAAACAACAGACGATGCAGCTGATACTACAGAAGAAGCAGCAGAATAATAAAGAAACAGTTTTTATGTAAGATAACGGGGCTGCCCGGGAGGATCTAGGTCTTTCCGGGCATTTCCTGTAAAAGCAGGAGGAAAATATTATGAAACGTTCAGCGGCAATGATGGCATGCGTATTAAGCGGAGCACTTATGCTTGGAAGCTTTACGCCGGTTCTGGCAGAAACAGAAGTCAAGTCAGTTTCTACAGCAACAGCAGATGCCAAGAAGGATGATGCCAAGGCTGATACAACCGATAAGAAGGACGATGCAAAGGATGCAGTTCTGGAAGATGGCACCTACAGTGCTGAGTTTGACACAGACAGCGGAATGTTCCATGTAAACGAAGCAAACGATGGCAAGGGAGTCCTGACAGTCAAAGACGGTAAGATGACACTTCATGTAAGTCTGGCTTCCAAAAATATCGTAAATCTGTTTGTGGGAACAGCAGAGGATGCACAGAAAGATGGTGCAGAACTTCTCCAGCCGACAACAGATACTGTTACATACAGTGATGGAATGACAGAAGAGGTTTATGGTTTTGATATTCCGGTTGAAGCTATTGACGAAGAATTTGACCTTGCCCTGATCGGAAAGAAAAACAAATGGTACGACCATAAGGTAAAAGTCACCAATCCTCAGAAAGAATCTGATGAGACAGCAGCAACAGAAGAGACGAAGGACACTTCAACAGACGATACAAAAGAAGCGTCAGAGAAATAAAATTGTCTTTGGACAAAACGATAACCAAATATGCAGTACAATAAAAATATCCTGTACGGATCCAGTGTCATAACTGAACCCGCCAGGATATTTTTTTATGTAGTAATATCGATCAGTGAAACTGAGGGATATTATTTGATGCGGATCTTGAATGTTGCTTTCTTTCCAGATCCGTCTGTTGCTTTGGCAGTGATGGTAACTGTACCTTTTTTGCCTTTGATGGTTTTGACTTTACCGTATTTGTCAACGGTAGCAAGTTTTGTATTGCTGGAAGACCATGCAAGTGATCTGTTTGCGCTTCCGCCCTGAGAAGTAACGGCTGCGGTTACTTTTGTGGACTGACCGTTGGTAACGGTAGTTTTTCCGGAAAGCCTGATGCTCTTTACAGAACCTTTCATGCAGGCAAGGGTGATTCTTGCATATTTCTTGCTGCCATCTTTTGCAGTAGCTGTGATGGTGACTTTTTTGCCGCCTGCATTTTTGTTGAAGGTTACAATACCGGTAGAGCTGACAGTTGCGATTCTGGTATTGCTGGATTTCCAGGTTACTGCTTTGTTTGTTGCATTGGAAGGAGTGATTGTAGCTCTGAGCTGTACTCTTTTGCCTGCTGTGATGTAGCGGGAAGGAGCAGCTGCAAGTTTGATGCTGGTTACTTTGTAAACTGGGTTGGCAACAGTAACTTTGCATGTTGCTTTTACTTTTCCTGCCGTAGCGGTGATCACAGCAGTACCTGCTTTCACTGCTTTTACAGTACCGTTAGCGGATACAGTTGCAACTTTGGTATTGCTGGATTTCCATACAACTTTGTCTGTTGTATTGGAAGGTGCAACAGTGGCCTTTAATGTAAAGGACTTACCGGTAGTGATTTTTTTGCTTGTAGCATTCAGCGTAACTTTGGCAGCGGCTACAGGTTTCTTAACCAGTGCTTTTACAGCTGCTGTAATATCAGAAGCCATCTTGTCAACATCGGCCTGCTGGTATACGGTACAGTTTTTGTTAACTGCGTCTACAGCAGCTCTTACAGCAGCAACCGTTTCGTCAGTGTAGATGGAGAGATCCTTTGGAACAGCAGCCAGAGCCGCATCTACAGCGGTGTAATCAGCAGCAGCAACCGGTGTAATGGTAAGTGTGCCATTTGTCTTGCTTACATTGAAGACACGCTCATACCAGGTACCATTTTTTACAGAATGGAAAGAGAAGATTACTTCTTTGTCAAGATAATCTGTAGTAGCTTCTCCACCCATAGCGTTTGCCTTCATATCGAAAGAAACTTTGCGGTCTGTGATGTCAGCCGTTGTTTCAGCTTTTGCTGCATCTTTGGCAAAACCGATAAATACTTTGTCAAAGCTGTCGCTGCCCATGGTCAGGTGAAGGATTTCCTTATAATTGTTAGAATTTGGTCCGCCGATGGTTTCAAGAGAAGCAGCGGCAACGTTGAACATCTTAACGCTGTTGTCAACGGTCAGATCTTTTGTATGATCGTAATCACCGGTAACTAAAGTAGCAGCGTCTTGATCGATCACAGCCTGGCGAGGATAGAAAGCTCTTTTCAGAGAGTTCTTGCCTTCTTCATATTTGGTAAGGTAGCTGTTGGAGATAGCTACGATCGGAAGGTATGTCTCGCCTTCTGCTACAGGGACAGTAAACTGCCATTTACCGTTAACTTCTTCACCGGCGATCCAGTTGTCTCTGTTATCACCATTTGCAACAGCTTCTTCATAAGTACCTTTGTACAGATAATGATAACCTGTTCCGTGAAGGGTAAGGATGAGATTGCCGTCTCTGAGAATAGCTTTTTCAACGTTAAACATTAATGTTTCGTTTGTAACAGTGAGAAGTCCTCTTTCAACCAGAGCGTTGACCGCATCGGTGATAGCGGTGGCCAGTTTGTCAACGTCATCCTGTGTTGCAGCTTTGTATGTACCGCTAAGTGCCTTCACGGCAGAAGTAACAGCATTGGCTGTTTCGTCTGTATAGATGGAGAGGTCTTCAGGAACAGTTGCCAGAGCAGCATCTACAGAAGAATAATCCAGGGCAGCCTGTTTGTTCATGCCGGAAGCATCAACATCGCTCTTGTCAGTATCTGCCATGGAGGTGGTGTCAAAAGTGATGGCCTGGACATTGCTCCATTTTGAGCCTTTGTTGACGTTTGTGGTCTTACTGAAGCTTGCATAAACAGTATCACTGAGGCTTGCAACAGGAATGGTATAATAGTAGGAAGAATCCGCAACATACCAGTCAATCTTGTGCTGAGTAGCAGCAGCTATGTCGTCTGCCGTTGTACCATTTACGAGAGCCATGTAGTTTCTGTTCTCGCTTGCCTGATGCATTTTTACGAGATAAGTGCCGTCGTCCTGTTTGGTAACGATAGCATCATCCATGGCATACATGCCGGAAGCAACACCTTCACTGTTGGTAACAGAAACTTTGATGGAATGAGTCTTGGCTTCTTCTACAGCTTTTTTGACCAGAGCATTGACCGCATCGGTGATGGCCTGTGCCATCTTGTCAACATCAGCCTGCTGTGCCATAGTATAATCTCTTTTAACTGCTGCAACGGCAGCTCTTACAGCATCAGCTGTTTCATCAGTGTAGATGGAGAGGTCTTCCGGAACAGTGGCCAGAGCTGCATCTACAGATGTGTAATCAGCAGGACCGTTTGTAGCCGGAAGTTTGTTGATATCGGATGCAACTGCATCTCTTTCTTCGGTTTCTGCCATGGAACTGACATCAAAGGTGATTGTCTGAACATTTCCCCAGGCTTTGCCTGCATTTACATTTTTGGTATAGCTGAAACTTGCATAGAGGGGATCTGTCAGACTGGCAACAGGAATGGTATACCAGTAGCCGTCGTCTCCACCAGCAACATACCAGTCAACCTCATGATTGGTTGCTTTGTTTTTATCATCTGTGAGAGCCATGTAGTTTCTGTTTACGCTTGTCTGGTGCATTCTTACCAGATAAGTGCCATCGTCCTGTCTGGTGACAACAGTACTGTCCATAGCGTACATGCCGGAAGCAACCCCTGAACTGTTGATAACAGAAACTTTGATAGAATGAGTTCTGGCTTCTGAGACATCCTGTTCAGATGTCTCACCAGATGTAAATACATCTGCTTCATCCGCACTGAAGGTAGATGTATCTGCTGTAAATTCATCAGTTGTCAGGTCAGAATCCTCTGTCGTAATGTCGGCCGCTAAAACAGAATCCTCTGTGGAAGTGGAAACTTCTTCTGAATCAGAAATTTCTTCTTCGGGTACTACGTCAATTTCTTTGACTGCTGCAAAATCCAGATCCTCCGCAAGAACTGAGACTGAAGCTGCCGGAGTAACTGCCAGTGATGCACTGAGAAACAATGCTGTCAGAATTTTACTTCTTTGTTTCATTTTCATAATCTCCTTATTATTGAATAAAATTGAGGCATCATGAAGGATGCCCTGTGCAACTGGAATGTCCCGCGAATTACATTCTGTTATTAATCATATCACTTCTTGTTAAAAATAACAAATGCTAACAAGAAAAAACACTGCTTTTTCTGTGCATATTGGCACATTTTTGGCAGTACAAATCAGGCTCAGACTATTGCACTAGGATGCATATATTGCTATAATAAAGCAGAATATAGGAACTCCAGTGCTGTCACTGACAGATAATAGGGAATCAGGTGCGAATCCTGAACGATCCGGTCACTGTAAGCGTAAGAGAGGATTGCAGAAGCCATTGCATGTGAAGTTGTGTGAGAAGGCGTGATTCGGCAATACTCTGTAAGTCAGGAAACCTGCTGGAGAATCAGTGAAAAGCTTCCGAAGAAAGCAGAATTTCACAGAAACGAAACATCCGGCTATACCAATAAGGATGTTTTATTTGTGCGACTGAAGTCTACTCATCTGGATCGGAGAGTAGGCTTTATATTTTTGCAGTGTAAGAGGAAAAATCCTATATGAGATACTTACAGAAATGCGTTTTATAAGAGGAGAGAGGCATATGCATTCGAAAAAATTTCTCGCTGCATTCCTTGCATTGAGTATAACAGCTGCACCACAGGCATCGGTCATGGCATCAGCAGAAAATGCATCGGCGCAGGAAAGCAGTGAAGACTCATCAGGAGAATCTGATGAAAATACAGCTCAGGAAACAGAAGAAACTGATGCGGGCGAAACAGAGCAGAACACAGACGATGTATCATCAGGAGAAGAATTCCTTCAGATAACAGACAAAAAAGCGTATGCAGAGGATGATTCCATTCTGATCGAGATTGTCTCTGCCAATACAACTTATAACAGAGTATATATCGGAAACAGAACAGACGAAGACCGCACACCGGTAATTGAGGGCTCTCTGGATGAAGCGGGCAGATATCATTATCTGTTTTATATCGACCCGAAGTACCTTGGTGAAAAAGCGGCTTATGTCCCGGGAAATACAGAGGATGACAGCTGGTATACAGAGGAAGAACTGTATTTTATGCTTCCGTCTGAAGTATCAGAAACACCTGTACAGGAAACAACGGATACAGCAGAACCTTCTGAAACAGTACCGACAGCAGAAGAAAATACTTCTGCAGATAATTCCGGCGAAGGAATGATTTCAAAGAGCTCAGACAGTTCAGACAGCGATTCTGCTTCTCTCTGGCAGATCGGAGCACTGGAAGAGACTGGTGCAGAGCAGACTACAGCAGCCGAGGACTATCGTATTGAAAGTCTGGAAAAAGACAATACGACAGAAGACAGTATTGCTGAGACAGAAGCAGATGCCGTTTCCATGGCAGATGGTACGTATAAAGCAGATGATTTCTCATTCAGCGGCGGTACAGGAAAAACAAAGATCACCTGTGAAGGGATTACTGTAAAAGACGGTCAGACCTATGCAACGATCAAATTCAGCAGCAGCAGTTTTACGAAACTGGTTGTGGACGGCAAAGAATATCAGCCTGCAAGTAACGAAGGCGGTTCTTACTTTGAGATTCCGGTGACTTTAAATACAGATATGACGATCACCGGAACGACGATCGCCATGACAGAGCCGCATGATATTGAATACGTTATCCATATCACAAAGAGCGGTGCAGACACACCGGATGCCACTCCGACAGTCACACCACAGCCGACAGCCACACCGAAGCCGACTTCTGCACCATCCAGTGATATTCCGAAGGATGGAACCTATACAGGCACGGTGACACATGTATCTGGTACGGCTACGATGTTCAAGATCAATGCATGTGAGATTACGGTCAAGAATGGTAAGGTTACTGCAAAAATCACATTGAGTGGAACAGGATACGACAGGCTGTTTCTTGGAACCAAAGAAGAGGCTTTGAAGGCGGCAGACAGCAAGCTGATTTCCTACAAAGTTGATGCAGAGGGTAAATATACCTATGAATTTGCATTGGAAGGTCTGAACAAAGATACGAAACTGGCTGCGCGCTCTCATCGTTACTATGAGGCTGGTGATAAGGATAAAATGTGGTATGACCATACGCTGAAATTCAACGTAGATACCAGCAATTCCGGAACTGGCGGAGATGGTTCCAAAGATGATAATTCGAACGGAAATAATTCAGGGAATAACTCTAATGGAAATAACAGTTCCAATGGAAGTAACTCCAATGGAAGCAGTTCCAGCGGCAGCAACAGTTCCAATGGAGGCAGCACCGGTGGAAGTGGTTCTAATGGAAGCAGTTCTGGCGGCAGTTCAACTGGTTCCGGCGGAAGCAGTGGATCCGGTGGAAGCAGCTCGAGTACAAATAACTACAAATCAAATACAGATGGCAAGACAAGCCAGGTAGATTCTTCTGCCGGCGGCTTAAAGGATGGGGAATATGGCTCTGATCAGTTCTCTTTCTCCTGGTCAGGTGGAACAGGTACACATGGTCTTAATATCACCTGCGACAAGATCAGTGTCGAAGATGGACAGGCATGGGCATATGTGACATTCAACAGTGGTAAATGGATCTATGTGAAAGCAAGTGGAAACCAGTATGATCCGGTAGATCAGGGGGACAAATACAGTACCTTCAAGATCCCGATCCAGCTGAATGCCAACAATAAAGTCGTAGGCTGTACAACAGCGATGTCCAAGCCGTACGAGATTGAATATACTCTGTATTTCGGCATGGATATCCCGGACAGCAGTTCCGGCAGTAAGAGTTCCGGTGGCAGCAGTGTGACTGCAAAGGCAGCAGGAAATTCCACAAAGCTTGCAGACGGTCAGGAAGCCGAGACAGATGCTGGCACCGTATACAAGGATGATGCGGCGCCAAAGATCACAGGTCTGGAATATATGAGCTCCCTGAAACTGGAACATTCCAAAATGTTCAAGATCCATTATTACAACAACGATATGACCGTGCTTGAGATCACTCTGAATGATGAGTTTGGCAAGGACAGTGTGGATCTTACACAGAATAACGCGGCACAGGCTTCCACAGACGGCACGAATGAAGAAAGTACAGCAAAGACTTCCAGTGCGGATGGAGAGGAGAACGCAGCGACAGAACAGGATTACGCAAAACTTTATAAGCAGGAAGTCATCCGCTACCTTCTTGTTCCTGAGGACAAAGCCGATCAGATTCCGGCAGGAATCGACAAATCCATTATTGTGATCCAGCTTCCGATGGACAAGACATATGTTGCTTCTGACGTGGCACTGGAAATGATCGATAAGATCGGTGCAGACAAAAATGTATCTGCGGTTTCTGCGACAGCAGACGACTGCAAGATCGCTGCAATCAAAGAATCCCTTGGAAAAGGCGATATCATTTCAGCAGGCACTTATGATAAAGCAGACCTGAAAGAACTTGTAAAAAATAAATGCAAACTGGCGATCGTACCGTCCGATATCCTGACAGCGAAAGCAGAGGATACAGGGGACGACAGTACGGAAGATACTGCTGATGCAGAACAGACGGATGATGCACAGAGCGATGAAAACCAGATCGCAGCGAAATATCCGGAAATGACTGCTTTTGCAGAAAAACTTGCAATCCTCAAGATCCCGATGATCCTGGATCGTTCCAAAGATGAGAAGGATGTCCTTGCAAAATATGAGTGGAGCAAAGTATATGGGGCTCTGTTCGGATGTGAGAAGGAAGCGTCCAAACTTTATGAAGCTGCTGTAAGCGGACATAGCGGAGATAACTCAGAAAGCTCAGACACATCGGAAAGTACAGA
>JABLTL010065286.1_pt1 | contig 11759 bp, 10 predicted proteins | sample 7160151 | NCBI WGS metagenome assembly JABLTL01 (sample SAMN14651223, study PRJNA627086) | human gut metagenome | isolation source: feces | host: Homo sapiens
ACGGGTTATCTCCATTATCTTAAAGGAAAGGGTGGGATCAACGCCGTGATAGATAAGTTATGTCTTGATACCGTCACGGCAGCCGATAACGTCCGAAATAGTGCATATGCCGTTTTTGATAAGGTCCTGCGCATTGCCCAGCCATACGTCCGTACCGTGGGAAAGTCCCGAGATCTGGAGCAGGTCGGAAAATTTTGTGGGCTTTGCATCAAGAAGCATCTGCATGGCAAATCCCGTACCCATCTCAGGGATAGCAAGGGTTCCTGTCTGCCAGCCGATATCCTCAGCGGTAACGCCCAGTGCTGCGGGTGACTGATAAAGGCTCATTACCTTTTCGTCCGCAGGGAAAATATCCTTTGTCATAACGCCTGTCATGTCTTCAAGATGCTTGTAAAGTGTGGGCACATCGTGTCCAAGCTCGTCAAGCTTCAGGATAGTATCATGGAGTGAATGGAAGTCGAAGTGGGTTGTGACGAAGTTGGACTTTGGGTCTTCCGCAGGGTGCTGAACGGCGGTAAAGTCGTAAACCTCATAATCAGAGGGAACAACGACCATTCCTCCGGGGTGCTGACCTGTGGTTCTCTTAACGCCAGTGCAGCCCAGTGTGAGCCTGTTTTCCTCAGCCTTTGAAACGTGCTTGCCAACGGCTTCAAGATAATGCTTTACGTAACCGTATGCGGTCTTTTCAGCAACCGAACCTGTGGTTCCCGCCTTGAACACGTTCTCGCTTCCGAAAAGTGTCTCGGTGTATTTATGAGCGGAGGTCTGATACTCGCCCGAGAAGTTAAGGTCGATATCAGGCGCCTTGTCTCCGTTAAATCCAAGGAACGTTTCAAAGGGGATATCGTGACCTTCTCTTATATACTCAGTACCGCACTTGGGGCAATTTTTAGGCGGCAGGTCATAGCCTGAGCCGACCGAACCGTCAGTTATGAACTCGCTGTTTTTGCAGTTGGGGCAAAGATAGTGGGGCGGCAGGGAGTTTACCTCCGAGATACCTGACATATTTGCAACGAATGATGAACCTACAGATCCACGGGAACCTACCTGATAGCCATGCTCATTGGAGTTTGCAACAAGCTTCTGGGCGATCATGTACAGAACCGCAAATCCGTTTTTGATAATGGAGTTCAGCTCCTTGTCAAGACGCTTCTGAACGATGTCGGGCAGCGGGTCGCCGTAAGTCTCCTTAGCTCTTTGCCATGTGATTCTGGGAAGCTCCTCCTCGGCATTATCCATGCTTGGGGTGAATGTTCCCGGCGGAATGGGTCTGATATCCGGATCGACCATATCCGCTATCTTGTTTGTATTGGTAACAACGACCTCGTAAGCCTTTTCCTTGCCCAGGTAAGAAAATTCCTCCAGCATTTCATCAGTCGTCCTGAGATACAGCGGCGGCTGATATTCGGCATCGGCAAACTTGTCGTACATAAGTATCTTTCTGAATATAGAGTCCGCAGGGTCCATAAAATGGACGTCGCAGGTGGCAACAACGGGTATGTTCAGCGCCTCACCCAGCTTAACGATCGTTTTGTTGAACTCCTGCAGATCCTCAACGGTGTTGATGTTCTCGTAATCCTCATCACGGATAAGGAACTGGTTGTTGAGGGCAGGCTGTATCTCCAGATAATCGTAAAATGAAGCTATCTCGCAGAGAACGTCCCATGGTCTGCCGTCACGGACAGCAGTGAAAAGCTCGCCCGATTCGCAGGCGCTTCCCACGATGAGACCCTCACGGTATGTAAGCAGCTCGGACATGGGTATTCTCGGCCGCCTGTGGTAATGGTTCAGGTGGCTGAACGAAACCAGCTTGTACAGATTTTTAAGTCCCGCATTGTTGCGCACAAGGATTATCTGATGATAGGTTCTCAGGAGCCTTGGGTCAACGTTCTTGGTAACGCTGTTTATCTCGCTGATGTTAACGCAGCCGTGCTCGGTGATAAGGCGTGTGGCAAGCTTGATAAAAATGCGTCCCAGCATTTTTGCGTCCTCAAAAGCACGGTGATGGTCAAACTCGCCCAGTCCAAGATGCTTTGCCACAACATCAAGCTTGTGCTTTTTAAGCTCAGGCAGCATACTGCGGCACATTACCACCGTATCAATAGTGGAAAAATGGAACTCAATGCCGTGACGGAGACATTCCGCACGGATAAAGGACGTATCAAAGCCCGCATTGTGGGCAATAAGCACGGGATCTTCACCGCAGTATTCAATGAATTTTTCCAACGCTTCCTTCTCGGAGGGCGCACCCTTGACCATTTCGCCCGTGATACCCGTAAGCTTTGTTATCCTCTCGGGGATAGGACGCTCGGGGTCGGCAAAGCTTGAAAATGTGTCGCATAGCTCCAGGTCACGGAGCCTTACTGCGCCGTACTCGATGATCCTCTCGCCTGTAGCGGAAAATCCCGTTGTCTCCAGGTCAAACACGATAAGCTCGCCCTTGATGGGAACGTCCTTATAGACCTTGACAGCCTCAACGGTATCATCAACGGAATAGGCTTCGCAGCCGTATATTATCTTAAACTCTCCGCCGCCTTTTCTTATATCATCGCAGGCAGCCACCGCATCGGGAAATGCCTGAAGTCCACCGTGGTCAGTGATGGCAATAGCCTTATGTCCCCACGAATATGCACGCTTGATAAGCTTGTCCGCTGGGGTTATCGCATCCATCTGGGACATATTGGTGTGCATATGAAGCTCAACACGCTTTTCCTCGCAGGTATCAGTTCTTTCAAGCTTTTTCACCAGCATGATATCATTGGCACGCATGATAAATTCGTTGTCAAATGTATCAAAATCTGCCTTGCCCCTGATAACAACAGTGCAGCCCTTTTTGAGCTTTGCAAGAACATTTTCGCTGTCCTTGTCGGCAAAATCCTTTATGGAAATAGAACCCGTGTAGTCGGTAAGGCTAACAGTGGTTATGCGCTTTTCCTCACCCTTTTTGTTTTTTATCTCCTTTTCGGCATAGTCAAAAACATCGCCCCAGATAACAATTCCGTTTCTGGCTTCATTTATATCGCCTATGTTGGTAACGCTGTCGGCATAAATGCGCTTTCCCTTGACTATCTCAGCGCCGTCGCTCATTACGGGGATATCCTTGAAATCAACGGTGACTGTCTGAGGAGCCTCTTCCACATATGCGGGACGTGCAGGAATGTCAGGGTCGGGAATGGGCAGAGAATCGGAATAGACCTGCTTCATCATCTGCTCATAATGGTAGTCATTATCCTGCTCTGTCTGCTTTTCGATAAGCTTTACGGTAAGTTTTACGGAAAATTCCTCATTCAGCAGCTTTGCAAGAGCATTTTCAAAGCCAGCCCTTGACAAAAGCTCCGCACCGCCTCTTTTAAGCTCGATATGTACGGTATTGTTGTCGATATAATAAAACGCACCGTTAAGATGACCGTTTATCACTGCCATATCCTGCTTTAAACGCTTGACAGCCTCACCCGTGTATTTTGCGTCCAGCATATCGGGAGTATATCTGCACTTTACACGCAGATAGTCCAGCCCCACAGCCTTTGCCGCCGCACGCTCGAACTCGTCAAGGTTATCAAACCTTTGCAGCTGAGTAAACTTTGCAAACAGAACCATCTGCTTGCCGTCCTTGCTGTGGCATATTTTCAGCAGCTCTCCCCTGCCTACGGGGTTGGGAATATTATCGGTATATTCGGAAAAAAGCTCTTTTATCAGCAATTTCTGTTTTCCTCCCGCAGCTTGTCTATCTCAGACAAAAGCTCTTTCAAAACGTCCTCTTCATTTACTTTTCTAAGAAGCCTGCCCTTTCGGAAAATAACGGCACAGCCGTCTCCTCCCGCAATGCCGATATCAGCCTCGGCAGCCTCTCCGGGGCCGTTGACAGCACAGCCCATGACTGCAACCGTGATATCCTCGGGGATATCCTTTACCGCAGCTTCAACGCTCTTGGCAAGCCCTACAATATCTATCCTTGTGCGTCCGCAGGTGGGACATGACACAAGCTTTACTCCGTGACCAAGACCGATTGCTTTGAGAATATCCTTTGCAGCTGCCACCTCGGTAACAGGGTCATCAGTGAGGGAAACACGGATAGTCTCGCCTATGCCGTCACAAAGCAACGAGCCAATTCCTACAGCCGATTTGATAAGTCCCATATGAGCCGTGCCAGCCTCGGTAACACCAAGATGCAGAGGATATTCAGTCTGCTCTGCCGCAAGGCGGTATGCTGCTATCATTGTCTTAACGTCGGATGATTTAATGGAAATTACGATATCATTGAAATCGCACTGCTCCAGCAGCCTTGCGTGACCTATAGCGCTTTTGACAAGAGCCTCGGCACAGGGGCCACCGTACTCGGCAAGAATATCCTTTTCAAGGGAGCCTGAGTTAACGCCTATCCTTATGGGGATATTTCTTGCACGGCAGGCATCGGCAACAGCCTTTACCCTGTCCATTCCGCCGATATTTCCGGGGTTTATGCGTATCTTATCCACGCCTGCTGCGGCACATTCCAGCGCCACCTTATAATCGAAATGGATATCCGCAACCAGAGGCACGGATATCCTGTTCTTTATGGCTTCAATGAGCCGTACATCTTTAAGCGACGGCACGGACACACGTATTATCTCACAACCTGCCTCTTCAAGCGCCATTGCCTGACGGACATTGCCCTCCACGTCATCAGCAATAACATTGAGCATGGACTGGATATATATTTTCTTACCGTCAAAGGTAAGGTTTCCGACTTTTACGGGGTGGAGCTTTCTCATTTTGCATTCTCCTTTGATTTGCGGTATCTTTCAGCACAAGGCTACTTTATGATATTCTTCACATCATTGAATGTAACAAAGAGCATAAGCAGCATAAGCAGTGCAAAGCCCGCAAAATGTATCATACCCTCTGTTTCGGGCTTCATGGGCTTTTTGCGCATCGCTTCGATGATAAGGAAAACCAGTCTGCCGCCGTCAAGAGCAGGCAGGGGCAGGAGGTTGAAAATTCCCACGTTTACCGAAATAAGCATAGCTATTTCAAGCAGAAATCCTATATCAAAGCCAGATTCCTGAGCGCTTTCCGAGATAACCGTAACTATTCCCACAGGGCCCTGAAGATTGTTAAGACCGTATTTGCCTGTGATAAGGTCTTTCAGTGAAAGGAGCACAAGGCGTGAATAGTAACAGAACTTGTTTCCCGCCTGAGGAAGAAGATCAGCTGCTCCAAGCTTCTTGGCATATACCTTGAAATCATAGTTGAGCACACGCTCGCCTGTTTCTTCATCAACAGTGAGCTGGAATTTTACACCGTTCAGATCAAGCTTCCGGCCGTCACGCACTACCACAAAATCAAGTACGCCGTCCCCGTCATTTCTGAGCTGATAGATGATGTCATTTGCAGTGAAGATATGCAGTCCGTTGACCTTTACTATCCTGTCGCCCACCTGCATACCCGCTGCCTGACAGCCCGAACCGTCGGATATCTCGGCAACGATATTTGTGGTGTATTGCTGTGCCACCAGAAGTGTCACTATGGAAATAAGAAAACCGAGTATCAGGTTCATTATGGCACCTGCTGCAATAACTGCCATTCTGCGCCAAACAGACTTGCTGCGGAAGCTGTTCTCGCTGACAGCTTCCTCGTCCTCGTCCATGGAGCAATAACCGCCAAGGGGCAGGATACGAATGGTAAAAAGCGTGTTTTTACCCTGCTTTTTAAATATCGCAGGGCCCATTCCTATGGCAAATTCCTTTACGTCTATCCCACATTTTCTCGCAACGATAAAGTGACCGAACTCATGTACCACCACGATCACGCAGAAAATAAGGATCGCACAGATGATAGAAATAACTGTACTCATTAGCTCCTCCGAAAATCAGCAGATGTGATATCTGCTGTCAATAAACGCTCTTGCAGCCTTATCTGCTTCAAGAACCGTGTCAACGCTGTCGGCGCACTTTACGGGTATCTCATCAAGTGCGGCGCATACTCCCCTGCCTATATCGTTAAAGCCTATCTTTTTGTCAAGGAAAAGCTCAACTGCACGCTCGTTGGCACCGTTCACAATACTTCCCGCCGTTCCGCCTGTTTCGGCAGCCCTGACAGCCGCAGCAAGGCAGGGAAAAGCCTCCATATCAGGCTTTTCAAAGGTAAGCCTGCCATAATCGGTGAGGGAAAGCTTACCTGATGCCGAGGGCATACGCTCGGGATATGTAAGAGCCAGCTGTATCGGTATCTTCATATCGGGAACGCCAAGCTGAGCAATGACCGCATTATCCGCCAGAACTATCGCCGAATGGACAACGCTCTGCCTGTGGACAACTATCTCCACATCAGAGGGCTTGACGTGAAAAAGATGGCACGCCTCCATAAGCTCCAGCCCCTTGTTCATAAGTGTGGCGCTGTCAACGGTTATCTTTCTGCCCATTGACCAGTTGGGGTGCTTGAGCGCCTGCTCGATAGTCACATTTTCAAGCTCTTCAAAGGTCTTTCCAAAGAAAGGCCCGCCCGAAGCGGTAAGGATTATCCCTTTGAGCTGCTTTGAAACATCTCCTTTTATGCCCATTATGCACTGAAAAATTGCGCTGTGCTCGCTGTCAACGGGAAGTATCTGCCTGCCAAGGTCGGCAGCCAGCTTCATAACGATATCTCCGCCTGCAACAAGAGTTTCCTTGTTGGCAAGAGCAACGTCCAATCCGCTTTCAAGAGCGGCAATAGTAGGCTTTAATCCGACCATTCCCACAACGGAATTGAAAGTGATATCCGCAGTATCGTCCGACGCAAGGGCGCACAGTCCCTCCATACCCGTAAGTATCTCGGTACCTGTTCCGAAAAGTTCATTTTTTAAAGGCTTGACATATTCCTCATCAAAGATGCAGACCCTTTTCATGCCGAACTCTTTTGCCTGCTCGGCAAGTCTTTTATAGTTGCTTTTCAGAGCAGCGGAATGTATGCCGATGCCGTGGAGCCTGCATACCTCGGCAGTCTGAGTGCCGATAGAGCCGCCCGATCCCAGCAGATTTATCTTCTTCATAAAAACGTCTCCAAAAAAATCAAGGTGCTGCCCTGCTCCGAATTTATCCGAGCTCGAAACAGCACCGTTATTTCACATCATCAGCTAACGCTGGAAACAAATATATTCTGACCGAATGCGTTGAAAACCAGCATGATATAAGGAAGCACAAAATAAACGCTGTCAAAGCGGTCAACTATTCCGCCGTGACCGGGAAGTATCTTGCCGTAATCCTTGATACCGTACTCTCTTTTGAGAAGTGAAGCTGAAAGGTCGCCCACCATGCTGATGGGAGTTGCTATCATCATTACAACGGAAAGCAGCAGGTAATTTACCTCAAAATCAATTCCGTTCAGGTGCATAACATACTTGTAGCCCATTGCGTAAAGAATGAAAACAATGACAGTTACCACAAGTCCGCCTACTGCGCCCTCGACTGTTTTCTTGGGAGAGATATCGGGGCAGAGCTTGTGCTTGCCGAAGAATGTACCTACAAAATATGCACCGCCGTCAGGTATCCACGCAGCCATAAGAGCCATTATAACATAGGATATGCCGTGATCGCTGCTCATATTCTTCAGAGATACAAGGCAGGTAACGGAAAGTGTGATAAGGCAGGTGGTGGTCACCATCACAGCCAGCTTGTCAAAGGGCAGGCGCTTGTGATCGGCAACATATCCCGCAAACATCAGGAACACGATAACAGAAGCTGCAAGCAGTCTCCAGATATCGCCGATAAAATCAAACCATGTAAGCAATGGTATCGTCACAGCAAAGGCAATGCACATTGCAAAATGGCCCGGATACTTATTCACACCGCAGCCGCAGGCATGGAGAATCTCATACACGGACATTCCCGCTATTGCCGCTACAACAATGGGATAAAGCACGGTATTGCTGAGTATCATTACGATTATGCCAATAGTAATACCGATTATAGCAGTTATGATTCTTGTTTTCACGGTCAAACACCTCCGAAGCGCCTGCTTCTTGAAGCGTATGCTTCAAGAGCCTTATCCAGCTCTTTTTCATTGAAATCAGGCCATAAAACATCTGTAGAATACAGCTCGGCATACGCCGCCTGCCACAAAAGGAAATTGGAAAGCCTCAGCTCGCCGCTGGTGCGTATGATAAGGTCGGCATCGGGTGCTGAACCTGTGTAAAGCATTCCCGAAAAAAGCTTCTCGTCAATATCGGAGGGCTTAATGTCCCCATCGGCAGCAGCTTCCGCCAGTCGCCTTGCCGCATAAACAATATCATCTCTGCCGCCGTAGTTCATCGCAAACATGATCGTCATAGAGTCATAGCCCGCAGAATTTTGCTCCAGCTTTATCATGCGCTCCCTGAGCTTTTCGGGGAACGGCTCCTTGCTGCCTAGAAACATTATCCTTGCTTTTTTGCCCGTAAACCGGTCAGCCTCGTCAAGATAATCGTAAAAAAGGCGCATAAGAGCATCTACCTCTTCCTTGGGGCGCTTCCAGTTTTCGGTGGAAAACGCAAAGAAAGTGGCATACTTTATTCCCCTGTTTCGGCAGGCATCCATTATCTTGCGGAGATTATCGGCTCCCGCCTTATGACCCGCAGGACGAGGAAGGCCACGCTTAGCAGCCCATCTTCCGTTGCCGTCCATTATAAATCCCACATGAGCAGGAACATTTGCAGTGTTTTTAGAAAGATCAGATGCGCTTATAACTACACAACCTCTCTGTAAATCAAATATAGCCGCAGATCAGACGGTCATGATCTCCTTTTCCTTGTCAGCAACAACTGCGTCGATATCATCAACAGCCTTGTCAGTTACCTTCTGGAGATCCTTTTCGATAGACTTCATGTCGTCCTCGGTGATCTCGGAATTCTTCTTCATAGCCTTGAGCTTGTCAAGAGCATCTCTTCTTGCATTTCTTACAGTTACCTTAGCCTCTTCGCCGTCAGCCTTTACCTTCTTTACAAGCTCCTTACGGCGCTCCTCAGTGGGCTGAGGGAATGCAAGACGGAGTACCTTGCCGTCATTTGTGGGAGTGATGCCGATATCGGAAGCAAGGATAGCCTTTTCAATATTCTTGAGAGCAGACATATCCCAGGGCTGGATAACCAAAACTCTTGCCTCGGAAACGCTGATTGCAGCCATTGCGTTGATAGCTGTGGGAGTGCCGTAGTAATCTACCTGGATCCTGTCGAGAACAGCAGGGTTAGCTCTTCCTGCTCTTACTGTGGTAAGCTCTCTTTCAAGGGCTGCGAGGCACTTGCTCATTTTCTCCTGGGCTGTTTTAACTGTTTCGTGCATATTGATCTTTTCCTTTCAAAGTATATTTATCACGTATTATTGCTTATTCGGGAACTACGAGTGTTCCGACATTCTTGCCCATGCAGGCATCATAGATATTTTCGGGACGGTTGAGGTCAAAAACAAGAATGGGAAGATTATTGTCCTTGCACATGGAAGCAGCGGTGCTGTCCATTACCGCAAGATTTTTGAGAAGTATCTCGTTGAATGTGAGCTTATCGTACTTGACAGCGTCATCATACTTGTTGGGGTCCTTATCGTAAACGCCATCTACCATTGTAGCCTTGAGGACGATATCTGCCTCGATCTCGGCAGCTCTCAGAGTTGAAGCGGTATCTGTGGAGAAGAAGGGATTTCCCGTTCCGCAGCCGAAGATAACGACTCTTCCCTTTTCAAAATGTCTTACAGCCTTGTTTCTTATGTAAGGCTCTGCGACCTGAGGCATTGAGATAGCAGTCTGAACACGTACATCAAGTCCCATGGACTCCAGCACATCAGCAACAGCAAGTGCATTCATTGTGGTCGCAAGCATTCCGATATGGTCTGCACGGGTCCTGTCCATAGCGCCGCTGGAACGGCCTCTCCAGAAGTTTCCGCCGCCTACAACGATACCCATCTGAACGCCTGCATCGGCGCACTTCTTTATGCTTGCGCATATGGGCGTGATAACGCTGTAGTCAAGACCTGTTTTCTTATCTCCCGCAAGGGCTTCTCCGCTGAGCTTGAGAAGAACTCGCTTATATTTGATCTCATCGGGCATAATTCAAACATCCTTTCCCTCTATCATACATTTTCAATTATCTATTTTACACTATTTTGCTTATAATGTAAAGAGTTTTTTGTAAAAACTTGTCACAGAGAGAAATTATTTTACATAATTATCAAAAATATTTTCGCAGGCTGCGTTGTCGGCTGTAACAACATACATATAATAACCGCCGCTGTACTTTGAAAAATAATTCTCCAGCTTGTCATATTCATCGGGATTGTAACCCTCGAAATCCTTTTCTCTTGCAGTAATGCGCTTTTCAACCGCAGCTTCAAGAGCCGCTTCATCGATATCGGAAGCATCTATAACGAATATCTCATCCGCAAATCCGCCTGAGCCGCAGATGGACATTGCAAAGTCGCAGCCCTCGGGGATCTCAAAATCAAGATACATATGAACACGGTCAGCGCCGATATCAGCCATGGAGGGCAGCTCTACGGTGTTTTCTATCTCAGCAACGATATCCGCACAAGTGAAAGCTTCCTTGGTCTCGGAGGTCTCAGTTGTTTCCTCAGTCTCGCTGACGGTAGTTTCCTCGGAGGAAGCCGCTTCTGTTTCGCTCACAGTCTCGGAAACGGACTCAGTGACGCTTTCGGTCTCCGACTGAGCGGAAGTATCTGCAGGAGCCCCGTTTCCTGCCCCGCAGGCTGTCATCATAACAGCACATAAAGCCGCCGCAGCGGCAAGACAATATTTCTTCATATCTACTATCACCTTTCAGAAAGGCCTGCTGTTACAGACCTTTTCATATTTTTCTTATTCTCCGCTGTAAACGTGTGTACGAAGATATTCAAGCATAGTCCTGTAGGTAGGCTTCTTGAAATGCACACCGTCCGCCTCGGCGTCCTCCTCGGGAAATCTTCCGTCGGGGCCTTTGAGTGCCGTGTTAAGGTCAACATAGTAAACACAGCGGTTGTTTGCAAATTTAAGCAGATCGGCATTGAAGCTGTCGATATCCGAATTAAGGATAGGATTATCCTCGTCAGTTTCCCTCTCCCCTGTTACGGGCGGAACGGAAATGACATAGATATCCGTATTTTCCCTGTTGATGCTGTCAATAAAATCGCCGTAATATGACAAAAGCTGCTCATCGGTATAGGTTCCCAGCATATTAAGTCCCAGCAGGATATAAACATGCCGGGGAGAAGCGGCATTAACCTTATCGGCTGCAAGGATCTCGCTTCCGTCTGCATTTGTAAGAGGTGTAGTGCCTATACTGACAACGCTCATTCCGATGCCTGCAGCGATCTGTTCCTCGGAGATAAAGCCGTATGTGCCAAGTCCCACCATAAGGGAGTCGCCCACAAACATACAGTCATCAAAGTAGCTTTCATCTACCTCTGCACTTTCGGCAATGGGGTTAATGTCGGCAGTTGATGTTCTTTCGCTCACCGCCTCCGTTTCTGTTTCTGTTTCCGAAACGGTCTGTGTAACAGTAAAAGCCGTCACCTGAGATGCGCTGCCGTCAGCTTGGGGCTTATCATCGGCAGGCGAGCTGCTTTTCATATAAAGAGCAAAGCACGCAGCGAAGCTTGCTGCGGCAAATAATATTACAAAAGAAATACGGAATTTGATGCCGTTTTCCTTCTTTTTGCGGTCATAGTATGAGGACAAATCAATTCCATCCTTCCGAGTCTGAACCAAGTTTCATTATGCCTGTAAGACAACTAAAAATATTATACTACAAGCTCATACAAAAATCAACAGCCCACATAATTAAA
>JABLTL010056158.1_pt1 | contig 11756 bp, 10 predicted proteins | sample 7160151 | NCBI WGS metagenome assembly JABLTL01 (sample SAMN14651223, study PRJNA627086) | human gut metagenome | isolation source: feces | host: Homo sapiens
GACACACCTCTTCCCATCCCGAACAGAGCAGTTAAGCACTAGAACGCCGACGATAGTGAAAGCGAAAATAGGAAGTTGCCAATTTTTTTATGTGTTAATATACCTTCTAAGCCTTTATTTTAGAAGGCTTTTTTATGCTTGAAAATTATTATGAAAAATAAATACAAAATATATCTTACTATATTTTAGTTATCAACAATTAAATATGTTAATTCACTATAATTTACACATTAAAAAAAATTTGCTAAAATATTACAAGAAATGAGGAATAAAAATGAATGAAGCAAAATTAGCTTTAAAAAAGTTACAACAACGTGCAGATGACTTATGGAGGTCTCTTTGACATTGATAAATTAGAATGCGAACTTAATTTATTAAAAGAAGAAATGAATGCTGATGATTTCTGGTCGGACTTAGAAAAAGCGGGTATTGTAAATAGAAAATACGCTAAAATATCTAAGTTAATAACTGATATTAATAATATAAAAACTAATATTAATGATAACTTAGAACTTTTAGAACTTTTAAATGAAGATGAAATAAAAGATATTATTAACTCAATAGATGCTATAGCTAAAAATTTGGATGAATTAGAAATAGAAAATCTTTTAAATGGTGAATTTGATGACTTAAATTGTTACTTAGAAATTCACCCTGGAGCAGGTGGTACAGAATCATGTGACTGGGCTTCCATGCTTTTACGCATGTATAAAATGTTTTGCGAAAAAAATGGCTTTTCCTATGAAGTTATTGAAGAACAAAAGGGCGATGAAGCAGGTATTAAAAGTGCCACAATAAAAATAAACGGACCATTTGCTTATGGCTATCTTAAAAATGAAAAAGGAGTACACAGGTTAGTAAGAATATCACCATTTGATGCTAGTAAAAGACGCCACACCTCATTTGCAAGTGTTGGTGTCATTCCAGAATGTAATAAAGACATATCGATAGATATTAAAGAAACAGATTTAAAAATAGACGTGTATCATTCTAGTGGTGCCGGCGGTCAATCAGTTAATACGGCCAATTCTGCTGTTCGTATTACTCATTTACCAACTAAAACAGTTGTAACCTGCCAACAAGAACGCAGCCAATTAAAAAATAAAGAATTAGCAATGAAACTGTTAAAAAGTAAATTATTTCAATTAGAACAAGAGAAAAAGCAAAAAGAACTAGCCACATTAAAAGGTGAAAACACCAATATTGACTTTGGTAGCCAAATTAGAAACTATGTTCTAGAGCCTTATAAACTAATTAAAGATACTAGAGTAAACTATGAAACCAGCAATGTTGATAAATTCTTAGATGGGGACATTTTACCACTGCTAGAAGCATTAGTTAGAAATAAAAAATAAAGAGGTAATTATGAAAATAAAAGTAAAACAATATAGTGCAGTAATTTTAGGCCTTTTCTTAGTAGCGGTTGCTTTTAACGTATTCTTATCACCTTATAACCTAGTGGCCGGTGGTGTATCTGGTTTTGCAATAATAATTAGGAGCCTTTTTCAAATTAACGAAAGTATTACGATTTATCTAATTAATATATTCTTAGTTTTAATAAGCTTCAGATTACTTGGTAAAGAAAAAACCAAAAACACTTTACTTGGTTCATTTGTATTTCCCTTATTTGTTTCTCTTACGTCAGGACTAAAAGATTTAATTATACTTGATTTAGATCCGTTAATAATTGCCATCCTAGGTGGTGCTATCAGTGGCTTTGGGTATGGTCTTGTCTTTCGTAATAATTTTACAACTGGTGGCACTGATATATTAAATCAACTTGTAGAAAAATACTTAAAAATACCTATGGCTAAATCAATCATGATGGTTGATGGGCCTATTGTACTACTAGGATGCATTTCTTTTGGCATACCAAATACTATGTATGCTTTAGTTGCATTAGTCTTAATAAGTTATTTATCAAATAACACTATGTTAGAACTAAACAAAAACCGTGTATTATATATAACAACTCGTTATCCAAAAGAAATAAAAGAATTTCTTATGCAAGAATATTATTATGATGTAACTATACTAAATACACAAGGTGGTTATAAGAATACTAAACGTAAAATGCTAATGTGCAGTGTTAATGAAAAAGATTATTACATAATAAAAGAAGGAATTCTTCTAATTGATGAAAATGCCTTTATAGTCGTTACCAAATCATATGAGCAAAAAAATGCCAATAAAACATTACGTAGCAAATTAACACTCTGAGCAAATAAGTGCTAAAAATATATTGCTATTTAGTTAAAAATAAAGTACAATATTAATTGTTCTTAAGGAGATTTATGAAAGAAGCAAAAGAATTTATTGAAAAAAATATTATAGATAACGAACCAGTCATTTTAGCCTTATCTGGCGGGCCTGATTCAATGTGCTTGTTAAACTTACTACTAACTCTTAAAAAAAATGTGATCGCTTTGCATATTAATCATAATACGCGACAATCTTGTGATGATGAATACAAATTTTTAAAAAATTATGCTAAAGAAAAAGACTTCATTTTAGAGTATTTTAAAATAGAAAACTATACTAAAAATAGGTTTACTGAAGAAGAAGCAAGGAGCATTAGATACAAACATTTAAAAGAAATAGCGGCTAAGTATAATGCTAAAAAAGTACTTACTGCTCATCATGCTGATGACTTAACTGAAACCATTTTAATGCGTTTATTAAGAGGTAGCACTATTGGAGGGTATGCTGGTATTAAAAGAAAAAGTACTTGGGGCAAGATAGATATACTAAGACCTCTTCTTTTAGTAACTAAAGAAGAAATCTATGCCTATTTGAAAAGTAAAAATATACCTTATGTTGAAGATGAAACCAACGCTCTGGACATTACCTTAAGAAATCGTATTCGGCATCATATTTTACCACTATTAAAAGAATATGAACCAAATTATGCCAAAAAAGTTTTTAATATGAGCACAACACTTACTAATGCTGAAACCTTTATAAAACTAGAGCTAGATAAAATAAAAAAAGATGTTATCAACAATAGCCAAATAAATATCTCAAAATTTACTAAACTAGAAGAAGTAGAACAAGAATTTTTACTAGAAAGTTATTTACATGATATTTATAAAGATGATTTAAAAAAAGTTAGTCATAAACATCAAGAAATTTTAAAAAAACTACTATTAAGTAGTAGAAGCAGCCTAGAATATGATTTTCCCGATGATTATAAACTTATTAAAACCAATAGTCTTGCTTACATAACAAAGGAAACCAAGCAAAAACAAGAAAAAATTTTAGTAACTGAGTATAATGTTCTAGCTAACAATCACATATTAAAGAAAGTGGATAACTACACTGAAAAAAGTAATAATGAAATTCACTTAAATAGTAAAGAATTATCCCTACCGTTATATATTGTAAAAAGAGAAGTTGGCATGCGTATGCAAGTTAAAAATCTTTTAGGCTCAAAAAAAGTGAATGATATCTTAATTGATTCTAAGATACCAAAAGAACAAAAAGACCTAGTTCCTATCATGGTTGATAGTAAAGGCAATGTCTTATGGATTTTAGGCTTAAAAAAATCAAAATATGACATAGAAAAAAATGGAAACTATGATATAATATACAAGTACACAAAAGAGGAGGAATAAAAAAATGAAAAAAAATAATCAAAATACAATGAAAAATCTATTTCCTTACTTAATTTTGGTAGTAGTTATTTTTGTTGTTTTAAGCGTTCTAAACATTGGTAGAACAAAAGTTAACAACTTTACAACTGGTGAGTTATTAAATGAAATATCTAATAAAAGCGTAACAGAAATAACAATTACTCCAAGTGGGGAAGAAAACGTTTACTACGTTGAAGGAAAACTTAGTAGCTATGGAGAAAATGAAAAATTTAAAGCTACTGTTGTTGAAGCAGAATTAAATAATGTCATTAAGTATGCTGAAACAAATAATTTAAAGGTATATGAAACTAATCCAGATCCTGGTTCAATATCTTGGGTTTACATCCTTATCAATGTTGTTCCTTTAGTTGTTTTAGTTGGGGCGACATACTTCATATTTATTAAAATGGCTAATACCAATAAAGGGTCTATGGATTTTGGTAAAAGTAGAGCTAAATTGTCTGCTGATGGTGGCAAAGTAAGATTTTCAGATGTTGCTGGTTTAAAAGAAGAAAAAGAAGAAGTATCAGAACTTATTGATTTCTTAAAAAATCCTAAAAAGTTTCAAAAACTAGGAGCAAGAATTCCTAAAGGTGTACTTTTAGTAGGCCCTCCAGGAACTGGTAAAACATTACTTGCTAAAGCTGTTGCCGGTGAAGCCAATGTTCCATTCTATTTTATAAGTGGTTCTGATTTCGTTGAATTGTTTGTTGGTGTAGGTGCAAGTCGTGTAAGAGACATGTTTAAAGAAGCCAAAAGAAATGCCCCATGCTTAATATTTATTGATGAAATTGATGCGGTTGGCCGTCAAAGAGGTTCTGGTATCGGTGGTGGACACGACGAAAGAGAACAAACACTTAACCAATTACTAACTGAAATGGATGGCTTTGGTGCTAATGAAGGTATAATTATAATCGCAGCAACTAATAGACCAGACGTTTTAGACCCAGCTCTTTTAAGACCAGGAAGATTTGACCGTCAAGTAACAGTTAATCTACCTGATACAGAAGAACGTGAAGCTATTTTAAAAGTTCATGCTAAAAATAAAGTATTAGCTAAAGATGTTAATTTAAAAAGCATCAGTTCTAGAACATCTGGTTTCTCTGGCGCTGACTTAGAAAACTTAATGAACGAATCTGCATTACTAGCAGTTAGAAAAAATGAAAGTGCTATTACTCTTGAAGATATTGATGAAGCAACCGATCGTGTTTTAATGGGACCTGCTAAAACAAGTCGCAAAGTAAGTGAAGAAATTAAATGGTTAACTGCTGTTCATGAATCTGGCCATGCCGTTATAGGTTTAAAATTAAAAGATGCAATGGAAGTTCAAAAAATTACCATCGTTCCTCGTGGAATGGCTGGTGGGTATACATCATATACTCCAAAAGAAGATAACATTACTAGATATACTAAAAACGAAATGATTGCCATGATTACAAGTAGTCTAGGTGGTCGTGCCTCTGAAGAATTATTCTTAGGCGATGTTACTACTGGAGCTAGTGATGATTTCAAACGCTCAACTAATCTAGCTCGTAGTATGGTAACCGAATATGGTATGAGTGACTTAGGACCAATTCGTTACGAACAAAATCAAAGTGAAAATGTTTTCCTTGGAAGAGATTATAACAAAACTAAAAACTACTCTGATCAAGTTGCCTTAGAAATTGATAAAGAAGTTCAAAAAATAATTACTAAATGTTATGAAAATGCTAAAAAAATACTTGAAGAAAACAAAGACTTAGTCATGCTACTATCACACACTTTAATTGAAAAAGAAACTATTACAAAAGAACAAATAGATGAATTAGTAAGAACTGGTAGAATCGTTGATGATAAATTTGAAATAAGTGATGAGCCAACGCTTTCTAAATTAAGAGAAGAAGCAAAAGCACTAAAAATTAAGGGTTATACCAAAATGACTAAAGAAGAATTGGAAAGTGCAATTAAAGAAAGTGAAGACAAGAAAATAGGGTAATAATTATCCTGTTTTTTTTATTATTAAAATTAGCTAATCACAAAAAAATACTATATATTTTTCTCATTTTCTAAAGACAAAAGGATTATCTTATGATAAAATGTTAATAGACTGAAATTAGAGGGTGGTATTATGGCAAAAATTATTTCATTAGTAAATCAAAAAGGTGGTGTAGGAAAAACTACAACTAGTATAAATCTTGCAGCAGCCTTAGGAAAAGAAGGTAAAAAAACGCTTTTAATTGACTTGGACCCCCAAGGAAATGCATCTAACGGCTTAGGATTAAATAGCAATGACTTTGAAAAAGATATTTATGACGTTATAACAGGTGCTTGTAACATAAAAGATGCAATTATCAAAACTAAATTTAAAAATTTGTCAATTATTCCAGCTACAATTAACCTGGCTGGTATAGATGTCGAATTTGTAAAAAAAATGCTAGAAGACCCAACATTTCACCAAAATGAGCAACTAAGAACGGTTTTAGAAGAAATAAAAGACAAATACGACTTCATTATAATAGACTGTCAACCTTCTTTAGGTATATCAGCAATGAATGCTCTTGTTGCAAGTAATTCAGTAATTATACCAGTGCAATGTGAATACTACGCTCTAGAAGGAATAACCCAACTTTTAAATTCAATTATTTTAGTTCAATCTAATATGAATCCTGATTTAAGAATTGAAGGTGTTTTACTAACGATGCTAGATGGTAGAACCAACATTGGCCTAGAGGTTATAGAAGAAGTAAGAAAGTGCTTTAAATCAAAAGTATTTAATACTATCATACCTAGACTTGTTAGATTAGTAGAAGCTCCAAGTCATGGCAAACCTATTAGTGATTATGACCCAACATCACGAGCTACACTTGCTTATGAAAACTTAGCAAAGGAAGTGATTAATAGAAATGGAAACTAAAAGAAAAGCCCTAGGAAAAGGTTTAGAACAATTATTTTCCAATGAAGTTATCAACTTTGAAAATTTTGAAAAAGATATTGTAACCAATACACCTAAGAATGATATAACAGAAATAAAAATTAGTGACATAAGATCAAATCCTTATCAACCACGAAAAACATTTAACGAAAGTAGTTTAAAAGAACTAGCTGACTCTATTAAAGAATATGGTATTATTGAGCCAGTAATAGTTAAAAAAAGTGTCAAAGGATATGAATTAATTGCGGGTGAAAGAAGAACAAAAGCTGCTAAACTTGCGGGATTAGAAACAATACCAGCTGTTATCAAAGATTTTAACGATCAAGAAATGATGGAAATAGCCCTTATTGAAAATATTCAAAGAGAAGACTTAAATCCGATTGATGAAGCGTTTGCATACCAGAAAATCATTGAATTAAGTAAAATGACTCAAGAAGAATTCGCCAAAAAATTCGGTAAAAGTAGAAGCTATGTAACTAACATGTTAGGTTTATTAAACTTGCCAGAAAACGTTAAAGAATTGGTTAAAAAACATGAGATAAGTATGGGTCATGCAAGAGCCTTAAGTAAAATTAGCGATGATGCAAAAGTAAGTGAACTAGCAAGTCGTATAGTAAACGAAGACCTAAGTGTTCGTGATTTAGAAAAAACTATTCAAGAAGGGTCATTGCCAAAGTATCGTGAACAAGATCGCGTGAAAGAAACAAAATCAATTAGAAATACAATATATGAAAAAATAATGAGAGAAAAAGTGGGAACTAAGGTAAAAATTAAAACTAAGAAAATTGAAATTCCTTATGATTCAGAAAAAGATTTAGAAAGAATACTTGAAATATTAGGAATTAGAATTGAAGGTGTTTAAAATGCAGAAATTTTTAGAATTTATCTTTCAAGAAAAAATTGTTACCTCCGTTTTCATTTTTCTTTTTACTTTTGTTTTAGTTAAAGCATCTAAAGCCATTATAGATAAAATATTTTCTAAAGGCAAAGACAATTATGAAATGAAAAAAAGAACTACCATAGTTCAGTTAGTTTCAAATGTTATTAAATTTTTCTTATATGCAATTGCTGTTATGATGATTTTAGACATCTATGGTGTTGATACAAAAGGTATAATTGCCTCTCTTGGAATAGCCGGTGTTGTTTTAGGACTAGCTCTACAAGATACCGTTCAAGATCTTATGAGTGGAATATCTATCATTTTATACAACTATTATGTTGTTGGTGACATTGTTAAAATCAACAATTTTACAGGCGAGGTAATAGAACTTTCCTTAAAAAGTACAAAAGTCAAAAATATGATGGGAGAAGTTTACGTTTTCTCAAACCGTAACATGAGTTCAGTTGTTAATTTATCACAAGCTAAAGCAGGTGTTTTAATAAAAGTTCCTACGGCTTATGAAGAAAAAACCGAAAAAGTAGAAACTGCCTTAAAAGAAGTTATAAACATTATAAAAAAAGAAAAAGGTGTTTATGGTAATAGTTGTTACTTAGGAATTGACTCATTTGAAGATTCTTTTGTAAACTATGCAATTATAATATATTGCGAATCAACTATGCAGTGGCAAATAAAAAGAGAAACTCTAAAAGTAATAAAAGAAATATATGAAAGAGAAAATATAAAAATTCCCTATAATCAGATCGAGGTGCATAATGGACAAAATAATATATAAATTAGAGGATCATGTCATCATGAAAAAACCACATGCTTGCAAAACAAATGATTGGATTATAAAAAGACTTGGTGTAGATATTAAATTAAAATGCTCTAACTGTGGTCGAGAAATAATGATGGATAGATTAGAATTTGAAAAAAAATTAAAGAAAGTAATAGGTGAGACTCATGAATAAAAAAAGAGAAAAAAGTCGTCTTCAGCCTGTTATGATGTTTCTAGTACTAACTGCCGTAACATTAGTTTTAAGTGGTGTCCTAAATTTACTAGATATAAGTCAATATACTTATAAAATCAATAGTACTACTCTTGAATATAGTACAGATTTAATAAATGTCGAAAATTTATTTAGTATAACTGGTTTAAGATATATTTTTAGTGAAACAGTATCTAACTTCGTTAACTTTGCTCCATTTAGTAGTCTTATTATAATTTTGATTGGCGTCGGTGTAATGGAAAAAAGTGGTTTTCTAAAAACTGCCGTAAGTTTTATTACAAAGAAAATGAAAAAAAATACTGTTACATTTATAATCGTTTTATTGAGTATTATAGCTAGTGTAATGGGTGATATTTCCTATGTTATAATGCTACCCTTAAGTGCTTTAATATTTAAACACGGTAAGAGAAACCCATTAATTGGTATAGTTGCTTCTTTTGCGGGACTTACATGTGGTCAAGGCTTATCAATAATTTTTACAAGTGTTGATTCATCACTATTATCTGAGTCTCTATTAGCAGCAAGAGTAATTGACTTAACTTATCGTATGGCTTCCATAAGCGGTATATTTATTATGATAGTAGCAACGATAATTATAGCCATAGTTCTAACAAATACAACTGAAAAAGTAGTCGCACCTCGTTTTAAAAAATATGAGGTAACGGATGAATTAGAAGAAAAACCTTTAGCTAAAAGGGAATTAAGAGGGTTATTATTTGCAGTATTTGCATCATCCCTATATCTAATAATATTCTTATATAATATTATTCCTGGCCTTCCATTCTCTGGAAAATTACTTGATAATAGTCAAATACTATATGTTGATAAATTATTTAGTTATAATTCATTTTTTTCAAACGGGTTCGTTTTTATAGTTATGATGTTTTTCCTTATTCTAGGCCTTTTCTATGGATTAGGTGCAAGAACTATTAAAAGCAATAAAGACTTTGTTGATAGTCTTGGCTATTCACTTGATGGAATAGGTAGCACGATTGTCCTAATTCTAGTCGCGTCCCTTTTTATAAGTGTTTTTAAAACTTCAAACATTGGTACAGTAATCGTGGCCTCTTTAGCAAACCTTTTTAGAACAATTGGCTTCAAAGGGCTAGCTCTTATAATATTTCTTTTTATCGTGTCTGTTATTTCCACTTTAGTTCTTCCAACTACAACTTTAAAATGGAATATATTAGCTCCAATAGTAATCCCTGTCTTCATGAATGCTGGATTAACTCCAGAATTTGCCCAAATAATATTTAGATTTGGTGAATGTGTTACCATGGGACTTACCCCAATAATGGCCTATTTTGTAATATACTTAGCTATTCTAAATAAAAATTGTAAAGAAGATGATTCAATAAGTATCAAAGACGCTATTCGTTTCCAATTACCTTATATTGCCATAACATTTGTAATTTTACTTGCAATAATTATATTATGGTATATAATAGGCTTACCACTTGGAATTAACGGTAAAACCGTACTATAAAAAAAGGAAGTGATTAACATGTCATTAAAAGCAGGAATTGTTGGTTTACCAAATGTAGGAAAATCAACTCTTTTTAATGCAATAACTAAAAAGCATATCTTGGCTGCCAATTATCCATTTGCTACAATTGACCCTAATGTCGGTGTTGTAACTGTTCCAGATAAAAGACTATCATTCTTAGAAGAACTTTATGTACCAAAAAATACTGTTCCAACTACTTTTGAATTTACTGATATTGCTGGTCTTGTAAAAGGTGCTAGTAAAGGTGAAGGCCTTGGAAATAAATTCCTTTCTCATATAAGAGAAGTTGATGCCATTGTTGAGGTAGTTCGTTGTTTTGATGATGAAAATGTTATTCATGTTGATGGAAATGTTGATCCAATTAGAGACATTGAGATTATAAACATTGAATTAATATTGTCTGATTTAGAAATTATATCTAGTCGTCTAGATAAAATAACAAAGAAAGCAAATACTACTAAAGAAAAAGATGTAGTAACGGAATTTAATGCCTTAACTAAATGCAAAGAGGCTCTAGAAAAAAACATTCCTATCCGTCAAATTAAAGACTTTACTGAAGATGAATTGTTAGCTTTAAAAAACTTTAACTTTATTACTATTAAACCAATAATTTATGTTGCCAATGTTTCTGAAGAGGATGCAGTATTAGGTGAAAATGAATATACTAAAAAAGTTTTTGAATATGCTGGTAAAGAAAATGCTGGTGTCATAGTTATGTGTGCTAAAATGGAATCAGAATTAGCAGAATTAGAAGAAAGTGATAAATTAGAGTTCTTAAAAGAACTTGGCATATCTCATAGTGGACTAGATAAATTAATATTTGCTACTTATGATTTACTAGGCCTTGAAACATTCTTTACTGCTGGAAGTGATGAATGTCGTGCTTGGACATTTAAACGTGGTATGACGGCTAAATCATGTGCTGGTTTAATCCATAGTGATATTGAAAGAGGCTTTATTAAAGCTGAAATTATGAAATTTAATGATTTAGAAGAATTAAAAGATGAGAAAAAAGTTCAAGAAACCGGTAAACTTTATCTTGAAGGAAAAGACTACTTAATGCAAGATGGCGATATTGTATACTTTAGATTTAACGTCTAAAGTTTTTATTTAAAAGTTAAAATAAAAAGGGCCTCTTAAATGTAACAATTTATTGAGGTCTTTTGTTATAAATGAATTATTGTTTTAATGTTTTAATTTCTTCAACTGGTAAGTTAGTGATTTCTGCTATTAAGTTAATATCCATGTTTTTCTTTACCATGGCCTTAGCAATCTCTAACTTAGATTCTTTTGAGCCTTCTTTGATGCCTTCTTTACGAGCATCTTCTCTGGCTTCACTAATTTCAGATTTGACATAAATTTCATACTCTTCATCATTTGATAATAATTGAACAAATTCTTGATTGGTATTAAGTTCCATAAGTTTATCATAGTACTTTTTAGCTAGCTTATCAGTTTGGGATAATTCAAATAAATTTTCTTTGTCCATATCAAGCATAGCTAAATGTTTGTACTCTTCCTTTCCAATACCATTATAATAATTCTTAAGTAATTTGTCCATATTGACATTGATAATCATTCTCTTGTCAGAATAGCAAATGCCATCTTCATCACGATAAGTAAAATGTCTTAAAATTGGTCCACCTAAGTCTTTAATGAAATTATAGTTAATTAAAATAATCTTATCAGTCTTTGTATAATCATCACCACGTTTAATAATTTGGCTAGAATAAGTTTCTAAAAAGACTAAGTTTCTTTCTTTAGTTATGTAACTAAAAGAGGAATTAACTTCACATAAAATATATTTATCTTTATC
>JABLTL010159753.1_pt1 | contig 11748 bp, 13 predicted proteins | sample 7160151 | NCBI WGS metagenome assembly JABLTL01 (sample SAMN14651223, study PRJNA627086) | human gut metagenome | isolation source: feces | host: Homo sapiens
AACTATACTATCGATTTTATCTATTAAAAATTGGCAGCAAACCTTATTTGACTTAAAGTTTGTTTGGTCTCTCTTGCATCAAAATTGTTATCTTTAAATTCAATATAGGTGTTATTTCCGATATCTTTATCCTCAATTGCTTTCAATATCTTTTCCAATACAGGAATACTCTTTGTATATGATCCTGCAGCAATGTTATTTCCAAAATTAGAAATCTCATTCCATAATGTATCTAAAGGTATTACTGCTTCAGCTTGTCTACTTCTTCCTTTATTCTTTTCTCCTGCCATAACTCCGTAACCAATTAATGTAGGCTCTGTTAAAATACCACCGTTTTCAAGATAAGACATTTCCGGTATATTTACACCAAAGGTTTTTCCACCTACTCCTGGAACCCAATCCGGTATATTAACTGAAATACTATTAAGGCCACTTATCGCTCTATTTATTATTCCTATTACTGCATTTATAGGTACTTTAACTATCTCAACTATTCCTCCAAATATTCCACCTAATGCACTAACTACACCACTCCATGCTTTACTCCAACTACCTGTAAATACTCCTGTAATAAAATCAATGATTCCAGTAAATACAGGCTTAAGTGAATTGTTCCATAATCCAGCTATAAAATGAAAAGCTCTCTCTATAGTTGGAACTATACTTGTATTAAAAACATATTCAAATACTGGAGCCAATACATTACTTATAAAGTTTCCTATAGCCTCATAACAAGGTTTTAAGTTATTATTCCATAAGTTACTAACATCACTTACAAATCCACTGAAAAATGCTGTTATTTGTGGCATATGCTGTGCAAAAGCATCTTTAACCCAACCTATAACCTGTACAATTAAATCAAATATAGGCTGTCCTATACTACTCCAATATGTTTTTATAAATTCCCAAGCTCCTTGAAAAACAGTTTTCACAACTTCCATTATGCTTTGAGTTGTAATTCCCATCTCACTAAAATTATTTTTAATATTATCTATTATAGGCACTCCTATTGTTGTCCATTTTTCAGCTATTCCGTTAACAAAATCTATTGCACCATCAACCATTTTTCCGAAAAAAGTTATAACCTTAGTTGCCATTGGAAGGAAATATGACCCTAATGTTTGTACAAATTCCTCCATTTTAGCTTTAACACTTCTTATTTGATTAGCATAACTATTGGCACTTCTTTCAGCATCTCCAACAGCATCAGTACTTTGCATTAAAATAGCTTGATAGTTAACTTCCATCTTCTGTGCTTCAGTTAAATCAGCAAATTTACCTTGCATTCCTAAAGCTTCCATTGCTAATGCTCTTGTATTATCATTTAATACTGCCCCTAATGATTTAGCACTTTCAGTTTCCCCCATAATAGCCTTACTCATTTTTTCTACTGCATCAGCTTCATTTAAGTTGTTGAAAGATGCTAAGTCTAAAGCTAATGAAACAAGTTGTTCAGACATTTCAGCCCCTGCTTCTCTTGTCATTCCCATACCAACGAACATATTTTGATTATCTGCAAGGTATGTCTTAATTTCATTCTTATTTCTACCTATAGAATCTGAAAACTTACTTGCCCAGGCATCAACATCATCAATCATGCCATCAAAAACTACTGCAAACTTATTTTCCATTTCTTCTACATCTGATGCTGCATTTAAACATTTTGAACCAAAGTCAGCAATTTCTTTAGTAGCAAAAACAGCAGTAAACATCTTACCAAATTTACTTATCTTGCTTCCCATGCCATCTATAGTCTTTCCACTAGAATCAACTGTGCTATCTACTTTATTTAAGCTTGACACAGCATCAGTAACATCTACATCAATAGTACCTTGCAGTATAAAAGCATCACTAGCCATTTATCTCACCTCTTTTCTCATTATTGTATCTATTTAACTATTTTTACTTTTGGCAAAGTTACTATAACTTTTGCATCACACTCATCTGGAACACTTTTTAAGAATTCTGCTTTCATTGATTCAGCACGATCCTTTCTTAACTTATAAAGTTCCATTTTTGATAAGTTTTCAAAACTATTAGCTTCTTCTTCGGTCACAGGCATTAACACTTCAATATTAATAGCCATAGTTATTTTCATTTTTTTTGACATAATAAACACCTCCATTTTTATTCTTAAATACGTCTATACATATACCTTATACCCACTTTTTAAATTCCCTACTTTATCTTAAAAGGGAAAATAGCACCTATTTTTTATAAGTGCTATCAGCTTTATCTATAAAACAGCTCCAATTAGGCCATCTAGGAATTCATCTACTTTACTTAGTAGAACACGCTTATTTCTTCCTATAGTTATTACTGGGAAACCTTCCATCCTCATTAATTGTCTTGCTTTATGTTCGCTAACTCCCATTATTTTAGAAAACTCCTTAGCACTACAAGTTTTTTGCTTCCATAACTCTTCATATCTATTCATCTTATCCTGTAACATATATATCCTCCTGCTATTTCACTTCTTTACTGAAAAATAATTCTACAACTGTTGTATTTAAAGCATTTGCAATTTTCTTCAATATCCCAACGCTAACACCATCAATATTTCCCTTTTCAAGCTTTAATATTGTATTAACCCCTACTCCAGATAAATTACTTAGTCCCTTCAATGTTAGATTTTGACTTACCCTTTTTAATTTAAGTTCCATTACAGTCTCCTTTCCTACAAACGTGTGATAAACTCTATACACTTATTATATTCCCACCTTTGTAGGATTTCAATACTTTTTTTTAAATAAAAAAAATAAAATTTCACATTCGTGTGATTTGTGATATTATTTAAACTAGGAGGAATGTATATGAGTATTGGAGAGAAAATTAAAGAATTAAGAAAACGTGAAAAACTGAACCAAGAAGAGTTTGGAAAAAAGGTCGGTATTTCGAAGAATGCCGTATGGAATTATGAAAATGGCAAAAGAGAACCTAGTTTAGAGATACTAACTAAAATATCAAAAGCTTTTGATATGTCGCTTCTTGAAATATTAGTTGATGAACATGGCCAAGTAGATGAAAAAGACTTTAATACATTAAACACTAGTGAGATAGATAAACGTTTAATCTACTTGGAACCTTCTAAAATAGAAGCGATTGATGTTGATTTTTTCATAACTTCTAAAATTGATGATATTTTAAGAAATACTGAAGTCCAAAAAAAATTCAACTTTAGTTATGATCTATTTAATGAAGATAATTACAGTGAGTTCATCAATTTTATTATTGATATGATTGAATTTAAATTAAATCAACTAAAGAAAAATAAAAATTAACATACTTATAAAGGAGTGAGAACTTATGAGAAAAAAGAGATTAAATGGTGAGGGGACAATATCTAAAGTTAAACGTGGCGATAAAGACTACTATAGATACATGGTTACAACTGGATATGACAACTTAGGTAGACAACTTAGAAAACAATTCTATGGGAAAACTCAAGAAGAAGCAATCAATAAATATGCAGAATGGAAAAAAACACAAGCAGTTAATAGTTCAGATTTATTTACTTTTGCTGGAGCCTATAAAGATTGGTTATTTACCTATAAGAAGTTAGAATATAAAAAGTCTACATTTGAAAGATATTATGGTATATATGAAAATTATATTTCCAATGAAATTAACACAAAAAAATTAATATCTAATGTCCATAGTTCTAAACTTACGGATCCTAATATCTCTTCTAAAGAAAAGGAAAGAATAAATAATGCTATTGAAAAAAATAAAAAATTAGCTAAGTTGCATAAATCAAATTTAGGTAATAAAAAATTAACTGATATAGATACTAAAACACTTCAATTATATTTCAATAAACTTCATTTATCATTTAATAAACCTGCTAGTACACTTAAGAGCATTAACATGAGATTTTCTTCATTCTTTAAAGATATGGTTGTACAAGGTAAAATAGTTAATAATCCATGTATAGGCATTAAATATCCAAAGGATAATTATACTATAAATGAAAGTGAACAATTTATATTGCTTTCAAAAGAAGAGCAGGATAAACTTATTGCTGCCAGTAAAGGTGATAATTTAGAATTAGTAATCAATTTAGGATTACGTGCTGGCATGAGATTAGGTGAAATACTTGCATTAACACCTAAAGATTTTGATTTAAAAAATGGTTGGATTAATATAAATAAAACTTTAAAAAAAGTTGCTGATATAAATAATAATGGTGAAAGAAATTATTCAACTGATATCATGACACCTAAAACAAAAAATTCTATAAGGAAAGTACCTCTAGCAAAAATATTAATACCTTTAATAGAAAAACAAATTGATATTAATGCTAGAAATAAATCACATCTAGGAGAGTTATATCGTGATCATCACTTATTAATTTGCAAAGCGGATGGTAATCCAATAGATACAAAACTTCCTAATAGAAGATTAAAATCATTATTAAAGAAAGCTGGAATTGATAAAGACTTACATTTCCATAATCTAAGGCATTTATTTATTAGTAATTGCTTTAATAAAAATATAGATGTAAAAACAGTTTCCGGATGGGTAGGACATTCTGATATATCTGTTACATTAAATATATATACTAAAATATCTGAGGAAAAGATGCAGGCAAGTTCTGATTTAATAAATTCAATATTTGATGACGCTTTATAATTGACACTATAATTGACACTATGGAATAATTTACAATGGATATATTTGGAGTAAAACTACTCCAAAACCCTTTAAAATAGAGGGCTTGTCCACTAATGGACACCTAAATGCTCTCTATTAAACGATTCCCACTGGCGGCACCAAAATACCTATTGCATTTGCAATAGGTATTTTTTTATATATTTTCTCTTATCTTCTTATTATCTTTTTTATCAATGTTATATAAGATAAACATTCCTGTAAATCCAATGGATACAGAAATTGTTGTAATAATCCAAACAGTTTTTATATTAAAAAGAAGCATAGCCAAAAACTATGCTCATTTATCCATTCTTATCATGAAAATTTATTTTTTTACATAACAGCACTTAAAAAGTTTATACATCTATCACTTTTTGTATTAGCAAAGACTTCTTCAGGCGTCCCTTCTTCTACAATGTATCCTCCATCCATGAAAATCACCCTATCTGAAACCTCTTTTGCAAATCCCATTTCATGAGTAACAATAACCATTGTCATTCCTTCTTTAGCTAAATCCTTCATTACATTCAATACTTCTCCAACCATTTCAGGATCTAAAGCTGATGTTGGTTCATCAAATAATAATATTTTAGGTTCCATGGCTAATGCTCTGGCAATAGCTACTCTTTGCTTTTGCCCTCCTGATAAACTATTAGGATATTGATTCTTTTTATCTTCTAATGCTACTTTTTTTAATAATTCACAAGCTTTCTTTTCCGCTTCCCTTTTATCCTTCTTTTTTAATAGTTTAGGTGCCATTGTTATATTGTCCAAAACAGTTAAATGAGGGAACAAGTTAAAGTTTTGAAATACCAGTAGTATTAGCATCAGCACAATAAGATTTATATAAACCATGAATTGAATCTAAATTCTTGCTATAATGCTCTAATGATTTATTTAGTGCTTCTTCATGCTCAGCACTTCCTGCCGCATAACTATTAGCAATAAGATTATAGTACATAGATTCTAAGTAATTATTGTAATCATTTAAAGCATCTTGAGCTAATAACATATAAGATACATTATTTCCACTATTTAATACGTTATAGTCCTTTTGTCCCCATTCTAATAATAATCTATGTTCAATTCCTGTATTTTCATACCATCTTGAGTATGAACCTTCCCATCCAGAAATATTATCTGAAATAGACCACATACCTTTACCTTGATCATTTTCTGAATTTTATGATTTGTATAATTATCTTCTACTGTACGCTTAGATATTTCTTGATCATACTCTTTTAATGTTTTAAATCCAGTATATGCAGAATCAACTTCATTATCAGTATCATAACCATCTTCTACCAGTCTTAAATCTGCATAAACAGAATAATCCCACCAATTATAGCCATTTTTTTTCGTCTCAAGCTTTACGTATTTATAATCTTTAACATCAATTGTTACTTTCTTTGCTGTATAACCTTGCTTAACTGTAACTGCATCTCCAACTTGTTTCCATTGATCTGAATCTAAATCAGATAAATAAATAAAATTAGAATTATTAGATACTGAACTAGAACCTTGGTTTGTGTCCACCCCATTTTGGATTAAATTTGATTTAGCTGAACTATCATCACCATCTGATAATAAATTCACTTCATTTCCATTTGAAAAACCTTCAAAATCCCTTTGCATTTGCTCAATTGAAACACCACTTAATTCTGGTAAATTAGTGCCAGAATTATCAGTTGTATTTTCATTAGCATCACTATCATCTGAATTTTCATCAGAATCATCTTCTAATCCATGTCCTTCTGAAAATTCATTATAAATATCTTTAGTAATAGCATTTACACTTTCTACAGCACTAGGACTACTATTTAAAACAACACTAGTAGCAAGTGCCCCAGCTATCAGTCTAGAAATTTTTTTACGATTCAAAATTATTCCCTCTCCGTAAAAATAGCATATAACATATTTAAACAATAATTACTATTTTTAAATAATAAATCTTTTAAATTTCCACAAATAATATACTATACTATACTATACTATACATTTTCACTCAATGTCAGATTTTCACATATAGCTCATAAACCATTACATTTTTAAAATTATTTCATATTAATGTCTATAAATAAATATCTATATTATAATAAGTTAGTATAACAATATTTAAAGGAGTGAATAATATGAACTTAAATTCAAGAACTAAAGGAATACTTTTAGTAATTGTAGGTACAATGTTATGGGGGATATCTGGTACCGTAGCACAATTTTTATTTCAACAAAAAGGCTTTGATACAGAATGGCTTGTGGTTGTTAGGTTATTAATATCTGGTTTTTTACTATTACTTTATGGATACATAAAAAAGGACAAGAACATAATAAATATATGGAAATCAAAAGAAGATAGCATAAAACTTATACTATTTGGTGCCATAGGAATGCTTGGAGTACAATATACATATTTTGCTGCCATTAAACATGGTAATGCTGCCACTGCAACTATTCTTCAATATTTATCACCTGTTATTATTACTTGTTATTTAATTATTCGTAATAAAAAATTACCTAATATTAAACAATTAATTGCCATAGGTTTAGCCTTAATTGGTACCTTCTTTATAATAACAGGAGGAAATATCCATAGCTTATCACTTTCCCACTTAGCATTATTCTGGGGAATTTGCTCTGCATTTTGTTCTGCAATTTATACTTTACAACCTGTTAATTTACTAAAAAAATATAGCTCTATATCAGTGGTAGGCTGGGGTATGGTTATTGGTGGACTAGCTTTTAGTTTTATACATTCACCTTTTGACTTCTCTGGCGAATTATCATTTATAACTATTATTTCATCTGCATTTATAGTAATCTTTGGAACACTAATTGCTTTCTACTGTTATTTAGAAAGTCTTAAGTACCTTGTTCCAACGGAAGCTAGCATATTAGGATGTATAGAACCTTTATCTGCCACTATTTTATCTGTTATATGGTTAAATGTTCATTTTGGTATAGCTGAATTTATAGGAACAACTTGTATAATTTTAACTGTGATAATATTATCTTTTTCAAAAGATAAATAATTTAACTGCCAGATCAATATAAATTAAAATTGACCTGGCAGTTTTACTATCCATTTATCAACACTTTTTTCTTTAACTATTTTACTCTGTACATTATAGCTTCATATGGTCTTAACTTTAAATCTTTCATTAAAATACTTGAATCTTTATAGTTGCTTAATAATATTTCTACATTATTAAAATCTTCTTTAAAGTTTAAATTAATTTCCTTATTATAAAAATTACAAACCACCACTATTTTATCTCCATTTAGTTCTCTACTATAAGCAAAAACATTTTTATATTCTGGCAATAATAATTTATAATCACCATAAATTATGGTATCATTATGTTTTCTTATATCTATAAGCTTTTTATAATGATAAAAAATTGAATCTTTATCTTGTAAGCAATCTTCAGCATTTATAAATTTATAATTTTTATTAACTTTTAACCACGGCTTTCCTATAGTAAATCCTGCATTTTCTGTAGAATCCCATTGCATTGGAGTTCTAGCATTATCTCTTCCCTTTGCATAAATAGAAGCCATTATTTCATCATGAGAATACCCCTTAGATATTCTATCTTTATACATATTTAAAGTTTCAATATCATTATATTCATTAATATCTTCAAATCTTACATTGGTCATTCCAAGTTCTTCTCCTTGATAAATATAAGGAGTTCCCTTCATTCCATGAAGAAGTGTTGCAAGCATTTTTGCACTTTCTACTCTGTATTCTCTATCATTTCCCCATCTTGATACTATTCTCGGTAAGTCATGATTATTCCAGAAAAGACTATTCCATCCTTCACCTTCAAGTTCTGTTTGCCATTTAGATAAAACTTTCTTTAAATCCAGTAAATCTAATGGTTTTACATCCCATTTTTCTTTTCCTTCAATTTGATCTAATCCAATATGTTCAAATTGAAATACCATACTTAATTCTTTTCTTTTTGGATTTGAATAAAGTTTAGCAATTTCAGGAGTGGCTCCCCATGTTTCACCTACTGTTAATAAATCATGTCCTTCCAATGCAGCTTTATTCATTTCTTGTAGATAATCATGTAATTTAGGTCCATTTCCTGTTATCATTTCATCTGGAACTTTGCCAATAAGGTCAATAACATCCATTCTAAATCCACCAATTCCTTTATCAATCCAGAAATTCATCATCTTATAAACTTCATTTCTAACATTTTCATTTTCCCAATTTAAATCAGGTTGTTTCTTGCTAAATAAATGTAAATAATATTGATCTGTTGATTCATCATATTGCCATGCACTACCACTAAAACATGATCCTAAATTATTGGGTTCATGTCCATTTACTGGATCTCTCCATATATAATAATCTCTAAATTTATTATCTTTAGATTTCTTTGCTTCAATAAACCATTTATGCTCATCAGAAGTATGGTTAACAACTAAATCCATAAGAATTTTAATTCCTTTTTCATTGGCTTCCTTTAAAAGTTTTTCCATATCATCCATTGTTCCAAACTCGTCCATAATATCGCAATAATCACTTATATCATATCCATTATCATCATTTGGAGATTTATAAACTGGACTAAGCCAAATTACATCTATTCCAAGCTCCTTTAAATAATCTAATTTTTCTCTAATACCATTAATATCACCTATTCCGTCACCGTTACTATCATTAAAGCTTCTTGGATATATTTGATATACCACTGAACTATGCCACCATTTTCTTTCCATATTTATTTCCTCCACATTACAAATACCGCTTTTTTCTATTTATATTTTTATAATGTGATTATACATAAGATTAATAAATATTACTTGTAAAATTAAGGCTTTTTATAATACAATACTGCTATTTATTATAAATATAAATAAGCTACCCATATTTTTGAGTAGCTTATTTAATAAAATTTTTTACTAGTTTCACTTTAATTATTTACAATAAACTTTGCATGACTTCCACTTTTACCAAGAGTAACTTCTAACCTTGCATCTATTCTTTCCCTTAGCTCTTCAACGTGAGAAATTATTCCTACTAATCTTCCTAAATCTCTTAAGTCCATCAATGAATTAATGGCTGCATCTAAGGATTCTGGATCCAATGTTCCAAAACCTTCATCAACAAACATGGTTTCAATTTGAACTCCTCCTGCATAACTTTGAATAACATCTGCAAGACCTAATGCCAATGCAAGAGAGGCTTTAAATCCTTCACCACCTGATAATGTACTAACATGTCTTTCTTTACCTGTATATGCATCTATTATTTCAAGCTCTAGTCCTGACTGCTTGTTACCTTTACCTTTTTCTATTTTTCTTTTTAATGTATATCTGTCATTGGTCATTTTAGAAAGTCTTATATTGGCAGCCTTTATAATGTCCTGAACCTCCCACGACTAAAGTCGCAAGGTTCTTGGTCGATAGTACCAATGTACTAAGCATAACCAAGCTATCCCCGTAGTTCCTACGGTTCTTATATATGCTATCTATTTCATATAGTAATCCTTCTTAATCCTTCATTTAATATATTTATCGCTGCATTTATATCTCTATTATGATTAGTTCCACATTTAGGACAAATCCATTCTCTAATATTTAAATCTTTTACTTCTTCATTTTTATATTCACACTTATTGCATAACTGTGAACTTGCAAAGAATTTATCTACTTTAATCACTTTTCTACCATACCAACTAGCCTTATATTCTAATTGTTTTATAAATTCTGACCATGATACATCTGATATTGATTGCGCAAGTTTATGATTTTTAACCATATTCTTAACTTGTAAATCTTCAATACAAATAATATCATTTTCTTTTATTAATTTAGTAGATAACTTTTGTAAAAAATCATTTCTTTGATTAGATATATATTCTTGAAGTCTTGCTACTTTTAGTCTTGCTTTATTTCTATTTGAACTACCTTTTGATTTTCGAGATAATTCTCTTTGTAATTTAACAAGTTTATTTAATGACTTCTTTAAATACTTTGGATTTTCAATAGTTTGACCATTGCTTGTAATACAAAATTCTTTAATTCCTAAATCTAATCCAATATTACTATTAGCATTTTCAAGTTTCTTAATTTCTACATCTGTACAACATAGTGAGACATAATATTTTCCACTAGGCTCTTTAGATATAGTTGCATTAAGTATTCTTCCTTTTGGTACTTGTTTATCTCTAATTTTAACCATACCAAGCTTAGGTAATTTAATATACCCCCTACAATACCTTATATTTCCATTAGTGAAATTAGTTCTATATGAAAACCTATTAGTTTTTTTAGATTTAAACTTAGGAAAACCTATCTTTTCTTTAAAGAATTTTTTATATGCACTTTCTAAATCTTTCAGTGAATTTTGTAGTGAAAACTTATCTGGCTCTTTTAGCCATACCAATTCTTTCTTTAAATTAGTTAAATCAGAGCTACATTGCTTATATGAATAAGTTTCTTTATTGTTTTCATATAATTCAATTCTTTTAGCTAAATATCTATTATATATAAACCTACAACAACCAAAAGTTTTATTAATTAACTCTTCTTGTTGTTTGTTTGGATACATCCTAAACTTATAAGCTTTTTCCACTACATTCACCCCTTCAACTTTCTTTTCAGATTATAAATATATATTTTGGTCAGTTATTTTGTATTTTCTAATAGCATAATAACAAAATAACTAAAAACCCAAATATATCCTCTCCTGAATAACATTAACTTATTCATGAATTTAAAGAAAGTATTTTCAAGGATTAATATTATATTTTTAAATAACATATATAAGAACTGTAAGTTCTTAACTTTAATCGTTTTTGAGGTTGTCGTTCACATAAAAACGCTACTTTTTATGCAGTTCTCTTATGAACTTCTTAATATTTCTATTAAGCACAGACTATATCTTATCCTACAGCATTACCTGTTTAGGTCTACCCACTTCCACTACCAATAGCTTGTAGTGTACTCCCCTCAAGAGGGATAGTCGTTGAAGTTTCTCCTTTTCGGAGCTTACCTGCTGATTATCCATTGTATAAGCACTTAGGATTTAACCTTATGCCATCTAACTAATTTTTTCTACTTTCGTAACCTTCACGC
>JABLTL010066532.1_pt1 | contig 11743 bp, 8 predicted proteins | sample 7160151 | NCBI WGS metagenome assembly JABLTL01 (sample SAMN14651223, study PRJNA627086) | human gut metagenome | isolation source: feces | host: Homo sapiens
CACAATCTGACGCTCTAACCAACTGAACTACGTCCACCATGTTAGCTTGCTTAATTGTTATTTCTTTTAAGCGAGTGCAAAGGTACTACATTTTTTTGAATCCACCAAATTTTTTCTAAACTTTTTTCTGAAAAACTTCATTTTTCTGTAAAAAAATAGCATTTCCCCTTAAAACTGCAGTTTTTTTGATGGGAAAATGCTATTTATAAGTTTACAAGCTATTACTTAGCAGGGCTAGCTGGTACTGTTGGAGTTGCTTCTTTCTGAGCATCTGCTGCACCATTAGCTGCTGGGGCTGCTTTCTGAGCACCTGCTGCAGCATCCTTGCTAGCACCTGGCATAGCTGGAAGAGCAGTCTGCTCCTGAGTTGCACCTTCCATAACGCTGCTTTCGCCAGCTGCCTGAGGTGCTACATAAGCACAAACTATGCTGATAACTACCATGGCACCAGCGAGACCCCATGTTAATTTCTCTATAATGTCGGTTGTCTTACGAACGCCCATGATAGAGTTTGTTGAAGAGAAGTTACTTGCAAGTCCACCTCCCTTTGATTCCTGGATGAGCACGATGAAAATCATCATGATTGCTACCAGGACGATTAATACTACAAATAATGTGTAAGCCATTTTTTAAAACTAGTTTTATTTATTATTTTTATTTGTTATTTTTATTATTTCCGTTTAACATCAGTTTCTCGAGAAATCTTAGCTGGTCCACATAGTAGGCACTCTTGTGTGGATGCTGCTTGTAGAGTCGCTCGATAATTTGATAAGCTCGTTCATACTTGCCCTGTTTGATGTAGATGCGGGCGAGGGTTTCTGTAAATACACCACTATTTTCAGTTTGTTCCTCGTTGTCATTGTCATCTTCCAGCTGAGGCGTGTATTCTGGCTTGTATTCCTCTCCTTGCTGTATCTTTGGCAATTTGAATCCTCCATCTTCCATGAAGTCATCAATCAGACTGATGGTTCTTGAAGGTTTCTCTTCTTCTTCTTGATCTTCAGTCTCCATCAGATAAGCTACATAATCAACAGCAGCATCTGCAGGTGTTGGCTTCCGCTTTTCTTTCTTAGCTTCTTTTTCTTCTGCATCTGTTGGTATAGAACCTAGGAAACTGTCGATAAGGTCGCTTGTGCGGTCTGCCTTAGATGTATTGTGCAAGTTGCTTTTCGATGCTTCTCCTTGAGTAGGATAAGCCTTGCTCTTTTCCCCATAGTTTTCTTTCTTGAACTGATAGTGCGCTGCTTCAACCATTTCGAAGATGACCTTGCGGTCGGTTATGTAGATGGCTGCACGGCGTAGCTCTTCGTCGAAACTGGGGTCGTGGAGTAGGTACAGGTTTTTCAACATCAAGAGGCGAGCCGTTTGATAATAGGGATATAGAGCCAAGAGGGCGCGCAAGTCGTAGAGCGTCTCCCGGTTCATCTCCTCTGGGTGTTGTATCAATCTGCTTAATTCCACTTTGTTCTATTTAATGTTTGGTTACTATGAACTTTGAGCTATGAACTTTGAGCTATGAACTTTATGCTTTGAACTTTATGATTTGTATAGCTGTTGAATTCTTCACTCTTCACTCTTCGTTCTTCACTTACTATTTCCTTACCAGTTGGCTACTGTAGCGTTGAATATCTGGTCTACCAAGTCTTTTACCATCTGGGTGACCAGTTCTTCCTGAACAGAAGCTAAACTTTTTGTGGTATCGTAGGTCTTTGCAGAGGTGAATGACTTTTCGAAGTCCTCGGTATGTTTCTTGTTATTCGTGAAACGGACGTTGACGGTGATACTCAACTCTGTCTGTGCAGAATAACCTTCAGCAGATACCGACTTGTTGCGCTGGGAATATTGGGTAATTTCACCCTCAATCTTCAGGTCGCCATTACGGGAAACCTGTCGCAACTGGGTATTGTTGGCAAATTTGTCTTTCAGCTCGTTGTTGAACATTGGTCCCATTGGTCCCCAAACGTATGAACTTCTGATAGGGAAGTCTGTTATTTGGATAGTCTTGGTCTGGGTATAGTCAATGCTGGCACCGTTGAAGCCATAGCTAACGGAACAGGCTGTCATAATGCCTATGACCAATGAAATCCCTAATATATATATGTACGCGCGTATTTGCTTCATAATTTATATTTGTTTATTTTCCGGTAAAGGGTTCTGTCTGATATACCCAATTCCTCTGCGGCTTTCTTTCGATTGCCATTGTTGCGTTCCAGAGCCTTTTCTATCATTTGTTTGCTCAAGTCATCGAGATTCAGTGAGTCGTTCTCTTTGATTTCTTCTGCCTCGATTTCTTCTGGTTCCGATTGTCCCATTTCGTCAGCTCGGATGATTCCCGGTTCATGTCGGATGATTCCTGTGTCATGCTGGATGATTCCAGTGTCATGCCGCATCATTCCTTCTGCTGGTGTGATAGACTGTGTTTTTTCAAACTCTGCCGGATAGGTTGTTGGACTCATGCTCGATACAGAGGTAGGACTACTGAATCCTTCTGCTCCTCTTAGTTGACGGGCTTCGTCCAGTTGCTTGCGCAATGATCCCACCTCTCTTCGCAGGTCACTCACGTTTCCTCTTAGTTCGTAAAGAATCTTATAGAGAAATTCTCGTTCGTTTTCATAACTGTGCGAAGTGTTGTTGCTCTGTGGAATGGTGGCAAGTTGAGTTGTCTCTTCATCGCGTGGGATAAAATGCATGAGTGTCTCCATGTTAATTTCCCGTTCGCTACTTAATACCGACATTTGCTCGGTAATGTTCTTGAGCTGTCTCACATTGCCTGGCCACTTATATTTCAGCATGAGTTTCTTGGCATCTTCTGTCAGGCTGATCTTTGGAAGATTGTATTTCTCTGCCATTTGCATGGCGAAAAGGCGGAACAACAGTAAGATGTCATTTCCTCGTTCGCGAAGTGGAGGCATCTGGATAGGAATTGTATTCAGTCGGTAATACAAGTCTTCGCGGAATCTTCCTTCGCTGATTGCCTTTCTCATGTTGACGTTGGTGGCAGCAACGATTCGTACGTTGGTCTTGCGAATCTCTGTTCCACCTACGCGGATATATTCGCCCGTTTCCAGCACTCTCAGCAGTCTTGCCTGAGTCTGTATAGGCAGTTCGCCCACCTCGTCAAGAAATATAGTACCCTTGTTGGCTATTCCGAAGTAGCCTTCGCTTTCTCCTATGGCTCCGGTAAAGGAACCCTTCTCGTGTCCAAAGAGCTCACTGTCTATAGTGCCCTCAGGAATGCTACCGCAGTTGATGGCAAAATACTTTTCTCTTCTTCTTGGTGAGTTGTCATGGATCACCCTCGGAATGATTTCCTTACCAACTCCACTTTCTCCGATAATAAGCACAGAAAGATCTGTCGGTGCCACCTGTAAGGCGACATCGAGAGCATGATTCAATCCGTCGCTATTTCCGACGATATTGTAGCGTTGTTTTATTTTCTGTAGTTCAGATGTATCCATTTAGCTGCCAAAATTACACATTTTTTTTGAAATATCAGCATATATTGCCCAAAAATAGGTCTTTTTTAACGTTTACCTATTCTTGGGCATCATATTTTGCTTTAAATTAAGCTTCTGGAGCTACTTGCTGAGCTGGTTCAGTTGTAGCTTGCGGAGCTTCCTGACCTTCATTCTTTGAACGAGGTGTAAAGTTCTTTTCATTCTTTGGAGGAAATGGTTTGCCGCCCTTCTTTGGGATAGAGAATCTTACCTTTTCGCTCTCGTCACGCTTCTCGTGATAGAGTTTTGGAAGTGGATTTTCTATTGCCTCATCATAGCTGTTTCTGTTCTGGAAAGCATCAATAGCCAGGAATACTGCCTGGCGGAACGATGACTCGTCAGCTTCATTGCAGCCTGCAATGCTGTAACTTGGTGCCATGTTGGCTGCTGTATGGATGATAGGCAGACCTGCAGTGTAGATGACGCCATCCTCTGTATAGAGAGAATGGAATGGGGTAGTGGCTTGGTCATGATACATGGCCATGATTCCGTCAAAGTCGCTGAAATATCCCTTACCGAAGAACTCGTCTGTTGCGTATGGACCAAAAGCCTGAATGCCTTGTTCTGCTAATTTGTCAATAGCAGGAATGATGATTTCGCTCTCCTCTTTACCGCAACTTTCCTCTTCGTTGCTGCGAGGATTGAGGGCAAGCACTGCTATGCGTGGGTTGGTGATGAGGAAATCTCTTTTGATGGTTTGTTGCATGAGCTTTACTCTTTCGATAATGCGTTCCTCGGTGATTCCGGCTATTACATTTTTGAATGGAGTCTTCTCTGTAACTGATGCTATGCGAAGGTTGCCACCTACGAGGATGGAAAGGGCTTCCTGTCCTTCGCCAAGACAAGTTTCGATATAATGCTTGTGTCCCTTGAATGGGAAACCTTCTATCTGGGCATTCTGGTTATTGATAGGGGCTGTGATTAGCACATCATAGAGATTGTCTCTGAAATCAGTCATTGCTCTGTCGAGCGCTTTGATAGCTGCTGCGCCCGATTCGGTGGTAGGCATACCCATGTCTACCTTTACCTCTTCATCTACAGCTGCAAGCAGGTTGATGCGTCCTTCTTCTGCATCTTCTGCTTTCTGGATGATAGAAAACTGTGCTGGCAGGTTCATCGCCTTGCGATAATAGGCTGCCACCTTTGGTGAACCGTAGATGATTGGTGTACAGAAATCCAGCATCTCTGATTCAGCAAATGTCTTAAAGATGAGTTCATATCCGATACCGTTGGTATCTCCGTGAGTGATAGCCACTCTGATTTTCTTATTGTCCATTGATGTATTTTATTTTATTGTGGAAATCGCAGCTTCGAGCTGCTTGATTAATATTTTCTTTTTCATTTCGGGTGCATAGACGAAGCCGATGACATAGAGGTTATGGATGCGATGCATCACGTAAGGTCCTCCCATGGCATCCCCTTTCATCTCCCAGAGTCCTCTTTCTAAAAGAACAGGAATGGTCATATACATGCTGTCGGTTTCGCCCGGCATGTTGGTTCGAAGAATGCTATCAATCTGAGCCTTGTCATTTACATTTACATGAAAAGCATTTGAATTCTTCATTCTTCGTTCTTCACTCTTCTCTTTTCCTGCTCTTCGTTCTTCACTCTTCACTTTCATCACGAGCAGGTTCTGCATTCCCGTACTTGCGTTGTTCGAAATCCAGATGAAGTCTTTTGCCTTCTTGCTGGCATTCATCGATACCGGGATTTTCATGTCAAGTCCGAATGTCTTCTTTACCTCTTCCTGCATCTCCTTGTTCTGCTTGCTGGGATTGTTGGAGATCATCTCTGCCAGATGTTTCAGTTCAGCTTCATCTACAATTTGGCGGAGCTTTTCGCCATTGAGTCTTTCTCGCAGCTGCTGTACGGAATGGGCATTGATGCGGATGATGTTTTGCGGTGCTGCATTCTCATCGTGGCTCAACTTGACAGCGAAGTCTTTATCTGTGATATTGACGATGATGCGGGTTCTGACGAGCAGGTAGCTGCCTTTTGTCTTCCCCTTCTTCACCTGAATCAGTTTGCAGAGAGGCTCGGGTTGGGGAAGGGCTGGAACGTCTTCCGTCAGTATCCTGGTAACGATGCTGTCGGTATCTCCTTCCAGTACAATCTCGTAAGGTTGCCCTGTACTGGCTGGCTTTTTCCTGTTCTTCCCCGTTAAACCGCAACTTGTCAAGAGGAGAAATATCAGGCAGAACGGGAAAAGAAGCGTTATCGTATTTCTCACCATTATGCTATGTTCTTTTCGTCTACTCTTTTTTTTCTTCGTCCTCATGCTGGCGTATTTCGCCAATCTTCTTCGAGGTACTCAGCAAGCCGCAGGCTGCATAGATGTCTTGTCCACGGCTGGCACGGATGGTTGTAAACACGCCGTGCGAGGTAAGGTAATCGCGGAACTGCTCCATCTTTTCGTCATTCACGCCCTGCAGTGGAATATCTGGAATCTGGTGGAAGCGGATGAGGTTGAAACGGCAGTCCAGTCCCTTTACCAACTTGATGATTGCCTTGGCATGCTGCATGCTGTCATTCACTCCCTTGAATACGATGTATTCGAACGAGAGGCGACGCTGGTGGGAGAAGTCGTAGTTCTTCAAAAGCTCTACCACCTGCTCAATACCCATACCTCTTTCTGCAGGCATCAGTTCTGCGCGCTCTGAAGGAATAGGGTCGTGCATGGAAATAGCCACATGGCATTCGCTCTCTTCCAGGAATCGCTTCAGTTTGTTCTTGATGCCTACAGAGCTTACAGTGATACGCTTTGGACTCCATGCCCAGCCATAGTTGGCTGTCAGAATTTCCGTAGCACGAAGCACGTTGTCGAGGTTGTCCATAGGCTCGCCCTGTCCCATGAATACGATGTTGGTGAGCTTGTCTACCTCTGGCAATGAGTAAATCTGGTTCAGGATGTCGCCGGCAGGCAGACTTCCCTCGAATCCCTGTTTACCTGTTTGGCAGAAGAGACAGTTCATCTTGCAACCCACCTGCGAAGAAACACAGAGCGTGGCACGGTCCTTATCTGGAATATAAACCGTTTCCACAAACTTGCCGCTTCGGGTAGGGAAGAGATACTTGATGGTTCCATCCACGGAATGTTGTGCATCGGAATATCCGAAGCAACCTATTTCGTATTCGGCAGCGAGTTTTGCACGGTTGGCTTTCGAGATATTGGTCATCTCGTCAATGCTCTTTACATGCTGCTCATAGAGCCACTTCGCCATTTGTCCGCCGGTGAAGGCAGGCATGCCGAGATCCTTTGCCACCTGCTTCAATTCGGCAAGTGTAAGGCCTAAAAGATATTTTTTTTCATTATTCATACTGCAAAGATAGTGTTTTTTGCCGAAAAATTGTTATCTTTGCCACATATTTTAAGATAATAAGTTGAAATAAAGATAAAAAACATAGTTTGATGCCCCCAAATGGGACGAAAAACGAAAAAATAGAAACAAAGAAATGAGACAAAAAATAGACCTTTTCTTGCCTTGTGAAGACCTGGATGTTGCCCAGGAAGCACTCTTGGAACTTCATGACAACAAGACAGTTCAACATATCAATCTCTTGGTGAGTGCTGATTTCGCTGCTTCTCATCAAGTGCCTGATGGTTGTACATTTATCGTTGTCGACCGATTGGAGAGTTCCAATACTGTTAGTAGTATTGCTGAGAACACCGATGCCGACTATGTAATCATTTGTACCAAAGCCACTCCTATCCGTTGGGGATTGTATGCCTTGGAACGTTTCCTCCGTACCGCAGATGATACGGGAGCAGTCATGGTATACTCCGATCATTACTCCGTACAGGAGGGTAAGCTGGAGAAGCATCCGGTCATCGACTATCAGGCTGGTTCACTTCGTGATGACTTCGATTTCGGAAGTCTCTGGCTTGTGAAGGCACAGAATCTGCTCGACTATGCAGCGCAGCAAGACAGACAGGAATATCAGTTTGCAGGACTCTATGACCTTCGTCTTTATCTGAGTAGAGTGGGAGAGATTTTCCATATCAATGAATTCCTCTATACGGAAGATGAGCTCGATACCAGAAAGAGTGGAGAAAAGCAGTTCGACTATGTGAACCCTCGCAACCGGGAGGTACAGATAGAGATGGAGAAGGCTTGCACCCATCATCTCGAAAAGGTGGGAGCCTTGGTTGATACTAATTACTATCGACAGCCTGATTTTGATGAGCAGGAGTTTGAATACGAGGCTTCTGTCATTATTCCGGTATTCAACCGTGAAAAGACGATAGCTGACGCAGTGAAGAGCGCACTCAGTCAGAAGACCAGCTTCAAGTTTAATGTTATCGTGGTAAATAATCATTCTACCGACCGTACGGGCGAAATCCTTTCAGAGATTGCCCATGAGATGGAGGAACGGAATGATAAGCAGGCAGGACGCCTTGTCCAGATTGTGCCTGATCGCAACGACCTTGGCATTGGTGGCTGCTGGAATATGGCTATCAACAGCGACCATTGTGGTAAGTTTGCCGTCCAGCTGGATAGTGATGACCTCTATTCTTCCCCTAAGACGCTGCAAAAGATAGTAGATGCCTTCCATAAGCAGAAGGCTGCCATGATGATCGGCTCTTATCGCATGTGCGATTTCGATCTCAATACACTGCCTCCTGGATTGATAGACCATAAGGAATGGACCGAAGATAATGGCTGTAATAATGCTCTGCGTATCAATGGATTGGGTGCTCCTCGTGCCTTCTTTACCCCATTGGTCCGTCAGATTCAATTTCCTAATACCAGTTATGGTGAGGACTATGCCTTGGGATTGGTGTTCTCTCGTCGCTACCGTATTGGCAGAATCTACGATGAACTTTACCTCTGCCGTCGTTGGGGAGGAAATAGTGATGCTGCCTTGAGTATCGATAAGGTAAATGCCAATAATCTTTATAAGGACCGTCTTCGCACCATGGAGTTGAAGGCGCGCCAGCAGATGTTGCAGGGCAAGGCTGATATAATGGAAGATAGCAGTATCTCCCGTTTCTTCAATCGCCAGATGGAGAAATGGGCTGATGCCCGTCATCGCTTCCGTGATCTCAAGCATGTGGAGACCCATCAGCTTTCCGACCAGTTGAAAGTGCAGTGGAATCCGGCACGCATCGTGAGCACCGGAGCCAAGATTGATAAGAAGACATTGGGTGATCGTCCATGTTTCCTTTGCGACAAGAACCGTCCTAAGGAGCAGATTTCAAAACAGATAGATGAACGCTTCCTTCTCTTGGTGAATCCGTTCCCGATTCTGCCTATTCATTTCACGATTCCTGCAAGAAAGCATCAGCCACAGTCTATCTATAAGAATTATGGTGAGATGCACCGGTTCCTGAGCTTGCATAGCGAGTTGATGGTGTTCTATAACGGTCCGAAGTGTGGAGCCTCAGCTCCTGATCATCTTCATTTCCAGGCAGGTACCAGCGGCATCTTGCCTTTGCAGGCTAATTGGCAGCGACTTTCTCGCAATCTTACTGATATCATTTCTCTGAATGATGACGAAAAGATTGCCTTGATTCATGACTTTGTTGTTCCAGCCTTTGTCATCATCTCCAAGAGTGAGGACAGCGATGAGGCTCTTTTCCAACGTCTCTATAAGTCGATGCCTGTTCGTGGTGATGAGACTGAACCAATGATGAATATCATCGCATGGCGCAAGGGGGATGAGTATATCTCTGTGGTTATTCCTAGAGAGAAACACCGCCCTGAGGCTTATTTTGCAGAAGGCGATGCACAGATGATGGTTTCTCCTGGAGCCTTGGATATGTCGGGACTCATCATTACTCCCCGTGAGGAAGACTTCCGTAAGTTGACCGAAGAGAGTGCTACTGCCATTCTGCAGGAATGTGGTGTCTCTACGGATAAGATGAACAGCATCGTTACCAAACTCAAGGCTTCAAAGGAAGCTGAACTGCAGGTCGGTACTTCTGCCTTATACAGTTATGACAAGGAACCTGAGGTGAAGGTGGGTATTGTGAGCGGACAGAAGATTCATTTCTCTCTCAATAAACCTTATCTGGCTAAGGGCGAGACTGTAATCGGCGAACAGGAGGTGGAATTCTCAGAAGGTGGTGTACTCTGGAACGGTAATCAGTATAGTTCCTTGACTTTCCATCCACAGAGTGCGGACGCTTCATTCTCGCTGAGCGATGTTACTATTGGTGTCAACTTCCATTGGGAGCGCAAGGAAACCCAGACTTTCCTCGGGACATTGCGTTTCGTGGTCGAGTCGGATAAGATTTGTGCCATCAACGAACTGCCTGTAGAGAAATATCTGGAGAGTGTAATCAGTAGTGAGATGAGTGCCACTTCCAGTCTCGAACTCTTGAAGGCACATGCCGTTATCTCCCGTTCCTGGCTTTTGGCGCAGATGAAGAAGCGTAGGGATGTTGCAGAGAGTGGTAACAATTTCTTCTCTTTCACCAAGAAGGAAGATATGCTCATCCGCTGGTACGATCGCGAAGACCATACCATCTTTGATGTTTGTGCCGATGATCATTGCCAGCGTTACCAGGGAATCACGAAGGAAACTTCTCCACATGTCGCTGAGGCTATTCGTCAGACCAAGGGACAGGTGCTCCTGGATGGTGATGAGATATGCGATGCCCGATTCTCTAAATGTTGCGGTGGAGTCACAGAGGAGTTCCAGTACTGTTGGGAAGATACACCGAAGAATTATCTCACTGCGGTGAGGGATATTGCATTAGGAATAGAATCTACTTTGCCTAATCTGACAAATGAGGAAGAGGCTGAGAAGTGGATCCGCTTCAACCCTCCTGCTTTCTGCAACACGCAGGACAAGAGAATCCTCTCACAGGTGTTGAACGATTACGACCAGGAAACGGTAGACTTCTATCGCTGGAAGGTAACCCTTACTCAGGAGAAACTGCAGCAGCTCATTGCTGACAGACTGAAGATGGACTTGGGTTCTATCCTTGATATGAAATCCGTAGAACGGGGAACGAGTGGAAGAATCAGTAAACTCCAGATTATCGGTACGGAGAAAACCTTCACCATCGGTAAGGAACTCGAAATCCGCCGCACGCTGAGTGACAGTCATCTCCTCAGTTCTGCCTTTATCGTGGATAAATATGATATAGATGAGCAGGGAGTTCCTCAGCGTTTCGAACTGATCGGAGCTGGATGGGGTCACGGAGTAGGTCTCTGTCAGATTGGTGCAGCCGTGATGGGCGAGGAAGGCTATCTGTATGATGCCATCCTTCTGCACTACTATCAGGGTGCTGAAATCAAGAAACTCTATAAATAGTGATGTAAAATGGTAACAAAGAAAAATAGTCGGAATCCATGGGCTTGGATTCCGACACTCTACTTTGCGGAAGGACTGCCTAACGTTATCGTGACAGCCCTCTCTGTCGTGATGTATATGCAGTTGGGCTTGACCGATGCCCAGGTGGGTCTCTATACCGGATGGCTGGCTTTGCCTTGGGTTATCAAACCCTTGTGGAGTCCTTTCATCGACTTGCTGAAGACCAAGCGCTGGTGGGTATTGACCATGCAGGCACTCATCGGAGCCGCCCTTGCCGGCATTGCTTTCTCGCTGCCTACTGCCTTCTGGTTCCAGGCAACGATGTGTTTCTTCTTCCTCATCGCCTTCTGCAGTGCCACCCACGATATTTCTGCGGATGGTTTCTACATGATTGAGTTGGATGAACATACGCAGACCAAGTTTGTGGGACTTCGAAACACCTTCTATCGCCTTGCCATCATCTTTGTGAATGGATTCCTGGTGATGCTGGCAGGTGTTCTCCAGGTGATGTTCCGCAACCAGATTCGCTTCTCATGGGCGCTCATCTTCTACGGTCTGGCAGGTATCTTCATCGGATTATGGCTCTATCATAGCCGATTCATGCCACGTCCTAAGGAGGATGTGCAGACGGACAGAACGGTGGGTGAAGTGGCTCACGAACTGAAGAATATGTTCCGCACCTTCTTCGTGAAGTTCGGATTGGGAGAAACCATCTGTGTGATGCTCTTCCTCTTGCTCTACCGATTCCCAGAAGCGCTTCTGAACACCATGACCAAGACCTTCATCCTCCGTCCTAATTCGCAGGGAGGACTGGGACTGTCACCTCAGGAATATGGTTTTGCCAATGGTACTGTGGGATTGATTGGTTTGCTGCTGGGTGGAATTCTTGGTGGTATTCTGGTGAGCAGGGATGGAATGAAGAAATGGCTCTGGCCTCTGGTTTGCGCCATCACCTTGCCTGATGTGGTTTACATCTATCTGAG
>JABLTL010158145.1_pt1 | contig 11732 bp, 10 predicted proteins | sample 7160151 | NCBI WGS metagenome assembly JABLTL01 (sample SAMN14651223, study PRJNA627086) | human gut metagenome | isolation source: feces | host: Homo sapiens
AAGATGGCAAATCATAAATCATCAATCAAGAGAATCCGTCAGGACAAGAAGAAGGCTTTGCACAATAAGTATTATGCAAAGACTATGCGTAACGCTGTTCGCAAGTTGCGCAACATGACTGATAAGGAAGAGGCTACAAAGCTCTACCCTACAGTTCAGAAGCTTTTAGACAAATTGGCTAAGATCAATGTTATCCACTGCAACAAGGCAGCTAACTTGAAGTCAGGTTTGGCTCAGCACATTGCTAAGTTGGGTTAATTTCGTCTTAGATAACAAAAAGATACGTAAGGTTGCAATCCTTTTTGGATTGCAACCTTATTGCGTTATAGGCATTTATGCCTTTTTTAGAATAATCTCTCGTTTTTGTAGTTTTTTAGCAACAAAAATTGTATAATCTCACCTTTTTTGCGTATCTTTGCACGAAAATATACTAACGCAAAGAAATGGCAGAAAATCAAAACACCGCAAATAATTATTCAGCGAGCAACATCCAAGTCCTAGAAGGTTTGGAGGCTGTTCGTAAACGTCCGGCAATGTACATCGGTGACATTTCGGAAAAAGGTCTCCACCACTTGGTGAACGAGACCGTCGATAACTCTATCGACGAGGCTATGGCTGGTTATTGCACAGACATTGAAGTCACCATCAACCCAGACAACTCCATCACTGTAGAAGATAATGGTCGTGGTATTCCTGTCGATATGCACGAAAAGCTTCACAAGTCAGCCTTGGAGGTCGTTATGACCGTGCTCCATGCCGGTGGTAAGTTCGACAAAGGCTCATACAAGGTTTCTGGAGGTCTTCACGGTGTGGGTGTAAGTTGTGTGAATGCACTCTCTACCCACATGATGTCACAAGTATTCCGTGGTGGTAAAATCTATCAGCAGGAATATGAGAAGGGAAAACCTCTCTACCCTGTAAAGGTTGTCGGCGAGACCGACAAGCGTGGTACACGCCAGCAGTTCTGGCCAGACCCAACCATCTTCACCCATACGGTCTATAAGTGGGACATCATCGCTAGCCGTATGCGAGAGTTGGCGTTCTTGAATGCAGGCATCAAGATTACACTCACCGATCTTCGCCCAGACGAGGAAGGAAAGACCAAGCAAGAGGTTTTCCATGCGAAGGATGGACTGAAGGAGTTCGTGCGCTACGTAGATCGCCATCGCACACATCTCTTCGACGACGTCATCTATCTCAAGACAGAGAAACAAGGCATTCCTATCGAGATTGCCATCATGTATAACACCGACTATTCTGAGAATATCCACTCATACGTCAACAACATCAATACCATTGAGGGTGGTACTCACCTCACAGGTTTCCGTATGGCGTTGACCCGTACACTCAAGGCATACGCCGAGGCTGACCCTACTATCTCCAAGCAGATAGAGAAAGCCAAGGTAGAGATTGCACCAGAGGACTTCAGAGAGGGTTTGACCGCAGTCATCTCCATCAAGGTAGCAGAGCCACAGTTTGAGGGACAGACCAAGACCAAGTTGGGTAACAGTGAGGTACAAGGTGCCGTACAACAAGCAGTAAACGAGGCTTTGGCAGACTACTTGGAGGAGCATCCAGACGAGGCAAAGCGCATCTGCGAAAAGGTCGTCTTGGCAGCTACAGCTCGTATCGCAGCCCGCAAGGCTCGCGAGAGTGTTCAGCGCAAGAACTTCATGACCGGCGGTGGTCTCCCTGGCAAGCTTGCCGACTGCTCTATCAAGGACCCTAAGGAATGTGAGATCTTCCTTGTCGAGGGTGATTCCGCAGGTGGTTCTGCTAAGCAAGGCCGTGACCGCTTCCATCAGGCAATTCTCCCATTGAGAGGTAAGATTCTGAACGTGGAGAAGGTACAATGGCACAAGGTATTCGAGGCTGAGTCTGTCATGAACATCATCCAGAGTATCGGCGTACGATTCGGCGTAGATGTTGAGGACAGCAAGGAAGCCAACACCGACAAGTTGCGTTATGACAAGATTATCATCATGACCGATGCCGATGTCGATGGTTCTCACATCGACACACTGATTATGACATTGTTCTATCGCTTCATGCCAAAGGTCATCGAAGAAGGCCATTTGTATATCGCGACACCACCGCTCTACAAATGTACTTATCGTAGCAAGGTGAGCGAGTACTGCTACACCGAGCAACAGCGACAGGCATTCCTCGACAAATACGGCGAGGGACAGGAAGACAAGAATATCCACACCCAGCGATACAAAGGTTTGGGTGAGATGAACCCAGAGCAGCTTTGGGAAACCACCATGGACCCATCCACACGCTTGCTCAAACAGGTGACCATCGAGAATGCAGCGCAAGCTGACGAAATCTTCTCCATGTTGATGGGAGACGATGTGGAACCACGCCGCGAGTTCATTGAACAGAATGCTACTTATGCAAACATTGATGCATAAAGACCATATTAAAAGGCAGACTTTTTCTAAGGTCTGCCTTTTTTAAAATTATCCAACTATATAATCAACCTAAACAACTATCCATATATGACACAAAAAAGAATGCTTGCAATAGCAACATGGATGGCAACACTTACCGTAACACAAGCGCAGACTTTACCGATGAAGTTATGGTATAATCGCCCCGCTATTGCTTTTGAAGAGTCTCTGCCTATAGGCAACGGCAAGTTGGGTGCCCTCGTTTATGGCGGTGCCGACAACGACTCCATCTACCTGAACGACCTTACCCTATGGACAGGAAAGCCTGTCAATCCTAATGAAGGCAAAGGTTCCAGCAAATGGATTGCAACCATCAGAAAGGCACTCTTCAACGAGGATTACAAAACAGCTGATTCCTTGCAGCACTACGTGCAAGGACACAATTCAGAATACTACCAGCCTTTAGGCAGACTGAACATCAAGGATGCCAATACTGGGGTTGCTACTCAGTATAAGCGACAGTTGAGCCTTGATAGCGCTTTGGTAACATTATCGTACCAAAGAAACGGCATTCAGTTTACAAGAGAGTATTTCGCATCTCATCCCGACAAGATGATAGGCGTGAAGCTCAGTGCGTCCCAGAAAGGAGCTATCAACTGCGACATCTCCCTCACCTCCCTCATTCCTCATTTGGTAAAGGCATCCGCCAATCAACTCACCATGACGGGACATGTGACAGGTGATGAGAAAGAGAGCATCCATTACTGCACCATCCTGAAAGTCAACAACACAGATGGACAAATCTCCGCTAGCGATTCCACCTTACACCTACAAGATGTCTCCGAAGCAACTATCTACTTGGTCAACGAGACCAGCTACAACGGCTTCGACAAGCACCCTGTAAAAGAAGGAGCACCTTATCTGGAGAATGCGATGAATGACGCATGGCATCTCGTCAACTTCACCTACGATGAACTGCTCCAACGCCATCTTGCAGACTACAAGAAACTTTTCGACAGAGTGAACTTCCAACTTGCCAACGCTAAGTTTGACAAGGTTCGCCCTACCGACAAGCAACTTCTCGACTACAGCGACAACCAAGAGGCCAATCCATATCTGGAGATGCTCTACTTCCAATACGGCAGATACCTCCTCATCAGTAGTTCAAGAACACCAGGTGTGCCAGCCAACCTACAAGGTCTATGGGCACCCGCCCTCTACTCACCATGGCGTGGAAACTACACCATCAACATCAACTTAGAGGAGAACTATTGGCCTGCCGAGGTAGCCAACCTCTCAGAGCTAGTTGCACCAGTGGATGGACTTGTCAAAGGACTCTCCATCACAGGAAGGCATAACGCACAAAACTTCTATGGCATCAACGAAGGTTGGTGTACCGGTCACAACACAGATGCCTGGGCAATGTCCAACCCTGTGGGCACAGGCAACGAAAGTCCTCAGTGGAGCAACTGGGCGATGGGCGGCGCTTGGCTCGTAGAAACCCTATGGGACCACTACGACTACACAAGAGACACCGACTATCTGCGCAACACAGCATACCCATTGATGAAGGGAGCATGCGACTTCTTGCTCAACTGGTTGATAGAAGACCCACACAACCCAAAGGAGTTGATTACTGCACCTTGTACCTCTCCAGAGGCTGACTATATCACAGACAAGGGGTACCGAGGAAGTTCATTCTATGGTGGCACAGCCGACCTAGCCATTATCCGTGAGCTTTTCAAGAACACCATCAAGGGTGCGCAAGTCTTGGGTATCGACCAAGCATACGCAGAGAGATTGCAAGCATCCCTCGACCGTCTGCGTCCTTACCACATAGGCAAGCGAGGCAACTTGATGGAATGGTACCACGACTGGGATGACCAAGACTGGCATCATCGTCATCAATCCCATTTGCTGGGTCTCTATCCTTTCCACCAGATTTCCGTCAGCGGCACACCAGAACTGGCACAAGCAGCCACCAAGACCTTGGAAATCAAGGGTGACAACTCTACCGGATGGAGTACAGGATGGCGCATCAACCTATGGGCTCGCCTCCATCGACAAGACAAGGCTTACCAGATACTCCGCAAGTTGCTCACCTACGTAAGTCCAGAGATTTACAAGGACCGCAAGCATCATTCAGGTGGAACCTATCCTAATTTCTTCGATGCCCACCCACCTTTCCAGATTGACGGAAACTTCGGTGGAACAGCCGGCATTTGCGAGATGCTCATGCAGTGCGATGGCGACACCATGGAGTTGCTCCCAGCCCTGCCAGAGCCTTGGAAAGACGGAGAAATCAATGGTCTGAAGGCTCGTGGCAACTATTCCGTTGACCTTGTTTGGAAAGACGGGAAGGTAAAGCAAGCCAAAGTCACCAGTCTTTTGGGAGGCAAGTTAACGGTGCAATACAATGGCAAGAAGCAAGTACTGACACTCAAAAAAGGTAAATCCAAGATCCTCAAATAAAGGATACACATTCTTCTAATGACAAGAATTATCATCAGTATATTTCTAAGTTTGTTCTGGGTACTCAATTCTTTCTCACAGGAATTGGGTACCCATTGGATTTGCTATCCCCTACCCAATGATTCGTCTGAAGTCTTATTTAGTCACACTTACGTGAATCAAGGCAGACCTCAACAAGCCATCCTTTCCTTTGCCAGTCCCGGCAAGTTGAGGGTATATGTCAATGAAAGGAACATCACCCAAGACCTCTGCTTCAGCAATCCCGATACCTCCACTGTCACCATCCAAACGTATGATGTCACCAGATTCATGCGTCCCGACTCCAATATCGTAGCCGTATGGTATGCCCCTACCCCAGGGCAGCCCATCTCCAAGCAACTCTCCCTAGAGTACTACGGAAAGGACCATACAGGAAGAGACTTCTACCATAAGGCAGATGGAGAATGGAAGTGCCATCTCCTCGAAGGCTGTTACATCAAGAGAGAGGAAGAGTATTTCGATGCCCGCTCCTATGACAACAACTGGAAAGCGACGGATTACGATCGCCGCCAATGGTTATCTCCCCTTGGAGCCTTTCAAGATGAGCCACAACTCTCGACATCGGCAGACATGTATCTTTGTCGCAACAGTCATCTCCAGCAGATATTGCTCCCTATCAGCTCACAAATGACCGAGGAAGGACTTTTGTGCGACTTCGAGAGAACATATCAGGGCACCATCCGATTAACGCTGAGAGAAGCCAAGAAAGGAGAAGTGCTACAGATAGGCGGCTTGACCTATACATGCAGTGGAGAAATGGATGAGCAAGCCTTCCGCCGATTCACCTATAGTATAGGCAGAAGTTTCACCATTACAGACAATCACAAGTTGAAGAAAATTCAAATCATGAACATCGAAGGCTTGGATTATTGATTCCAAAGCAACACACTATGACAGAAAGTGCCAACTTCAGAAATGTAATTTCAATCCCCCAAGCCAAGCATTACTTTGGTAGGGGCAATTACATCAACGACGCCCTATACCTAGTAGATAAAATCAAAGGGAGCAACTTGCCACAAAATTTCAAGCAAGCGAAATGCATCGTCATCTTGTTTTGCGAGAAAGGAGGATTCAAGTATGATTCAAAGGGAAGCACGATTTATGCAAGTCAAAACGACCTCGTGTTTTTCACAGATGGACAAGACATTTCTCACTTGCAAGCCCTATCCGACTCTTATCTTGGGCAAGCCATCTTCATCAGTACCAATACACTCTCCTGTATAGAGAACAGAGAATATAACGAGAACTGCCTACTCCACAGAATCCGGAAGACGAACAAGATCAAGCTTTCGCAACAAGAGATGGATACCTTCAACGATATTTTCACACTCATCAGCGAAGGAATCTTATCCCACACTAATGGTCACCAAATCATAGCCTACATCAAATTGATAATAGCCATTATCAATCTAGTGTTCAGCAAGGATTTATCATCCGACTGCCACACCTTAGATTACGAAGAACTGAAATACCAACAATTCATCAACCTCGTAGAAGAAAAACTGATTCTAAAGGTTCCTATTTCTGAATATTGCCAAGAACTAGAAATATCTAAAACGCACCTTTCGCATATAGTCCATCTCTTCGCAGGAATAACTCCTCAGAAATACATCCATAAAAAACTAATCAATCGCATCTGCATCGTTGCAGAAACCACCTCAGCCGAAGCCATGCCCATATACAAAATAGCAGAACGATTTCACTTTCGTTCTGCCTCCGAGCTATCTCGCTTCGTCAAGCGAGAAATCAAAATAAGTCTTTCTACTTATCGCTGTTTAGAACCTGTTGAGCAACAGTACATAATTCATCATACCACTCTTGACCAAATCGTTTGACCAGCGGACCTTCCAAGAACCGATAGACAGGAAGGTTCAATTCCTCCCCTTTCTTGATGGCAGCCTTACAGATACGCCACTTGTTGTAGTTGATGCCATAGATGCCATTGCCGAAATGCTTGGCACGGATAGGATACAAGGCGCAAGAAATCGGCTTCATAAACTTCGACTTTCCCTCACGATAAGCTCGTTCCAAGGCGCAAAGACAACAATTCTGGATGGTATGTCCATCGTTCATGTCCTTCAAGTCCTGATAGCAAGTAAAGACACAATCCTTGCCGTTCACGATACTCGTCACCAAGTCGCCCTCGATGTCTGTGTAAGCCACACCCTGTTTGTCGATGACCGCTTGGGCAGAAGCCGAAAGGTCGTCCCATACGGCATCCAAAGAGTCCTCTATCTCCATGATTTCATCCATGGTGACAGGAGCCCCCGCATCTCCCTCTATGCAACACTCGCCCTTGCAAGCATCCAGGTCACAGCAAAATTTCTCGGTGATAATGTCAGGTGAGACCAACACATCGCCCACCTGAAGAATACGTAGTTCGTCTTTGTTCATAAATGTCTTTGTCGAAATAAGGCGACATGCCTTACCTTATTAATATCGCTACCATTGTATCGGCGTCATGCCATTCTGCTGCAAATACTCATTGCAACGAGAGAAGTGATGATTGCCAAACCATCCACCTCTGTTGGCAGACAATGGAGAAGGATGCACACTCTGCAATACCAAATGACGGCTTGCGTCAATCAACGAAGCCTTGCTGCGAGCATAACCACCCCAGAGGATAAACACCAAATGGTCTTTGTCTTTGTTGAGAGCCTTGATGGCAGCGTCTGTAAACTCCTCCCATCCCTTGCGCTGATGACTTGCCGCCTGATGAGCACGAACGGTGAGAGTAGCGTTGAGCAACAACACTCCCTGCTTAGCCCAACGAGTCAAGTCGCCCGTCTGTGGCATAGGAGTACCGAGATCCATCTGAATCTCCTTGAATATATTCATCAATGATGGAGGGAATGGGATGCCATCAGGCACAGAGAAACTCAATCCCATCGCCTGTCCCGGCTCATGGTAAGGGTCCTGTCCGATGATTACCACCTTCACATCATCAAAAGGGCAAAGATTGAAGGCGTTGAATATCAGCTTGCCCGGAGGATAACAAGGCGTATGCAAGTATTCCTCCTTCACAAAGTTGGTGAGATTCACAAAGTATTGCTTGTCAAACTCATCCCCAATATGCTGTCTCCAACTGTCTTCAATCTTTACGTTCATATAGATAATCTTTAATCAATAATCAAGTTCTCACCAGTCATGTCTGCAGGCTGCTCCAATCCCATGATGTGGAGGATAGAAGGAGCTACGTCAGCCAAACGACCATCCTTAACGGTAGCTGAGTTGTTGTCAGTTACGTAGATGAATGGAACTGGGTTCAATGAGTGAGCTGTGTTAGGAGTACCATCCTCGTTGATAGCGTTATCAGCGTTACCATGGTCAGCGATGATGATAGCCTCGTAGTCATTAGCCTTGGCTGCCTCGATTACCTCCTTCACGCAGTTGTCAACAGCATGAACAGCCTTTGCGATAGCATTGTAGATACCAGTGTGACCTACCATATCACCATTAGCGAAGTTGACAACGATGAAGTCATACTCCTGGGTATTGATGGCACCCACCAACTTATCCTTTACCTCGTAGGCACTCATCTCTGGCTTCAAGTCGTAGGTAGCCACCTTTGGAGAAGGAACCAAGATACGATCCTCACCCTCGTATGGAGTCTCACGACCACCATTGAAGAAGAATGTTACGTGAGCATACTTCTCTGTCTCTGCAGTGTGAAGCTGCTTCTTGCCCTGCTTGCTGAGGTACTCGCCGAGGGTATCCATCACGTTCTCCTTAGGGAAGAGGATGTGAACATCCTTGAAGCTTGCATCGTATGGAGTCATGCAGTAGTACTGCAAGTCCTTGATGGTGTGCATGCCTTCCTCTGGCATATCCTGCTGAGTCAACACCTGGGTCAACTCCTTGGCACGGTCGTTACGATAGTTGATGAAGATGATGACATCACCTTCCTTGATGGTACCATCTACAGTAGAGTTGTTGATTGGCTTGATGAACTCGTCGGTCACGCCCTCGTCGTAGCTTTCCTGCATAGCCTGTACCATATCGGTAGCCTGCTTACCCTTAGCGTCAACGAGCAAGTCGTAAGCTTCCTTCACACGATTCCAACGCTTGTCACGGTCCATGGCGTAGAAACGACCTACGATGCTGGCGATGTGAGCGTCATTCTTCTCACAAACAGCCTGCACTTCCTCGATGAAGCCCTTACCGCTCTTAGGGTCAGTGTCACGACCATCCATGAAACAGTGAACGTATGTCTCCTTCAAGCCATACTCCTTACCGATTTCGATCAACTTGAAGAGGTGGTTCAAAGAAGAGTGAACACCACCCGTAGAGGTCAAGCCCATCAAGTGGAGCTTCTTGCCAGTCTTCTGTGCATAGCTATAAGCGTTGATGATTTCCTGATTCTTCAAGATGTCACCGCTTTCACAAGCCTTGTTGATCTTAACGAGATCCTGATATACCACGCGACCTGCACCGATATTGAGGTGACCTACCTCAGAGTTACCCATCTGACCGTCAGGCAAACCTACGTTTTCACCGCAAGCCTGGAGCTGAGAGTGTGCAGAAACTGCTGTCAAATAATCCAAGTAAGGAGTTGGAGTGTTATAGATTACATCCCCCTTACCATGCTGTCCGATTCCCCATCCATCGAGAATCATCAAAAGAGCTTTTTTTGCCATAATTACATAAAATAAATAAAATTCGAATTTCCGTGTGCAAAGTTACAATAAATAGAGAAAAGCACAAAATAAATCGAGACTTATTTTTCATTTCGAGCGTAGCGTAGCCCATCTTCAGATGCAATATTTCATCCATTGCCTCGTTTCTTAATTAAGCAAACGAAATCATTTATCACAAACATCCTAGCGGCTATGAGCAATAGAATTTTACAACTTGACTTCCTCAAAGGCATCCTCATCATCAATGTCATCATGATTCACTTGATATATTTAGGTGAATGCCATCCTGACTTCAAGCGTTTTCTGTTGCTCTTCACCACGCCATCGTTTTTTGTCATCTCCGGCTACCTTGCCCATGTCAACAAGCCTACTCGCCTTTTCTCGAAGAAGGTGTTTTGGTGGCTCATGCCCTATATCATCATGGAGGGAGCCTACATCGTGATGGCTTCCATCTTGCCCATCAAGGAGCATATCGACCAACTTTCCCTTGCGGTTTTCCTCGACCACCTGTTTCTGTCACCACTAGGTCCTTACTGGTATATCCACGACCTTATCGTATGCTATGTGGGATACTTTGCATTGCACAAGGCGTTCACGGCAAAGCGTTCATGGCTCATCATACCATATATCATCATCATGATCATCCTCGCCTTGTCTGTCCCTAAATATACCAGTCTTCAGAGCATTCTGTTCTTTAGTGCGGGTATCATCATCAAGCACTCCACAGATAACTTCGTCAAGTTTTTCCATCCTTCATGGATAGCCCTCCCTATCCTAGCCATCTTGTACATCTTCCATGACGACGTGAAGATGATCGACTTGATTCGCAATGTCATCATCTCCTACATAGCAATGGGCTCATTGCTTTTCGTCTATTCCTATCTCCCGAAAAAGTTCATCCATATCATCAATATGGTTGGGCGCAACACACTTGCCATCCTTCTTTTTTCACCGATGTTCACCATCATCACCAAGCGTTTTGTGCCTCTTTTCTCATTCGACCCTACCACCATCCTCTTCACGGTGGTATCAGTCACCTTCTGCATCGTGGGCTGTCTCGCCGTCACCTACCTACTGGACAAGTGCAGATGCTCGTCCTATCTCTTCGGAGAAAAGCAGTATCTCAAGCTGTAAGACTGCATTCAAGAGATCGCTTGACATATGTCACGCAATCGTTTGGCGGCCGCTTGACAATCATTTGGCGGTCGCCCGAAGATTGTTTGGCGGTCGCCAACAGATCTTTCGACAAATGCCGAAAGACTTGCGGACCTAGATGCGCAGGCGAACGAGCAGGGAGGCTCATGGCAAAAGGACGAGGAGTCTTTGGCTAATAGAAATACTATATTTGCACCATGGAAAGTGCACTTTTCATGTAAATATGCACCGTGGAAGGTGCATATCTTGCACAAATCTGCACTTTTCAAGGTGCATTTTATCCAAATTCTACGTAGTTCGTGACGATGTAGAGTATGCCAATGGCGACTTCAAAATTAAAATAATCACAGGATTATTTGGCGATTCCAAATAAAAATCGTAGTTTTACACCTAGAATAACAATTATTAAATAAAAGGTAGAAGTTATGTTATTGACAAGCAACACAACACAAAATAGAGTCATTCCTTATTGGAACGAAATTAAAAAATTGAGTAGGCAAGACAGAAGTGAGTCTGACTTGGCATTGCAAGACCTAACAGAATTTGTGCTGAGGCATCCTTGAAGGATAGCCCACTCTTCCACTTCTTAGGAAGCAGACATGAAACAAAAAGTCCCGACATTTTTGGAAAAACGTCGGGACTTTTTTATAAAAACCTCGGGACTTTTTTCTCCTTGCCTGCCGTTGCATTGAAAAAGGCAAGGAAAAGAAGTCGATTACATCTACTAATTCTTTCTCAAATAATTCATCTGAACATTTACAGGGCAGGCATTGCTTGTCTTCTCGGTGTATTCAGCAACCTTGAGCGAAGCGGTTCCCTTGATGGTCTCCACATCAGTACCTACTTGGAAGAGATAAGTACCTGCATCTACCTTCCACTGGCTGTTAGCCTCATCGAAGCTGGCAAGATCGCGCTTTTCGAGGGTCATCTTCAAAGTCTGGCTCTCGCCTGGATTCAGCAACTTGGTCTTGCCGAAGGTCTTGAGTTCCTTGGCTGGCTTCTCGTAAGCACCCTTTGGAGCGGTGACATAAACCTC
>JABLTL010033124.1_pt1 | contig 11701 bp, 8 predicted proteins | sample 7160151 | NCBI WGS metagenome assembly JABLTL01 (sample SAMN14651223, study PRJNA627086) | human gut metagenome | isolation source: feces | host: Homo sapiens
CACTGGATCAAGCTCATTGGCTTTCTGGCCCTGGTGCTCCACTGGTTCAATCCCCTGGTGTGGGTCAGCTACATTCTGCTGTGCAAGGACATTGAGATGGCCTGTGACCAGCGGGTGGTGCAGTTCATGGATCTGCCGGAGCGGAAGGCCTACTCCGCCGCCCTGCTGGATTGCAGCACCCACAAGGTCCACTACGCCGCCTGCCCCGTGGCCTTCGGCGAGGTCAGCGTAAAATACCGGATCAAATCCGTGCTGAGCTATAAGAAGCCCGCCTTCTGGATCAGTCTTTTGGGCGTGCTGGCCATCGCCCTTGTGGCCGTGTGCCTGGGGACAAACCCGGTGGAAAAGCAGGAAGACCCGGAGGCCGCCCTGGTGCAGAGCAGCAAGGAAAAGCCGGAAAGCTTCACAACCGCCGCCATGCCCGTCTCCCCGGAGAACCCGGATTGGGGCCTTGTGCCCTATGTGTCCGCGTGTACCCCCACCGGCGGTACCCTGAGCATAGAGGTTCAGGAGCGGTTCTGCCAGAGCTCCGACGGAATGACCATTACCGATGCCTCCCTGGAGCGCTGGAACGGCACGGACTGGGAGCCGCTGCCCAGACTTTCCGGTGGAAAGATTCTGACCTTTGGTGTCGTCTTTGCGCAATCCCGTTCCTACGCCACAGAGACAGAGCACCTTTCCATGGACTGGTCTCTCCGCTACGGGAGCCTGCCTGAGGGCGACTACCGTGTAAACCTCGTCATAGCGAGCGACTCCCAGTCGGCAACGTTTTATGCCCCCTTCCAGATCTACCGGGAGGCTCTGCCCAGTGCCGAAGAAAGCGCCCTGGCCCGCTGCACGGCAGCCCTGCAAAGCCTCTACCAGCGGGGGTATTATTCCATTTTGATCAGCCAAAAACAAACCTTTGGCGATGGGCTTTCCCCGGTAATGCGGCTTACCAAGGGTGGCCGTACCTTCCGAAATGACTATTACGCCGGTGAATTTCTGGCCTCCAGCAACATAGTAAACTATGACTTTGACGTTGCAAGCGGCGTCCCCGTGGACTGGACAGAGCCCTTCTCTCTGAACCAGAACCGCCGGTTTCTGTTCCCGGAGGGACAGTCCACCATCAGTGAACAGCTCATCAGCTTCCGCTCTGCCTGGGTAGATACCGATGGAAACACCTACTACGGCACAGACTGCTACTGCTTCGATTCTAACAGGAACCTCACCAGCGTAGACCGTGTGGTAGAAAACAGCGAAAAGGCGCTTGTATCCCATGACCGTCTGGAGGTCATCACCCTGGATACGGAGGAATGCACAGATTATCTCTACGCAAACGCTTCCACCCAGGTCCCAGAGGATTCCTTTGAGGCTGCGGAAAAATCCTCCTGGAAGATCTTCTTCCGGGTGGATGACGACTATCTGACTCCCACCGGCGGCGAGGTCTGGGTCGCCTGGAATGGGCTGGGTGCAGGCTCCTATACCATAGACTCCGTCTTCTGGCTGGAAAAGAAGGACTCGAGAAACTGGGAGCGGCTTCTGGGCAGCGATGTGACCTGCCCCTTTGACGGCAGCTTCAGCACCCTGAGCAGCCGCACCCAGATGATCCAGACGGACTGGTCGCCGGTATACGGATCTCTGGACGCCGGGCTCTACCGCATGGGTGCAAAGTTTTTCAACGGTGACCAGAGCCTGATTCAGTACGCTGAGTTCTCCATTGGCGCCGTAGGCGGCATTTACGGCGACGGCGCGGAAGCGGCCATTGCCCGGGTGGACGCAGCCATTGCGAAGTTGAAAAGCGGCCCATACCACGCAAAGCAGTTCAGCCGCCACGACGGCACAGACACCCTTACCGAGGAATACTGGGCCGCGGGCGAGGATATGGCCACCTCTTTCTATAACGATGCAGGCAGCTACAGCCACAGCATCGTAGATAGCGGAGAGGATCGGCTGTGGGCGAACTGGTGCGACTACGATACCTCCCGCCAGCCCTACTACAGCATCTATTTCCCGGAGGGTGAAAGCGTCATTTCCGATCGTGAGATCAGCTTCCTGTACAGCTTCTCCTCCAACGCCTGGTGTAACCCTCTCTACCGCTATACCTATCGCTTCGACGAGCAGGGCAACCTGACAGAGCTGGAATGGTATTTCGTACAGGATGGCCCGGAAGCCACCATCCGCTATTGCCTGGAGCCCACTACCGAGACCGAAGTGCAGGAAAAGCTCCAGCAGCTTCGGACGGAAAACGGTACATAAAGCAAAACCTGTCCATGCAGACCGGCGCACGCCGGTTTGCAAGGACAGGTTGCTTTTGCTTCCCAGCATTGCTTTTTGCTGACCGGTCGTAGATCACAAGCAAACACAATGCTCTTGAATGTAACTTTTTTCTATGCTATACTCTTCATAGAAACATATGGAGGTGATTGCATGAAACTCTACCATGGCAGTACAGTACTGGTCAAGCAGCCTGAAATTCGGACCGGCACAACATTTCTGGATTTTGGCGCCGGATTTTACACCACAACTTCGTATGAACAGGCAGAACGGTGGGCCAGGATCAAAATGCGCAGAGAAAGCGCTGCTATCGGCTATGTAGCATCCTATGATTTCGACTTTGATGCCGCTTCCGGCGAAATTGCGATCCAGACATTCCCCTCAGCAGACATGGAATGGCTTCAATTCGTGGTAAAAAACCGCAGAGGACTTCCCTTTGAAGTCCCCGCAGATATGCACGTTGGTCCTGTGGCGGACGACAATGTATACCAGTCTATCCGTTTTTTTGAAACCGGCGTTTTCAGCGCTGAAGAAACGGTAAAGCGGCTCAAAACGGAAGTGCTGCACGACCAATGGACGTTCCACACAGCAAAGGCACTCTCTTTTTGCCATTTTGCGTCTTACAAGGAGGTACGATGATATGAGTCAGGAACAGTTTGCCGCATTGCTCCCCATCGTCAGTGCCGACCTCATTGGTGAAATCACCGCGGCACAAGGCATAACAGAATCCGACGCCATTCAGCTGCTGTATCGTTCCAAGCTCTACGCTGCCCTGGAGCAGGAGGAAACAAAACTATGGCAATACAGCACCCCTATGCTGTATGCACTCTTCGTTCAAGAGCTGTCCGGGAAAGAATTGACCTATCCTGACGTTTAGGAGAAAAGCCATGAGTCAAGAGACGAAATTTGCAATTTTCTGTTTGGAAAGCTATAAAGTGCATCGGAGTCTAACCGGAAAACAGGCTGTGGAACTGTTTGAAAAATATGGTGTTTTTGACTATATCCGTGAATTTTATGACGTGCTGCACACGACCGGGTATCAATATATCAACCATGACATTGATCTGTATCTGAAGGCGCGGAAAGCGGAAGTACCGGGGTGACCCGTAGGTAGAGAGCTTTCCACGCCCAAAAATGCCCCCGGGCAAGTCTGCCTCGCAAAGAGGTTGGCTTGCCGGGGGGCATTTTCTAAAAGGTCAGGAATTCCGCATCCGGTTCCGGTACTCGTTGGCGTTGATGCCCTCCAGCTTTTTGAAGGTTCTGGTAAAATGGGCGGCATCGGCATAGCCCACCATTTCGCCGATCTGGCCGATTTTCAGGCCGGGGTTTTCCAGAAGGCGCTTGGCATTCTCAATGCGGATGGAATTGAGAATATCGTAGAAGCTCATTTCCATGTACTTGTTCAGGAGCTTACTCAGGTGCCACTGGGACACATAGCACCGGTCCGCCACCTCCTGCAGCGTCAGCTTCTCCTGGTAGTGCTCACGCATATAGCTCACAGCGGAATCCACCAGGAAGCTGCCTGCGCCCTGGTGCTTTTCCTCCTCCTCGGGCTGCTCCTCCTGAGGTCGGGCGGAAAGCTCTTTTAATTTGGCGGTCATGGCTTCCAGGGCCTCATTGATCTCCGCCATTTTGCTGGGCTTCAGGAGAAACCGGGTGACACCCAGGCGGATGGCCTCCTGGGCATAGGAAAAGTCCCGGTAGCCCGTCATCACCGTCACCTGCATATCCGGGAACTCACTGCGCAGCCCCGCCAGCATGGTCAGGCCGCTCTGCCCGGGCATCCGGATGTCCGTAAAGAGGATATCCGGCTTTTCCTGCCGGATCAGGTCGTTGCCGGACTTGGCGTCAAAGGCCGTGCCCACCACCTGGCAGTCGTAATTCTCCCACTTGACGACCCGTTTCAGACCCTCCAGAATGACAGCCTCATCATCAATCAGAACAACACGGTACATTTTCTCTCTCCTCATCCATTGAGCTTTAGTGCGGCCTCGATGGCCTTCTCCGGCGTGACCTTTCCCGTTACCACCCGCCGGATGTTGGTAAACAGATAGTCCTTTGCAGCTGCGGACATCCGGTCCTGCACAGCCCCCACAACGCCGGTGAGCGCTGCATTGCAGTCTGCCGCAGACTGCTCCAGCGCGTTCAGGTCTTTCGGCACAGCGCCGCTTTTCAGAGCGGTGATCTCCGTCTTCACAAAGGTGCTCAAGGTCTCGTCGCTGGTCAGCTGGCTCACAAATTCCACGGCTGCGGCCCGCTTCTGGGGATCGTTCCAGGCCTTTCTCGAGATAAAATAGCCCATGGAGATGCCGCCGATGGTATCCGTGGCCGGACGCTCTCCCTTGCCGGGAACGCAGCAGACCACATAGTTTTCCAGATTCTGGGGGTAGTTCTCCGCAAAATAGCCGCATTTCCAGGACCCGTCCACAAGAAACGCCGCCATCCCCTCGGCAAACTGGATGACCGTCTCCGAATCGGTAGCGGTCATGGTATTGGCCGGAAAGTAGCCCGCATCGTAGAGCTGCTTCAGATCCTTCAGGGCCGCGATCCATTTTTCCGCAGTCTCGTCCATAACCAACTGCCCGTTTTCCAGCCTGGGCAGCTCCAGCTGGTTTTCCAGGCTGCCATTGTTCATGATCAGAAACTCAAACAGATAGTGGGGGATCTCCGACAAAGAGCAGGCGATGGGGATAAAGCCCGCCTGCTTGATTTTTTCACAGTCCTCCAGGAATTGGTCCCAGGTGTAGTCCGGCCCCGGAACCGCCACGCCGCTTCTCTCCAAAACCTGTCTGTTTACAAACAGGTTCTCCCAGTAGCCGGTGGAGGGCACGGCATAGTGCTTGCCGTCCGCAGCCTCAGCAATCATAGCGGGCTTCATATTGGTGGCGTAGTCCGGGTACATGGTCCTTACTTCCTCGATGGACACCAGCTTGCCCGCCCGGATAAAGGGCTCGGCATCGGCATTGGTGAAGAAGAACAGCACATCCGGGTCAGACCCGGTTTCAAAATCCGTGAACACCTTGTAGCGCCATTCTTCACTGGATTTTGAAGAATCGTCCAGCACCCGGTTTCCCGTGGAGGCCTCGTAGGCTGCCACGGCATTTTCATAATTTTTTCGGTTGCCATCGTCTGCGCCATAAGAGGTCACGACCTTCAGTTCGACGCTTTCATGCTGTGTTTCAGAACCCATTGTGTTCTCCTCCTTCGGGGAGAACACCCGGCTTGCACAGGCCGCAAGCCCCACACACAGCATCAGGCACAGGGCCGCCGCTGCAATTTTCCTCATTTTTCGCTCACCTCTCCGGATTCTTTTTCCGCCTGTGCGGCGCTCTCCCGCGGGATCACCAGCCTTGCCCGGATAACCCCGGGAGAAGCCTCCTCCACCGTCAGGCCGCCCCGGTCGCCATAGAGCAGCTTCATGCGCTTGTACACATTGCGCAGGCCAACCCTGCGCTTTTCCAGCGGCGCGTCGGAGCAGATGCGCCGGATATTCTCCCGGTCCTTCTCCGTCATGGTGCCCTCGTGGAACACCTCCAGGGTGACATTCTGCTCGGTCTGGCAGGCCCGGAGCGTCAGCTTTCCGCCCCGGTTGGGGGTAATATCGTGCTCCACGGCATTCTCCACAATGGGCTGCAAAATAAGCCTTGGCACCGGTATCTTTGCCGCCTCCTCCTCAATTTCCCGCTCCACCTGGAGTCTGCCGCCCAGGCGCTCATTGATGATAAACAGGTAGGCATCCACATAACTGAGCTCCTCTTTCAGGGGGATCTGGTTTCTGCCGTCCCGGTCCAGCACGGCCCCCATCATGGTGGACAGTGCCTCGATCATGGCGCTGACCCGGTCGTCTCCCGCCATGCGGGCCTCCCAGTTGATGATCTCCAGCGTGTTGTTCAGGAAATGGGGATTGATCTGGGATTGCAGGGCCTTCATCTCCGCCCGCTGGGTGGCCCGCTGCTCCTGATAGGCCCGCTGGAACTGGTTCTCCAGCTCTCCGGACATGGTATTGAAGTTCCGGAATATCTGCTCAAATTCCCGGTTGGGAGCAGAAGCGGCAATCTGATAGCCCCGCTTGCCGGATTCCACCCGGGCATTGGCGTCTGCCAGAATTTCCATGGGACTTGTGACATTCTTATAATACTGCCGCACCACGATAATCATCAGCGGCAGCACCATCAGCACCACCATGCCGATGCCGAAGAGAATCCAGGGATTCTCCGTCCAGGGATTGAATTCCTCCGTGGTGCCCGTCAGCGCCAGCACATGGCCATCCACCGTGCGGGTGCTGTAGAGGTCCTGCCGGACGGGGCGGGATTCCTCCCAGTCCACCGGTACGAAGCTGTCCTCCCGCAGCCGGTAGGGGTTCCCGTCCAGCCATACTCTGACGTTCTCCACCCGGACAACGGCGGAAATGGGCCGGAAAAAGGCATCCGCATCCAGAAGCATGATGACCGATGCATAGGGCTGGAAATTCATGTCCAGCAGATTCCGGACCATGTACAGCTCCCCGTCATAGGACAGGAAGCGGATCATGGTATCGGTTTTCCCCATCTGCTCCATAATATCCGGCAGCCTCTTCTGGAACTTGTGAATCAGATCGATGCCGGTGGTTCCGCTGGTCAGGTGGTAGGCGCTGACGGCCACAGAATCCTCCCAATAGTGGACAATGACGCCCTTATACAGGCTGGTCCGTGTGAATATCCGCAGGTAGTCATTGGTCTGCAGGTACAGCTCCGCCCGGTCGCCGTTCGTTGTATAGCTCTGGTAGGCCTGCCGGATGAGACCGTCGTAGGACACGGATTTGGAGGCGGCAATGGCCTCCTCCAATCTGCTCTGGACCTGCTCCATGGCCTTTTGGGCGCTGAAATCGATTTCCTGTTCGATGGTCTGGCTGTAGGTCCGCTCAAAGAAGGCCCCCGCAACCGTCAGAACGATCACAATGGGGACCAGCCAGCAAGCCAGGATCATGGCAAGCAGTCCGGATTTTAAGAAAAAACGCTTCGCAGTTTTCTTCTTCATACGCTACCTCTGCCGTTTGTTCCAGTCATTTCCCCCATTGTAGCACAAAGCCGGGACTCCCGCAAGTGGACTCCCGGCAATTTGTATAAATTACAAATCCAAGGCGTTTCGCCAGATGTGAATATAATCCAAAGCCTGGGCTCTGGTCTCGCCCTCTGCGGCCATACGCAGCAGGGGCTCCGTGCCGGAGAAGCGGCAGATGATCCAGCTTCCGTCCTTGAAAAAGACCTTGCAGCCGTCTGCACGGCTCACGCGGTCGATCTCCTTGCCGAAGTCCGGCAGCTGCTCCTGCACAAAGAGAAGCTCCTGCAGCTCCGTCTTCCGGGCGGGCTTCATGGAGAAGGCCGCATCCTCATAATAGAGCATTCCGTATTTGTCGGTGATCTCCTTGTAGAGCTCGGAAACGCTCTTTCCGGTGACGGCCAGCATCTCCACCAGCAGAGCTGCGGCATAGATGCCGTCCTTGCCCGCAATGTGGCCCCGCACGGCCATGCCGCCGGAGGATTCGCCGCCCACCACGGCATTGGTCTCGGCCATCTTTGCAGAAATGAATTTGAAGCCAACATTCACCTCATAACACTTCTCACCGAAATCCGCCGCCACCCGGTCCAGCAGGTGGGTGGTGGAATTGTTCCGGACACAGGGGCCGGTCCAGCCCCGGTACTTGCGCAGATAGTAGTACAGCAGCACAAGCAATGTATTCGGGTGCAGGAAGTTGCCCTCCTCGTCGATGACGCCCAGACGGTCCGCGTCGCCGTCTGTGGCCAGACCCAGATTGCAGTGGTTGTCCACCACATAGTTGCTCAGCAGATGCAATGTGTCCGCGCTGGGGGCGGGCATTTTGCCGCCGAAGAGGGTATCGTGCTGGTCGTGGATCACGTCCACATCGCAGCGGCAGGTCATCAGGATGGTCCGCAGGCTGCTCTGGCTGACGCCATACATGGGGTCTACCGCAATGCGCAGCCGGGAGGCTTTGATCTTCTCCACATCCAGGAATTGCAGGATGCTGTCGATATACTCGTTGAAGGGGTAGATCTCCCGGATCTTCCCCTGCTCCAGCGCCACATCGTAGTCCACCTCGGGGATGGCTGCGGGGGCGACCTTGGCGATCTCCGCCTCGATCTTATTGGTCACCGTCTTGTCCGCGTCCCGGCCCCCGGCGGTAAAGACCTTGATGCCATTGTAAATGGCGGGGTTGTGGCTGGCGGTGACCGCCATGCCATAGGGCAGGTCATACTGCTTCACCGTGAACATGATCAGCGGCGTGGGAGAGGAGCGGTTGACGACCAGGGGCTTATAGCCGTAGCCTGCCAGGACCTCGGCCACCCAGTGGCAGGCCTCCTTGGACAGGAAGCGCCGGTCATAGCCCACGCAGACCTCCGTGCCCTCCAGGCCCTCGGCCTTCATGAGTCCGCACAGGCCCGCCGCCACCAGGCGGATATTGGCTCTTGTAAATTCATCGGCAATGACGGCACGCCAGCCGCCGGTTCCGAACTTGATCATCTTTTTTCTCCTCTCTCAGCCCATGATAACTTCGATTTCACTGACGCTGCCCGGAGCCTGAACAGGGATGGAATCCACGGTCTCGCCGTTCAGCCGGATCTCCGCCACGCCCTTTTCCACGCCCTTGGGGTTCGTCACACGGATGCGGTACTCCGCCCCCCGCCAGATGCGGTCCACCGCAAATTCCTTCCAGTCCGCCGGGATGCAGGGGTCTACCGTCAGGCTGTCGAACTCCGGGCGAACGCCCAGCAGGTACTGGGTGGCCGCATAGTAGGCCCAGCCGGCGGAGCCGGTCATGAAGGGATGGTGGGCCTCGCCGAAGGTCGTATGGTCTCTGCCGGAGACGAACTGGCAATAGGAATAGGGCTCCGACTTGCGGACCTCGATCCGGTCATTCTGCATGGCGGGACACAGGGCGTCGTAGAACTTCATGGCCCGGCTGCCCCGGCCCAGGACCGCCTCGGCGCACCAGGCCCAGGGGTTGGGATGGCTGAAAATGGAGCCGTTCTCCTTCAGGCCCGGATAGACCCGTGTGACGAAGCCGATGTCGTCATCCGGCACGGTGAAGCAGGGGGCGTTCAGCATCAGGCCGTAGGGGGTATACAGGTACTCGTCCACGGCGTCCATGGCCAGCTTTCCCTGCTCGGGGTCTGCCACGCCGGAGAGCACCGCCCAGGTGTTGCTCTCCATGTGCACCCGGCCTTCGGTATCCGCCTGGGTGCCGATCTTCCGGCCCTTGGCGGTAATGCCACGGATGAACCACTGGCCGTCCCAGAGCTCCTGGCGGCTGATTTTCTTCACGGCGGCGGCCATGGTCTCATAGTATTCCGCATCGCCGTTCCGGCCCAGCTTCTTGGCCAGCTCCACAAAATTGCAGATGGCCCAATAGTGCAGGAAGCTGACCATGGCGCTCTCGCCGCCGCCCAGGTTCAGGCAGTCGTTCCAGTCCGCCCGCAGGCCCTTGCAGATGCCGTGCGCGCCTACCTGCTTGGCGGAGAAGTCCAGGATGCGCTTCATATGGTCGTAGACCGTGCCCTCGCCGCCGTCGGCATAGCGCACCACCGTATCCACAAAGCCCACGTCGCCGGTCTCCCGGACGTACTGGACGATGGAACTCACCAGCCACAGGGCATCGTCTGCGCAGGCGTCCTTCAAGCCGTGGACGATCTGGCTCTTGTCCGGGGTGGGCACCACCGTAGGGGACTTAAAGGACTGCTGCTTCTCCTCGGGCTCGAACCACCTGGGCTCGAACAGGTGCAGGCCGTAGCCCTCATAGGTCAGGGCCTTCAGCAGCTGTACAATGCGCTTCTTGCAGCCCTCGGGATCGGCATGGATCACCATCATAGCGTCCTGTGCGGTGTCCCGGTAGCCCAGGCCCACACGGCCGCCCACCTCGATGAAGGAGGTGAACCGGGAGAACATGACGTTGATCTCGCTCTGATACAGGTTCCAGATGTTCAGCTCGGTATTCATGGCCTCGCTGGGGGTGGAGACCTGGAGGCATTTCAGGCGCTCGTCCCAGAATTTTGCGGTCTCGGCAAAGTCCCGGTCCACCCTCTGCTGGGTGTACTTCCGGCGCATGGTGCGCCCCGTTTCCAGGCCGCCCTCTCCCAGCAGGAACAGAAGCCGCTGCTCCTGGCCGGGCTCCAGGGTAATGGTCTTCATCAGCGCGCCGCAGTGGTTGCCGCCCTTCCGGAAGGAGCCGGAGCACTTGCCTGTCTCCACGGCCTGGGGATTCCGCTCGGTGCGGTAATCCCCCAGGAAGGCATCCCGGCAGCAGTCGAAGCCGTCCGGGGTGAAGTCAGCGGTGAAGAACTGGAAGCCGTCCTCTTCATAATAGAGGTCCTCTTCGATAATGCCGTCTTCATACCGGCTGCCGGTGGCATAGAGGCTCATCTGGAAATTCTGGTTGTCCATGGGAATCTGGTGGAAGCTGAATTCCAGATAGGAAAATACGGACAGATTCCGCTTTTTTCCGGAATCGTTGCGCAGCCGCACGTCCCAGATCTCCACCGGGTCGTCAATGGCCGCAAACAGGGTCTGCTGGGCATTGATGCCGGAGTAGTCGCAGAGGTACTTGCTGTAGCTCAGGCCGTGGCGGCAGGAATAGTGCTCCTTGGGCTTGCCCACGGGCTGCCAGGACACGGACCAGAAGTCCCCGGTATCGTTGTCCCGGAGGTAGACATAGTGGCCGGGGCCGTCCACGGGGCCGTTGGGCCGGAAGCGGGTAATGCGGTGATACTCCGGGGACTTGTAGAGCACATAGCCCGCCGCAGTGTGGTTGAAGACACCGTAGAAATCCTTCAGGCCAATGTAGTTGGTCCAGGATGCGGGCACATCCACCCGGTCGATGACATACTCCCGGCTGGCGTTGTCAAAATAGCCATAACGCATAGGACAGATTCCTCCCATGATGATTTTTTCTGCCCTTAGTATACCGGATTGTTCGGCAAGTTGAAAGAGACACAGCGGTTAATTCTTGTCTCTGCTTGTCCATCTTGTACACAGGCGGAAAAAGCGCGGCGGCGCTCCCGCCGTTTTCTCTTCTTGACGAACAGGTGTCTTCGTGATATGGTTGGTCTATCCTAATTTCTTGGAAAGGAAACACACAAGATGGAATATACATCCCTTCCCCAGGCCCTGGAAGCCCTGGAAAAGCTCCAGAGCACCCTGTTTGCCTACAACCACGCCATGGGCATCCTCAGCCAGGACGCCTCCACCGCCGCCCCTGAGGGCTCCTGGGAAGCCCGGGGGAAAACCATGGAGGTGCTGACTCGAGTCTGCTATGACCTGACCGCCGACCCTCGCAACGGCATTCTCTACGACTACCTGTCCGCCCACGCTTCGGAACTCACCCCCATCCAGGCCCGGGAGCTGGAGGTGCTGAAAAAGACCTACGACCGGATGCGCCGCATCCCCGCCCGGG
>JABLTL010147770.1_pt1 | contig 11688 bp, 13 predicted proteins | sample 7160151 | NCBI WGS metagenome assembly JABLTL01 (sample SAMN14651223, study PRJNA627086) | human gut metagenome | isolation source: feces | host: Homo sapiens
CAAGGGGAGAGAGGAAGGCGCTCCAAAGGCGCTTTCCCCTCTCCCCTTAGGTTTTCTCCCAAATCAGTTATTCCTCTTGAGCGACGAGAAGAGCGGGAGCATTGCTTTTGCAATGCTCAGACGGGCATCCCTCTTTCCTGACCTCTCTCCTCTTCTGCCATAATGGGGTGTTGGCGATAAGACACACAAACGATTGTGTTTGAAAAGCCGCCGTAAGCGGAACGCTGACGCTCTGTCCGACCCGGGGGACTGTACAGATATCTCAGGATAGTGCGTTTTTTGGAAGTTTCGGTGATAGTGCAGTTGCACCGATACACTCACGAAATTATTAACAACTTATCGCACCGAAACTGTTTCCGGCGTTGTTGGTTGTATAATTATTTCACTGTTTTTTTACAATATGTTGCATTGTAATTTTAATGAAATTTGATAAGCTAAGAAGCTGTGATGAAATTTTGCATTTCTTCACAGCTTCTATTTTTATGCAGACTGTCGAAAAACCTATATAATTTTTGAAAATGGGGTTGCGGATAAGCACTTTTTTGAAATAACAGACTTTTTCTACAAACTGATTTTTATGATCATTTCTTTTTCTTCAGCGCTTTTTTCATTGTCAATTCATAGCTCATATCGACAAGCATTTTTATCTTATCATCGGGCGCACTGCCGTCAAGGGCGACAGTTATCCAGTTTTCTTTATTCATATGATATGCGGGATAAAAGCCTGGTTCCATTCTGAGCGAACCGATTAGCAGAGGGTCGCATTTCAGATTGACAACATCTATAATATCCTGAACTCCAAGCCCGAGCCTGCTTTTCGGTATATCCATTATCATCGCAAACCACTTTTTCGTATCGTTGTGACGATAAGCCTGAAACCCGGGATTTTTTTCAAACAATCTTTCAGCGGTAACGCCGTATTTATCGGTTATGTATTTGTCAAGCTGTGAACGATTCATTATCACGCCTTCTTTACCGTGTATATACCGCCTGCACCGCAGGCTACAGCGCCGCTTATCTCAAGGTCGGCAAGTATCTCGCTGAGCTCCCCGAAAGATAAATCACTCACCGCCATAATGCCGTCAAGCGTTATCCCGTCGCTTTTTACGATAATTCCGAGTATTTCTGCGACGGCACTCGCATTTTCGGGATTTGCCGCTGTACCGCCGTTCTGCTCCGCTTTGACATCATCGGCAATTATCGGAGCTGACATATCCGCCGGATCTGCCGATTTCAACGGCTGTACCTCTGTGCCTTTTATTTCGGCAACAGGCTTGATCTCTGTTGTTTGCTTTGTTGTTTTTCTGCGCTTTTTAAGCACATTTTCGGGTGTCACACGGAAATAATCTATTTCTTTTTCTTTGTCGGCGATACTTGTGATCTTAAAACGCGGCGCATCAGCCGCTTTCACTTTCTTCAAAAGTATATTCTCATTTTTCACCATTGGTGCAGATGCCGTTTCCGTATCTTTTTCAACCGCCACGATTTTCGTTTCGGGTACGCATTCATCTTTTTCCCTATGTATCACAAAGCTTGTCAGCTGTGCCTTGTCAAGATATGTATCGTCTATCACATTGCTGTAAGTCGGATAAAACTCGTTAATTATGTCGTAAAAATCAAACACAGGGTGAGCACCGTCACGCAAATATCTTATAACCCGACTGTAACGCCTGTCGAGCGTATCCTCCGGAACTGTGAAAAACAGCTCTCGATCCTGTTCAAAAGCGTGATTTGCAGTTAGCAGACTACCGCTTTGATTATACGAGCCTACAACCGCAGTCCCGTGTGAAAGCCCGGATATTATGCGGTTTCTGAACTTAAAATAGTCTGAGTTGCACGGAGTATCCGGCAGAAGCTCGGATATTACCGCACCGCCGTTATCGGTTATCTCTTTTCTGAGCCCGAACGAGCCTTTCGGATAATCAACGGTTATCCCGCAGGCAAGTACGGCAACTGTCGGTTTTCCGTGACGGATACTGTTATTATGCGCGATCCTGTCTATTCCCTTTGCAAAACCGCTTACAAGTACAATATCACATCTCGCAAGATTATAACAGATATTCTCCGCCATTCTCACAGCCGCTGCGGACGGCTCTCTCGGACCTACTACCGCTACAGCAAGCTTATTGTCAAAACAGCCGATATTGCCGGATACAAACAGCACTACAGGCGGATCGAATATATTTTTCAGATTATCGGGATATATCACGTCATCAAGCGTCACTATCCCGATATTATTTTCTTTGCAATAGTCGATAATAGCCTTTGATCGTTCAAGTGTTGCTTTGCGTGCAGCATCATGCCTGTTAGACGGAATAAGCGACATATCTCCGCCGCTTATACGCTCATACGCCTTGCGCGCATTTCCGCATGCTCTTATTACCTCATGTATCTTCGGGTTTCCGCCGCCGAATATTTGCAGCAAATAGATGTAATATTCCATAGGCCCTCTAAAGCTATCGCCGCAAGTATTACCCGCGGCGAAATTTATCATAAATTGTTTTTCTTGTTATCCTCGTTGCGAATTTGAACCCTTCTTATCTTGCCGCTGATAGTCTTCGGCAATTCTTCGACAAATTCAACTATTCTCGGATATTTATAAGGTGCAGTATTCTTCTTAACATAGTTCTGAAGCTCTTTTTTCAGCTCTTCAGACGGCTCATATCCTCTTGCAAGCACTATAGTCGCTTTTACCACCTGACCTCTTATCGGGTCGGGTGCACCGGTTACCGCACATTCAAGCACCGAAGGATGAGCAATAAGCACACTCTCTATTTCAAACGGTCCTATGCGATAACCGCTTGCTTTGATAACATCATCGTTTCTTCCGACATACCAGAAATAACCGTCCTCGTCTTTCCACGCTGTGTCGCCTGTGTGATAAAGCCCGTCATGCCATGCCTGGTCTGTAAGCTCCTCATCACGGTAATAGCCGTCAAAAAGTCCGTCTTTACCGCGCTCGGCACGTACAACTATCTCACCAACCTCTCCGACAGGAACGGGATTTCCGTCATCATCAACAACATCAACATCGTAAAGAGGTGTAGGCTTACCCATTGAACCCGGCTTCGGTGTCATACCTACAAGGTTTGCAAGCAGAGCGGTAGACTCAGTCTGACCGAAAGCTTCCATCAGCTTTAAACCGGTAAACTCAAGCCACTTGTTGTATACCTCTGGATTGAGCGCCTCACCCGCGATAGCCGAATACTTAAGACTTGAAAGGTCATAATTTTCAAGTCCCTCTTTTATAAAGAAACGGAACATAGTAGGCGGCGCACAAAATGATGTGATCTTGTAGTTCTGCATTATCCTGAGCATATCTGTCGGAATGAACTTATCAAAGTCGTATACGAATACGCAGGCACCGAGCGACATCTGACCGAACAGTTTGCCCCATGCGGCTTTTCCCCAACCCGTATCGGAAATAGTAAGATGAATACCGTCCGGGTCAACATTCTGCCAATGCGCCGCAGTCTGTATATGAGCAAGTGCGTACCTGTGATTATGGATAACCATCTTCGGATAGCCCGTTGTACCCGACGTGAAATAAAGCAGCATATGCTCTCTTGTATCGGTTTGTACACGCTCCATAGTTTCGGGCATATTTGCGACCTCATCGTCAAATGACACCCAACCGTCCTTGTGTCCGTTAGCTATAAACTTGATAAGCCCGTCGGCGTGTATCTCTTCCTGAGCCTCGTCAACGTATTTTGCGATATCGGGGTTATACCCGGTACATACTATTGCCTTAACACTCGCGCGCTCAAAGCGATACGTAAAATCGTGAGTTGTAAGCAAGTGCGTTGCCGGGATCGCTATAGCGCCAAGCTTTATAAGACCGATTATTGCGATCCAGAACTGATAATTTCTTTTAAGCACCAACATTACTGTATCGCCCTTTTTGATACCGTATGAAGCAAAAAGATTAGCTGCCCTGGTCGACAGCTTTGACAGCTGTGAATAAGAAAAATCGTGGCGGTTCTCCTGCAGATCGATATGAATAAGCGCTTTTCTTTCAGGATCTATCTCGCCGAATTTATCTATGATATCATAACCGAAATTGAAGTTGTCGGGGCAATCGATCTCGAACTTATTGAGAATGCCGTTCTTATCAAAGCCCTCTTTAACAAATCTCTTATAGTAATTTTTAACCTGTTCCATTAAATCTCTTTCCGTTCCTTATTTTATCAGATGAGTATAGCAAGGAACTTACAGTCCTTACCTTCTATGGCGATCATACCGTGCGGATTCATACTGTCATAATAAATACAATCACCTTCATTGATTATTTCAACATGATTGCCTATCTGAAATTTCATAGTTCCCGATATTATGTAATCCATCTCCTGACCGTCATGCACGGAAAGATGTATCGGCTTATTCTGCTCTTCCTCATCATAAGGCGCTGTTACAAGCAACGGTTCGATCTTTTTATTCTTAAAAAGATAAGCAAGATGCTGATATGCAAACCTTTCACGGCGCTCAATAGGAAGTCCCTTATCCTTGCGTACGATCGAATATGTGTTGAGCTTCGGCGTTACTCCGGTAAGAAGCTCTATAAGCTCGATTCCGAGAGCATTGGCGGCTTGATTAAGAAACGAAAGTGAAAAATCCTTTTCTCCGTTCTCAAGCGAAACATATTCTTCTGTCGAAACATTCGTCTTGCTTGCCATCTCTCCGACAGAAATATCGAGATATTCTCTTGTGTTTTTCAGTCTGCCGGAAACATCTTTGATATTATAATCCATACTGACCTCCATAACGGATATATTACTTGATTTTTAAAAATGTATTCATGCTTTTCGTGCTTTATTTATCATATTATAACAAAAAAGCACTTTAAAATCAATAGTTTCTGCCGCTATTCGGCGCATTTCACACTGTGAATTTATCAGAAATACTGTTGTATAACGTTATGCTCATACCATCAACATCAAGCAGTTCGCTTACCGAAGTAAAATCTCCGTTATTTTTCCGGTAAAGAATAATGTTTTCAGCCAGTTCCTGTGTTACTCCCTCAACCGCCAGAAGCTGATTTATCTGCGCATTATTGAGATTGACCTTTGCAGCGCCGTATGACTCGTTTCGGTTGTAGTAACCGGAACTGCCGGTAACGGTAAACTGCGCACACAGTATCTTATACACATCATCATTGACAGCGGGTATAGATTTCAGCTCATACATAGAAGAAATTTTCCCGACCTTATCGCGATAGTTGACTATGTCATGAGCTATCTGTCTGCCGACACCTTTTACCTGCATAAGCGTATCAAGATCGACTTTGTTGATGTCTGTCTTTTTCGTGTTAATGTTCTCGAATGAGGACGACACCTCGGCCGCAGAATAGATCCATGCGTTATCACGTTTTGACTTATCTTCATAATAATATAAAACAACAGTGAGCATTACGGTAAGGACAAGTACTCCTGCGCCGATGATGACCGCATTATGCACCTTCCCTTTCATAACACTCACTCCAAGCCGTTATATCATTTTTTACACGAAAAGAATTTGCAATACGCACCAAGCCTGCATTCGCCGCACTGCGGTGCTCTCGCGCCGCAAACAAGTCTGCCGTGCCATACAAGCCTGTGACAAAGCATAAGGCCGTCTTTCGGGGGTATCACTGCAGAAAGCTGTTTTTCGACCTTGAATGCATCTTTTGTGCCGTCCGTTAATCCGATCCTGCCGCTGACCCTTATAACGTGTGTATCACACACAAGCGCAGGCTTCCCGTACAAGTCGCCCACAATAAGATTTGCGGTTTTCCTGCCCACTCCCGGCAGCTTAACAAGCTGCTCAATGGTATCCGGAACTCTCCCGTCAAACTCATCGCGTATCATGCGACACATCATAACTATATCGACAGCCTTTGTCTTATACAGTCCGCAGGAACGTATATATTCTTCAACCTCGTCAGGCTCAGCCGCCGCAAAACTGTCTACATCAGGAAACCTCGCAAACAATGCCGTAGTTACAAGATTAACCCTCTTATCCGTGCACTGTGCCGAAAGCCTTGTTGCTATCAGCAATTCGTGCGGTTTTTCATAATTAAGCGCACATTTTACATCGGGATAACACTCAGCAAGCACATCAATAACAAGCCTTGCTCTTTCCTTTTTGGTCATAAATATCTCTTTTCTCGCGGTTATAACTATATATTATACGATATCGACACAGTTGTCAAGTTTTGTCGACAATTTTTTGTATTTTTCTTTTGAAAAAACGGAACAGTTTCGGGACACACTGCCTATAATCATTGCTAAAATCACATACGCCGATATACAAAAAATCCCCTTAGCAACTGCGTAAATCCGCATTGCTAAAGGGATTGTTGGTGAAGCAAGACAAATTAAAAGCGAACTCATCGTTATTTGTGGTAAAACCAAGCGTTTCGGCGTTTACCGTTTTAGGCTTACCGCTTGTGTTGAAGAAAAAAACGGCTCTATCGTCATAAAGGTAAATCTTATTGATAAAAACATTGATAAGTGTTTTCCGATAACTCAAACTGTCTGCCTTGCCTTTTTTTAGACTTGAAAGGAAGAAAATAATTTCGTCTTCTGTCACGACAACGTTGCTTGCTTTTTCAATCTCATATTGTTTTTCAGCGTCATCTTTTTCTGCTGACAAGCGTTTCATTTCAGCAAATAGCATTTTTCGTGTTGTTTCATCGTCACATTCTGAAATCGCCGACATAATGTTGCTTTGCCGCCTTTCAACATCTTTGATTTGCTTTGCAAGACGGTTAAGCTCCGACCTATCTGCTTCTTTTTCGCACAGTGCAACGACTTCTTTTGCGATTTTCTTAATGTTGCTTGCTGTAAGCAACTTACGGCATTCTGCAACAACAAAACTTTCGATAACTTCCTTTTTCACAGCCTTTTTGTCACACGCTTTTTTCTTTGCGTTGTTGCATTTGTAATAGAAATAAACCGTTCCCGTGTGTGATTTGCCGCTTGTTCCTGTCATCATTTCGCCGCAGTGCCCGCAAAACAATTTTGTGGTAAGCAAATATTCGCTTATCGCTTTTGTCCGTGCAGGCGCTTTTCTGTTTACCGATAATCTTTCTTGTACAGCGTTGAAAACTTCATCGGGTACAATACGAGGAATAGCGTCGGGAATTTCAACACCATTATAAGAATATGTGCCGACGTATTTCCTATTTTTTAATAGGTGTCGCAACGAATTTTTGTTGAATGGCGCTCCCAGTGTTGTTCTGTAACCGTGACTGTTGAGCCAGTCGTTGATTTCTACAATTGTATGACCGCTTGCGTACATTTCAAATATCTTAACGACAGCAGGCGCAGTATCGTCATCAACAACGTACAGCTTATTAACCGTCTTAAATCCGAACGGAATGCTTCCACCGTTTGAAATTGCCTTTTGTGCGTTGATATTCATTCCGCGTCGCACTTTTTGTGATAGTTCCGCAGAAAAGTATTCTGCCATACTTTCAAGAACGCCCTCAACGAGAATGCCGCTTGCGTCATCGGCTATGTTTTCTCGTGCCGAAAGAACACGAACGCCGTATTTTTTTAATCTTGCCTTATATGTAGCGCTGTCGTATCGGTTGCGGGCAAATCGGTCAAGCTGATAAACGATAACGTATTGAAATTGCTTTTTCTGTGCGTCATCAATCATCTTTAAAAAGTTCGGTCGTGCGTCTGTTGTGCCGCTAATAGCACGGTCGACATATTCACCGACGATAGTGTAACCGTTTCTTTGAGCGTATGCGTTGCATTCGGCAAGTTGCCCCTCGATACTCTGTTCCGTCTGATTGTGGCTTGAAAATCTCGCATAAATAACCGCACTTGTCATAAGTTTCAACTTCCTTTCGCTGTGTTTTTCTTTCGGTTCGGGCGCTTCTGCTTTGGCATTTCGTCGCTATACAGATAAGCAAACGCTTCTGCAAAGTTCTCAGCCGTCGGAGCTTGATTGATTTTTGATAAAAAGCTATAGCAGATGTTGCGTAGGTCGTTGCACCGCTTATTCACGGCTTCTTCATCACTTCCGCTTTCGGCTTGCCAGTTCTTGCAAATACATTCTCTGCGACTGCGTAGGGCTTGTTTCATCGTTGTGACAGCGTCAAAACAGCTTCTATTTTTCGTTGCCCGCCCGAGCATTACTTTATTGCCCGCTTTTCGATTGAAGCAAGGGCTGGTGCGTGTACAATACTCAAACTCGAGCGACGGAGTTGCAAACCACAAGCCGCAATGTTTACAGCGAACAAGCCGTAAATCATTGAATGCGCAAAAAAACAGATACGCAACAAAAATTTCTGTGACATTTGACAAATCCTTGAACATCATAACGTTTTTGCTTTCGTAAGGCACGCCGTCTTTTACACCGCTTTCGTCGCACAACACAGCCGCCGATGACATTCCGCATTCGAGCCGCATTTTTTCAACCTCACGGAGCGACGGCTTAAAACTCGTCTTATCTTTCAACAACGCAGGAATGTTCAGCATTGAAGCACCGATTTCACGTTCCCCGAAAATAGTACACCCCTCGAGAACGCTTTTCCCGCCGTCAAGTTCTGTCTTTATGTGCTTTATAATTGTGTCTGAAAGCGTTGTTGCGTCTTTGTCGTAATTTGGAAAATGCTTTTCAAGAATTGCAATTACATCACCTAAAAAATTCGCCGTAGGTAACTTCCAAGACGCTGAAATTCGGTCATTTTTCACAACAGTTTCAGTATCTCCGATAATCAAAGTAAACATTAAACCACCTCTTTAAAATCTTTGCTTACACTTATAATTATAGCATATTTTCACTGGTTTGTAAAGCACAATTGTTGATGTTATACTTTAAACAGAACAAAAAAGTGCACGATTATGTTCTATCAAACTCTAAACCTTGAAAGGACATATCAAAAATGAATAATTCAGAAATCAGAATGATGATGAAGCGCCGCCGTGTTCGACAGTACGAGGTTGCCGAAAAACTCGGCGTTTCTGAAGGTTGTTTTTGCCGTGAACTGCGCAAAGAACTGAACGGAAAGCGAAAAGCTGAAGTTATCGCCGCTATTGAAGCAATTGCAGGTGAGAATAATGCGTGACGAAAGAATGACAGAGCTGTCAACAGAGGGCGCAAAACGCTTTGCAATGGCTGTTTTCAGCGATGTAGCCGCTTACGTTGCCGCTCATCGTGACGAATACGAGAAATGGCGAGAGGAGCGCAAGCGTGGAACTGAAAACGAAATTTGAAACAACCCTCACATTCGATGATTTTCACCGCAGAAACCGTGCCGGCGCTTATTGTGGCGTTAACGATTATGCGTTTCTTTTGTATTTTTGCAATGACAGACCGATGTTTTTTTACAGCGGTGTTCCCTACCTTTACGAAAACGGCGTTTACAAGCCCGATGAAAGCGGCGCAAGGCTAAAATCCGAAATTCGTGACATTATTTACGACAGGCTTGTGAAAGCACCGACTATACGAAGAATTTTCGACCTCATCGCAAGTGCGGCTGAACTACAACTTTCGGAAAACGAAATAAACACATATCCGCCCGAATGGATATGCTTTAAAAACGGTATGTACGACACCAAAAGCAACATTTTAATTCCGCACAGCCCCTCGTTCAAATGCACAAATCAGATTGACTTCAGCTTCAATCCTTACGCAAAAACACAAGCAGGTGCTTTTGACAAATGGCTTGATTTTGCCGTACCGAACGACGCTGACAAAACGACTATAATGCAGTTTTTCGGGCTGACGCTGACACGAGATACCCGCTTTCAGAAATTTTTGATTTTAAACGGTTGCGGTGGCACTGGAAAATCGACGTTAATTCGGCTCATCGAAAGCGTTGTCGGCGATGAAAACACGGCTCACATATCGCTTATAGAGCTTTCAGAACGGTTTGCAACGTATGGACTAAAAGGCAAACTGCTAAACACTTGCGCCGACCTTGAAACAAGTGCCCTATATGAAACCGCTGTGATTAAAAAACTCGTCGGCGAAGATACCATTCGTGCCGAAAAGAAAGGACACGACGCTTTCAGCTTTCACAGTACGGCTCGGTTGATTTTTTCAGCTAACGAACTGCCAGTTGTGAAAGGCGAAAAATCTGACGGTTTTTACCGCAGGCTTCTCGTCGTAAATATGAACCAAAAACCAAAAACGGTCAACCCCGACCTTTTCGCCGAACTTTTCGAGTGCAAAGAGCGAATTATTTGGCTTGCGGTTCAAGCAGTGCGACGGCTATATACTGACGGTCATTTTTGCGGGAACGAAAACAGCGACCTCGCCGTGCAACGTTTACGCTGTGACAGCGACACCGTCGAAGCGTTCATTTACGACGCTTGCGAAGAAACACCGAACGCCCGAACAGAGCGGCAGGAACTTTTCAACGCTTATCAACGTTATTGTTGGAATAACGAACGAACCCCGCTGACGAAGAATAATTTTTTCAAAAGTCTGCGGCTGAAAGGCATTACAGAAATTGTAAGTCACGGTTGCCGCTACTTCAAAATCGGGTGCACTTTTTCAAAAAAATCTGCACCCAAAATGCACCCGACCGAGCAAAAATGCACCCAAAGCGACGTTGAAACGCTATCCGATGAACTCGAAATTTGAAAATGGTGCAAATTATCGAAAATCGGGTGCAATTCGGACAAAAAAATCTGCACCTTACAAACCGCACTGCAAAGCCAAACATCAAAAAGCGGGTGCATTTTCAAAGAAAAAAGTGCACCCCTTAAACCCGCATTGTTAAGCAATTCGGTGCACTTTATTGCTTATTTAATGATTAAAAATCAAAAAAATAATAAAAAAGAGAATAAAAAAAATAAGGGAAGTTGACGGCGGAAAATCTGCACCAACTGCGCCCAACTGTGAAAGGACTGTTATTTATGGAAAAATATTTCAAAAAGCTAATTGACAGGCTCGAGGTCGAAAACCTCAGACTTCAAAACACAAATGACCGCTTGCGCCGAGAAGCCGACAAGCTGAAGCGTGAAAATGCAAAACTCCGAAGTGCCGTTGCCGACCTTGCGGGCGACAGGGTGAATGTTTGCAAGGTTCTCGGTGAGCGAATGAAAGAAAGCGAGGGCAGTGCCGTTTATAATTAAAAGCGAAACAAAAATTGCAACCCGCAAGGGCTGTGACATTATTTTACAGGAACTCGAGAACGACCGATATGCTACGCATTGCGTGCAATACGCAGGAAATGGAAAATATTTTCAGTCGCTCGAAGCGGCGCAAAACTACATTTATAAACGTTGGCACATTCGACTTGCCAATCCGGTTACCAAAGAATTTCACGATGAGCTGAGCAACAAGGTGATAGCTGCATTTAAAAATGCTGTAACAGCTACAAACAACCAGCAGGAAGCAAAGGCTGCATCAACAGCCATAAAGCGTTAACATAAAATAGGTCGGCGGCAGTTTTCTATATATTTGTTTTGTGCTACAGGTAGCACAATAGGAAGTGAGCAAGTACATGGAAATATTAGCAATATTAACAGCCTTAGTTGTAAGCGTATTTTTATCATTCGTTATTTTAGAACTAATTATTATTTTGATCACGAATCGGAAGATGAGAGAAATCAAAAAATCGTTAAGCAGATTAAGCAATAGAATATCAGAGTGCAGTAGCATTTTAGAAAGTACCAATAGGGATAAAGATCAATGCTACAATGATATAGTACAGGCTACAAAAACTCTCGATATGTGCAAAGATGA
>JABLTL010155411.1_pt1 | contig 11685 bp, 10 predicted proteins | sample 7160151 | NCBI WGS metagenome assembly JABLTL01 (sample SAMN14651223, study PRJNA627086) | human gut metagenome | isolation source: feces | host: Homo sapiens
GGTCTTGCCGGAGCCGGTGGAGCCTGCAATACAGACGGACACCCCATAGCGGATACATGCAGTCAGAAAGTGAAGCATTTCAGCAGTGGCACTGCCGGAGTTCAGCAGTTTTTCTTCACTGACGGTCTGCTGGTTGACAATACGGATGGAGGCATTGACGCCTACATCTGCATCCACAATGGGAGTTTTGTCCACTGAAATACGGATATTCTTGTCCAGAAATCCCACAATGCTGGGCATGGTGTCATCAATGACCATGCCGCAGGCGTTGAGCATCCTGCGGATCACATCGATGGCGTGCTGGGGCGAACTGAATTTATCAGGGATCTTGATGCTGCGCCCACTGGATTCGATCACTTCAATGTCGTTGTAGGCGTTGATGTTGACCTCCTCAACACCGGGCTTATAGATCCATTTCTTTAAAAAGGAGTAGCCGGCCATGTCTTCATAGAGCTTGGAACACAGTTCTTTTGTAGAGAGCCCGTCAAGGGCATACTTTCGCTTGACAATGTAGTGTTCCATCAGTTCTTTCAGCAGGCTTGTGGCACGCTCTGCATTGCCTTCCCCAGCTTCGGCAATGGTGGAGGCATGGTTTTCGGCAAAATACCGCTGTACATCCTCCAGTACCTGGTCATAGGTCAGCTCCTGATTGGCGGCCGGTGTGAAGAATATATCATTCAAATTACTCATCGGCATCCTCCTCACATTCATACGCCGCATCATCCTCTGACTGCTCGGCCAGTTCCATTTGCTCCAGGATTTCCAGTACCTTGTTCAGTGAAGCAGTGTATTTGGGGTTACAGTAGGTGATAGCCTTGAACATACCGCCTTCAGTAGCACAGCGGTCGATCTCCTTACTGTAGGGAAGCAGGCCGTCAAACCCGCCAATGATATAGCCCATTTCATCCAAGGCGTGGAAGGGACGGGCCAGACCGGCGAATGTCATATGCTCAGAAAACCGGAAGCGCTCGTCCACAAGCAGAGGTTGATGGGCTTTCAGGTAGTTGATGCCCTTTAGGTCCGGGGTGAGGATACGGATGACCACATCGCCGGCTTCAATGGCGGCGGGAGTGAACACATTGGTCATGCTGGTGCTGCAGTCCAGAATGACGAAATCTACCAGTTTGGCGGCAGCATGAATGAGCTGCAGTACCATGGTATATTTGACCTCTGGGTAGCTCAGCGGGTTTTCCCCTGCCGCATAGCCCATCATCCCGATGAAGGGATAGTTTTTCAGCACTGTCACATGACTGGCAACCAGAGATGTATCAATCTCCACACTGCTCAAAACCTGGCCGATAGAGGTATTGGTCTGGATGATCTGCTCCGGCAGCCAGACCGGCAGCATAGGGACATTCATATCGGCATTGATAATGATGGCTTTCCGCTTGTCCCGGGTCAGGGCTTTTGCCAGAATACAGCAGAACATGGATTTGCCGCTGCCGGGGCTTCCCCAGACGGTGATAACTTTACCCATAACGAAGATCCTCCTTCCTTGATTTGATTATTCTGCTGAGGGTGCAGTTTCATTGGTGGATTGTGCAGTCTCTGCATTTACCGTTTCCTGGGGTTCACTTTCAGCGTCAGAATTTTCCGCATCTGCAGCTTCTTCCTCAATCAAAGTTTCGGGGAAGTAGATTTCCTGCAGAGTCTTATCCTGCTCGGCAAGCAGCTCATCTGCCAGTTTGTCATTGTTGCGGGAGATAAGAGCCACATGAGCTACGCCGTCATTTTCAAGACCGGTAATGATCTTCGCCTGTTCAGGGCTTGCCAGCACAGTGATGGTGGCTGACTGCTGCTTTTCTTCATCCTCCGTGGGCTCCTTGGCATTATCCACATTGATGCCGTCTGAGTCTGTAACGGACAATACTTTGACAAAACGCAGTTCCGGTACTTCGGCCGCCGTATCAAGAAAGTGGTAAATACGGATGATGTCACCGGGCTGAAGCTTGTCAGAGAGGCCGGAAGCAAGTGTTTTAACGGTCAGCGAGATAGCAACCTTACCGGAAGGGATGCTGTTGAGCGCCACATCGGACGAAACCGGTACAGAGCTGATCTTGCTGGTAAGGATATAGTCACCCACAGCCAAGTCGGCGGTAGCGTAAAGACCATTTACATCGGAGAGCAGATGGGCGATATTGGAGGGGAGGTTATAGCCGCCTACCTCAACCACCTCGGCATTTTCTGACGAGATTTGCTCGCCTTTCAATACCGGCTGGGTGATACGGACGATTTCCTCTTTTCCATTGGTCTGACGGGCGATGGTTGGAAGTGCCACAAAGGCGATAACTGCCGCCAACAGCAGAGAGAGGATACCGAAGATGAATCGGTTATTCAGTTTCATAAGCGTTGTCTCCTATCTTAAAAATAGTTGGGCCAGGGTCGCTGTACAGCAGCCACAGGCGAGAAATGGCAGGAACGGGATAGCAAGGGGCTGCCCAGTTCGATAAAGCCGCCTGAGAAGAAAGATCACAGGCATTGCAGTAACAGCGGCAGTCAGAAAGACCAGCGCCATGCCGGAAGGGCCATAGACCAGCCCTAATATCCCGCAGAACTTGATATCCCCGCCGCCCAGACCGGTGCCGTTTGTTGCCAGTGCAGCTGCCAATGGAATACAAAAGCCGAGCAGGGCGCCTACCAGGGCATGGGTAGCGACCGGCCAGAGGAAGAGCGGCGGGAGCCCATGATTTAACAGGAAATACCCCTGCAGGACCGGCGCCAGGGCAGCTAAGGGGATAAAAAAGACGAGTGCCCAGTCAGGCACCCGTCTGTAAAGCACATCGTAGACAGCAAAGCCGGCCACCACAAAAAATATGGTAAGCAGGTAAGCTGTCCAGAGGTTATTCTCGATTGGTATACCAGTCATCATAAAGGCTCCCTTGGATCGAAACATAGTCATTTAGGTTGATGGATAACATGCCGTCAGGAGTCCAGGTATCCCACACCTGTGTATAGATGGTGTAGTCGGTGGCATCGGGGAACCACAGCGGTGTGAAATGCACTGTCCGGTCATAGGTGGAAAACTCGTTGGGCTTGAAGATGAATTTTGCACTTTGGCCGCCGGAACGCTGCAGAAGCCGCAGATAGGTCTGATACTGGAACTCAGGGAATACGGAAAAAGCAGTTTGAGGATAAGTAATGTGGCTGGTTGGGGCATCTGTGGACAGCGTTGCCCGCACTTCGGTTTTAACGCCGTACCCGCTTTTCATCGTCTTGCCGGATGCTGTGGGTACAATATCATCTGGCATTAGAGACATCTCGCCGCTGATGGAAGCGGAGTAGCCCGTATATTCGTATTCCCAATATCCTTCATCAACCCAGTGCCCGCCATCTTCACCGTGGTCGCACCATACCCATACAGGCACCCAGTAGCAGCTCCAGACGCCCCAGTTGGCAGTGAGCTTCTGCGTTTCATTGGGCAGGGACGGCACAGAGTAGCCGGGATTCGTGTCGGTTGCCACAGGGTCAGGCGGAATGTGCTCATTCAGATCCACGATCTTTGCGACAAAGGTATCCTGAGCGGTATAGGCGCCGCTGACAGATACTGTAATGGTCACGGTCTGTGGGGTGGAGGGGGTATGCCATTTGACCCAGACTACCTGACTGTCACCGGCTGGGATCACTATATCATTGACACGGTAGGTGGTGCCGAGAATATGGAAGGTAACCGATGCCGGATTATCCGGCGTCAGATCCTGATCTGTCCGCAGTGTGACGGCGGTGATCACATCCGTATCTACTCGGTATTCGACATCAGGGGCCTCAATTTCTCCTTCCGGCGGAGCTTCATCAAACCAGACGATACCAACGCCAAGGGTGCTGATGATGTCGGAATTGTTCTGCTTTCCAGTGGTGCTGCCTGTCCAGGCGGAGATGCCAAGGTCGCTGAATTCCAGGAACATTGACAGCGGCAGATTTTTATGGGTAAGCGAGGTCATGGTTTTCCGCAGATTGCCGCCGGACATCTGATCATACAGGCCGGCTTCAGTAGCTGTCATACAGTAATACTGGCCGTTGTGTGTGAAATAGGCAATGGGCTCGATCAGCAGCTTGTACTCGCCGGCAATCATCCGCTCATAATCGACTCCGGCTGCCTGAGCGACCATCATGCACGCATATTCAGAACAGAAATACCGTTTGACGGCTTCGATGTTGCTCTGCCCCTTGCTGCTGACGATTGTGGGCATAGACTGCGCGGGCTTAATGCAGGAATAGGCAGCGCCGGACTGGAGGGAGAGACCGGTGCCGCTCAGGTATTGCAGTTTGTTGACTTTCCCAAAATGGAGAAGACTGGTCTTCTGCGTCCGGTTTGAAAAGTCCAGCGGAGAAGATACGGCAGTTCCGCTGGATGCGTCAACAACAGTAATGCGGACGCCATCGTTGCCTGAGTTCCAGAAGTTGCTGCTTGTGCCGTGACCCATGCTGCCACCGCCGCCATCTATGTTTCCATTTCCGCCCGTTGCAAAGGCAGAGGAGGGGAATAGACAGAAAACAAGGGTAAAGCAGCATAGGAAGGCGAGAAGTCGTTTCAAATACATCACGCTCCATTCCTTTTGAAAATAGGAAGGCCGCCACAATCCTGTGACGGCCAAGTAGTGCCATATTCAGTTGTAGTAAATCAGCCCATATTGCCGACCTGTTTGTTCAGATCCCCATCGCTGTCACCGGTGGACTGCTGTACATCGCCGGGAACAACCCAGCCAAATACCGGATCGTATATAGCTCCATTTCCATTGCTGGAGCCTGGAGCCGGCTCATTGCTGGGCAGCGCTTGCTCGGCGGGCGGGGCAGTAACCTCCGGAACTGACGGGTCGGGATTGACGGTATGCTCCTGACCAGGATCTTTGATTTCGGTCTTACCTTCCGGCACCGGAGGAGGCGTTTCTTCAAGCTTTTCAGTATCGGTGAAGTCGATCACAATCTCATCCTCCGTTTGGGAGGTTACTTTGGGATATTCTTCTTTGGCGTCTGTGGACTGGCCGGGGGCATAAGCATCTGCTCCATTATCACCATCTGTTTGTGTGCCACCATCTGACCAATCGCCGGTGACGCTGCTGGGTGGGGATTCATCCGGTCTAAAATCTCCGGTACGGTCGCGGCTTACGAACCAGCAGACACCCAGAATAGTGACGCAGAGGAGAGCCAGCGAGGAAACAATAAAGCCTTTGGATTGGAAAAACTTCTTCATATTTTACATACACTCCTTTTTTGCTGTTATATAAAGCCTATACGGTAGAATGTGCCGGGCTTTCAACAGTATTGTTAGAATTTTGTGTTGTGGTAGCCTGTCAGCTCCACCCGTTGGGTGATAGCCGGATAACTGTGACCGAACATCCGCACATAGAACTCCACGTCACAGTAAAAGATGTACTCAACCCGTCCATCCTCAACATTGAAATCCAGGCTGATGTCGGAAACCTTGTAATCCTCCGTTGAAAGCGGAATCTTGGAGTCCAGGCCACCTGCCACTGTAGCCTCCAGCATGTCGGCATAGTCACTGCTGGAGTAAAGGGTATTTAGGTACTCTTCAAAGTTAGTTTCACGCTGGGAACGGTAGGTATCTGCATAAATCGTGCCGCTAAGATTATTTAACTCCATTTTAGCGCCGTTGCGGATGTTGATGCAGGTGATCCGGATGGAAGCGTACAGGAGCAGGAAGGAAATCAGCATCACGATGCCTACCACAAAAAAGCAGGCGAAAAAGGTGATCTCGCCCCGTTCGTTTCGCAGCGGCTGTTTCAGCCGCAGGAATATGCGTTTCATAGGTCACCTCACTTCCAGTAGTGCTCACTGACGCCGCTGCCACGGGCAACCACTGTGATGTTTACCAGGTCAAAATTCCAGAACCCACCCAGTTTGGCATCTCCCTCGATAGTAATGAAGAAGGGGGTGCCCAACTGGATGGCATTTGTCATACCGGATGGCCTGGGTGATGTGTAGGTAGCGTCAATGGAGTAGGAAATATTTTCGGCTCCTTCGATCTGAGAACTCAAAAATTCAAACAGCTCATCGGTCTCGCCGTTGACGCCGCCGGAAAGCTGGATTTGTTTGACCATCTGATCGGCGGCATGGTCAAGTTCCTGCTTGGTGGAAATGATGCTGAACAGGTCAATAATGAAGGCCAGCAGCAGGACAGCGATGAAGATAAAGACCACCGTACTGAAATAGTTGGCCTCGCCCCGCTCGTTGTTCAGCACCTTCCGGGCTTTTTGAAAGAGAATAGAAACCACCACCTTTACTGAAATTGAAAACAGCCGCTCCAAACCGGAGCGGCTGCTATGCAAAGTTTTGACTGTACCAAGTATAACAGATATGGATTTACGGCGAAAGGGCAGGACTGTGCCAATGTAGAGACAATTTTGTGCCAACCATGTTTCTTTGAAACATTACAGCAGTGATTCCACCAGCTGATAGATGTCGGTAAATGGATTGACAGCAATTCCAAACGGTTTGCTGCTGTCATTTTGAAGATGGTATTGCTCTACACGTTTGGCGTTCTGAATCGCAATGGCTGTATGCTCTGCTAACTGGTTATATACATCGCCAGCTTTCTCATAATCAGGGAGATAAGTGGTCAATGCGTTTTTCACTGCGGGATAGTCTTTGAAAAATTTGGTGGTGTACTGGAAATGCAACAGATACCAAAATTCAAAGCAGGGATTGGAGAGTGCAATCTGAATCCCCTTCGTATCTGCCATTTTCCTTGCCTTGGAGAGCAGACTGTCCTTTGCAGTGATGGGGTCAGGGTTGTTGTAGTTCACATCTCCATCTGCAACTACCCATACAGAGTCTCCCTCTGATACGGAAATCTGATTTTTGTTCTGATATTCCACGGCTTTCCTGATCAGGCTGAGGTAATCAGTTTCACCTCCGCTGGTGCGGCTGCCGACCACACGAATATCAATGTTTGTCTGACGGTTGCGGTAGTGTTCAAAATACTTAGGCTCAGTTTGAGAACCCTCCGTTACAATCAGAATGACAGGCTTTATTTTTCTGCGTCGCTGTCCACGCTTTTCAATTTTTCCACGTGCCATTTTACAGCCCTCCCTTGATAAAGGGGATCGCACCATAGCGGCCAATCAGATAGCCCTTCTCCACCTTGGCATCCTTGCGGATGGAAAAATCGTAAAGGGAGAACAGATCGGTAGCCGCTGTTTGCTCGTCTTTTTCGGTAAACCAAATCTGATCTCTCCTCAGCACATCCAGGTCAAGAAGATTGGTGTTGTGTGATGTGAAAATCAACTGGGCTCCATTTGGATTGAACTCCACGCTGTTAAAAAGCGAGACCAGATGCTTTGTCAGAAGAGGATGCAGATGAGCGTCCATCTCGTCAGCGACAAGAAGCGTTCCTTCATCCAGCACCTTTTTTACAACACCGATCAGTTTGAAATAACTGTTGGTGCCATCAGATTCCTCTGCCATGTTCAGCGGGTAGGAAGAAGTATTTCCCTCTGTATCCTGTACCGTGTGAATGGCCTCAATATTGGTAAAGATATCATTACGCTGAGAAGGAGCGGGTTCTGCATCACGCATCTGAAGGGACTGTATGCCAAAATCTGCAACACGCAGCATAGAGGCGATCACATGCCGGTAGTCATCATCTTTGAGCTGTTCTGCTTCAAGGCCGTAGGCGTCTGCAACAGAATTTTTCGTGATGATCTGGCAGGAAGCAAACCATTCCAGAACCGGAATCACTTTGGAATAGCTCCAGTTTGATGCGACAGACAGATAGAGCTTGTTGGCCGAAGTGCGATCCTTGAGAGTGTTTTGTTCATCGACATCAACGGTAAAGCGAAAATCTTTTGTGTCTTTTCGCTCAAAAATGAGTGCCTGCCTGCCATTGGGATAGTAATACAGATATTCTTCAATAACAGCTTTGTCTGTTACAGAAAAGCCATACGCATATCGGATGCCATTTGTGGTGAAGATGACCTCAAAGCTGCTGGGGCGAGAGGGTGTTTCCCGGTCAAACTTGAAAGGCGAACGCTCAATGGTTTTGTGGAGCTGCTGGTTATGCGAAGTCAGCACATAATTTACCATGAACCAAAACGCATTCAAGACATTGGACTTTCCGGAAGCATTGGCGCCGTAAATCACGGCAGACTTCAAATGCTTTTTGTTTCCGTCCACAATCAGGTGCTCCGGATGTTCGTTATCCTTACTGGCAAGCAGGGATAACACGACATTATCTTTGATAGAGAGAAAGTTCTCTACACTAAATTGAATCAGCATAAAACAACCTCCTAAATCCTTGTTATAATATATTATATCCGCATTTTTGTGAAAAATCAACGCAAACGAAAAATAAAAATCTATATAGAGGGTTTAAGAGGATGGTCGTGTGGAGAGGATATGCGGTGGGAGTTTCGGTAATGATAAAAAGCAAGCCTGGGAAACAGTTCGCCGCTGCTTCCCAGGCACTTTGCTTACAGGTTCTGACGGATGATCCGGGTGATAATACCTACGGCCACACCCCGCTCCATATCCAGACGGGTGACGGCAAAAGATACATCGTCCTTTTTGCCGGGCATCCGGTAGTCATAGCAGGAGTGGGCTACCGCATTGACGCCGTTGGAGAGGCGTACATAGACAACGCCCTTGTGGACATCTGTGACACGGCCGGCATACTTGCCCTGGATACGGCACTTCTGCAGGTTGTCCCTGTCGGTGTTCTCGGAAATACTCTTGATGTCAGCCTTGATGCCCAAGTCCTCCAGACTGTTGCGCCGCACGCTGAGAATCCGGACCAGAACCTCATCGCCTACGGAAAAACGCTCATGGGCGTCACCGATCCAGTCCCAGGCAAGGTCACGGGCAAGGATGGAGGTTTCAACGCCGAAGACTTCCACGCGCACAACCTTTTCGGCCACAGCAATCACACGCGCCTGGACGATGCGGCCCTCATAGACACGGTACATACCGGCAGCATCCGTATCCAGATAGAAAATCTGGCGTTTGCGTAGCATGGCCTCCTTGCGGCTGGCAACTACGCTGCGGGTTTTGGAGTCGATACCACGCACGATGAAGTCAATGTCAGCGCCGAGCATGTTGCCAAGAATCTTATTTTGGCGCAGCATAAGGTCGGCGTATTCCTGACCGGAAGGGCTGCGGCCCAGATTGATCATCATTTCCTTGATAGGGATAATGACACGGAACCCCTTGTAATCCACAACTGCCACCGTCTTGCGGTTGTCCAGCTGTTCAATGCCGCCCAGCTTGCCGGTGATGATCTTGCGGGTGCGGTAGGCATTATGGATTTCATGCCAGATTACATCATCACGGTCTTCGGCAGTCTCGACATCATCCCGGCTGCGGATGGTAAGAACGGAGGCCTCGCCGCGCTGGGGGCGGGGTTGACGCCGGGGAGGAGAAGTGGGTGCAGGAGCGGCAGCTTCCTCCAAGGCAGAAGCATCAGGCTCCACAGCGGCTTCCTCCGCATCAGGGATAGTATCGGCTGTAGCTACCGGATCGGCAGCCTCGGCAGGGACTTCCTCTGTGACAATTTCTTCAGGAGCAGCAGCTTCTTTCTTCTTTCGGCTGGTACGTTTGGGCTTGGGAGGTGCAAGGGGTTCCTGCACAGCATCGGCGTTATCTTCGTAAACATCAGGCGGCTGCACATCAGAGTCTTCCGGCATATCAGTGGGAGCAGCGCTTTGATCGTCTGTTTCAGAAGGCGTATTCCCGAACATTTCCTCCTCGGTGAGTTCAGGAAGGGGATCTTCAGCCATATCTTCGGCAGAGGTGTCCTCTTGGGGCTGATCCATCTGCCCTAGCAGTTCGTTCAAATCCAGACCATCGCCAGCGTCAGCAGGAAGGGATTCAGGTTGAGCGGTATCGGCCAGCAGAGTTTCGTCTTCTGACATAACGGTTTCGGTAACAGGAGCGTCCTGTTCCAGAAGTTCTTTTTTCTTGGTTGCCATAGATTAAAACCTCCTATGAATTTGATAGTTTTGTTTAAGACAGGATGGAATCCTTGTCTGTGGTGATAATGCCTTCCGGCGTACCGGCAGATTTGGGGGCCGGAGCCTCTTTGGGTGATTTATCAATGGGGGATGCCGGTTTGGTGGCTTTGCGCTTTGCCGGTTTCTTTGCTGCAGGAGCCGGTTTCGGCGCGGGCTGCGGTGTTTTGGCGGCTTCTTCTTCCAAGCGGCGCCATTCCGGTACATGGGCAGATGCTTTGCAGGAACGCAGGTACTTGGCTTCCGGGTGTTTGGAGTAATCCATTTTGTCTACTTGCAGAACCTTCTTGCCACGGATGATGATGAGCGCCTGATCTAGCGGGAGCCGCAGGACTTCATCAGGAGTAAGTACAGGGCGTTTTCCAACACCGGAGGTCTCACGAAACTCCGGTGTATAGTTGGAGATACGCCAGGTGCCCAGCTGTTTGGACTTACTGGATACTGCTACGGAGGCAAGCCCTGTCCTGGCAGAAATAAATTCGGCAGTAAGCTGGTCTGTACAGCCTAAAAACAACTGCGCGTCACAGTTTCCAATGATCTCCTGCCACAAATTCTGTGGGTATCTGTTCTGCAATCCTGCTAGATTTTGGAACACACAGGACATGGAGATATTCCGGGAGCGTATTACGCTGAGCCGGCGGGAGAGGTCGGGGATCGTGCCGCACGCTGTCAGTTCTTCCCCAAGGATATGGACGGGCACAGGCAGTTTGCCGCCCTCGCAGTTGTGGTCTGCATATCGTACCAGTTTGATGAAACAGAAAGATAGAAACAGCGAGGCCAGAAAATCAAAGGTGCTGTCCTGGTCGCTGGTAACGAGGAAGTAGGCACAGGGCTGCTGACCCGGAAGCTCCAGATCGATCTCATTCTTAGCGGTAATTTTTTTGATCAGCTCAGACTGGAATACCTGCAGGCGGCTGCCCAGACCGATAATCACGCCGCTTCGCACTGTGTCGCTGGCCTGCTTGAACAGGCTGTAGGGTGCTTTGGCAGGGTGCGTGGAAGGAAGTGCCTCGAACAATGTGTCAAGTTGGGATTCCCCATTGAGAGTCAGCAGCCGGTAGACTTCGCCAATGTTGCGGTTTTCTTCCGCATAGCCTTGATCCACATACAGTACCAAGGCCTTGAGCAGATTCATCTCGCAGGCATCCCAGAAATGGTCGCTCTTGCCGTTGTTCGTGGTGTTCTTGATGATGACATCTACAAAAAGCTGGGCCATTAGTTCCTGCCCCTCAACTTCGGCAAGGCAACACCAGGAATCTGAGTTTTCAGGCGAAACGAGGTTGAATACCTTGACACAATAGCCCCGGCTGCGGAGAAATTCGCTTGACTTCTCGTACAATTCCGATTTGGGATCGCAGATGATCAGCGATTCTCCGGCGCCATTTTCGCCTCGGACAGTGGCCTGAAGGATACGGTTCATACAAAACGAACGGGTTTTCATGGAACCACTGGCGCCGTAGACTGCCAGATTACTGTTGATTCTGGTATCTTCCGGTATGCAGACTGCTTTGCCATCCAGCATACCCAGTACAACACCCTTGTGTTTGCGCAGATCGGGCACCAGATCCAGTACGCCGGACATCTCTTTGCGGGACATCCAGCCGGAGGTGCCATAAGTGCCTTTGGCGGAGTAGGAGAAATTACTCAAGAAAGCCCTTGTAATTCCGCATCATCATCTGAGCCTCGAGCGCCTTCGAAGTCTCCAGCGCAACACCGACCACGATGA